>Ga0099848_1001464_pt1 | contig 11043 bp, 4 predicted proteins | sample CB_VirMetaG_3_FD_78179 | JGI IMG/M metagenome (GOLD analysis project Ga0099848, IMG submission 78179) | Freshwater to marine saline gradient viral communities from Chesapeake Bay - CB_1508_1S Viral MetaG | ecosystem: Environmental > Aquatic > Marine > Coastal | place: USA: Chesapeake Bay... | reverse complement strand
GTGTCAAGGACTTTAAAAATAAGATATGGCAGACTTAGCAATAGATCAAAGAACAATAACGTGGGATGAAGTCTATCAAGCATGGACTTCATTTCATACATATATTCCTGAGTGGACACAAAGACTTGGGACAAAATTTTATACCTTTAAGAACGGTAATTTGTACGAGCATGATGCCAATGAAGAGCGAACAAATTTCTATGGAAGCATAGATGGGTGTCGTATAAAATTTTCCGCTAATGAAGGTCCTTCAGACGTCAAGCTATTTAAGGCATTAGGACTAGAGACTAATAGCACTCAGTGGTATGCAACACTTAACTCTGAATTAGAGTCTGGTCAAATTGGATCTGCTGGGAACTATAAGTTCGAGGATAAAGAAGGCATGAAGTATGCCTATATTAGACGCGAAGCAAGTGATAAAAACAACTACAATAAGCTTTCAATTCAAGGAATTGGGCCTGTTACCGGTAGCGGTGGGCCTACTGAAATAGTGTTTGGTAATGTTATTCCAAATCAAATACAAGAAGGTGATGAATTATGGTTTGATAATTCAGGAACCCCACTTCAAGTAGGAGTGATTGACACAATATCTGGATCAAGCATAAACGTTGTTGCGATAATAAATGCGCCTTCAGTAAATGATTTTTGTTTTGTAGTTAAAGATCCACAAGTTGAGTCATATGGATTGCGTGGATACTACTCTAGTATCTTGTTACAAAATGATTCAACAAACTTTGTAGAGCTATACGCCGTCAACTCTGAGGTGTTTAAGAGCTACATGTAAAATTCGTATATTTGTATAATTATAAAGCTCAAGAATAATGGTTCTTTTAACAACATTAGGATTAATTGCAAGTGCAGGTAGCAGTATAAATCAATTTATTCAAGGGGAAAAAATGGCTTCATCTGCTAAAAGCGGATTGGACCAATTTAAATATCAAGATCTAACTAATTTAGCTGCATCTATTAAGCCTTCTTTAGAAGCGGAACGACAGCTGCGTATTGGAACTTCTGAAATGCTTGCAACTACAAGCGATGTTGCTCAAGGTCGAGATGTTGCTGGGGCTCTTGGTATTTTAGGAATGGGATATCAGCAAGCTCAAAAAACTCAATTACAAGGACTAACTTCTATGTTAGACAAAGAATTTCAAGCAGATATGCTTCGACTACAAGAAGAGCAAACCATGAGACAGATGAAAGAGGCTAGAGATTTAGAGCAATTACAATCTCTTAAGCAACAAGCAATGGCTGGAGCTCAAATGAAAAGCGATGCTCTTAGTGATGTTGCCATGACTGCTGTTAGTGCAGGCATTGCGCAAGAAGCAGCTTTAGCCGAAGCAGGAATTGATCCAGATGCCGTGAAAGACGCAAAAGACGCTGCAGACGCTGCAGAAGCTGCTGCAAACGCTACTAAAACGGCAAAAGACGTTACAGATACAGCTAAATTGGTTGAGGATTTACCTCTTGATTCAAGATTGGCATCAAAATCATTTTCTGCTCAACTAGACAATACCTTTAGCTCATTGCAGCCAAGAAACACACTGTATGATCCACAAGTCGGACTTCAAGGGGCTATCAATAATTCCATAATAAATAATATGCCACCGAAATATGGGGTTGTTTTTCCTAACAGTAAAAGTTCTGGAGGTTTTATGCCTGGTTATTTTAATTTTATGAATAGAAATAGACGGTTCTAATGGCTTATCAAGGGGGAATATATACGCAACCTATTGCGACAAAAGCTGAAAAGATAGCTCAATTCTATCTTGACGGCCAGATGAATGTCAATAAAATTAAATTGCAAGTTCAGGAGGCTCGTTCTAAAGAGTTATCTGAATTGGCAAAAGCAGCTGCAACCATTCAAGCAACAGGGGCTGGAGAGCTTGATAAACTTTATGCTGGCGGAGCAAGATCCTTAACAGAGGCTGCTTATGCTGCTCATCAGGCAAACAGAGAAGGTAAAATTAGTAGATCTGAAGCAACGGCATTAATCTCAAGTTATCAAAGCCAAGCCAACCAACTTGGTAATATTTCTGAGCTGGTAACTAATAAACTTAAAGCTTACGATGAAGCTATTGCTGCAGATAAGGAGGATGAGTATGGGAGAAATAAGTTTATACGTACTTTAATTAAAGATCGCCCAATGCCTCGATATTTAATAAATGAAAAAGGCGAAAGAATACCGTATCAAGATACAGTTCAAGTTGGCATGATTGGCAATGATGCTGCTATGATTAGAAATTTTCAGTATACAGATCAATCAGGCAAGATTCAGACAGCAACACAAACAAGACGATTAACTGATATAACAGGAGGTAAAGACGATCATTATTTGAAGTTTGACCCTAACGAAACGGTAAAAGACTTCCTTAAGGTATTGGGCCAAAACTATGCTTTCCCCTATAATCAAACTCAAGATTTAGGTGGTCAAATAATGTTCCAAGCTGTTCTACAGAATAGAAAAGTTCCTGAACTAAGAAATAATATCGAAAACGAATTAGATTCAATAGTGGCCGATGACAAAGATGTTGTTAGAATTATAACACAACATTTTGGTGGTAAAGCTATTGGAGATCCTGGTCATAAATGGATGACGCAAGAGGATTTGAAAAAAATGTATGGAACCCGCAAGTTTGTAAATGAAAATGGCGAGGAGGAAGAGATTCCACAATTTTATAATGACAAGGGAGAACTTCTTGTTCCAGAAATAAAAAACGGATTAATTATTGACCCAACTACAATCCAATTAGATAATGAAGGTGAGGAAATCATAACTGATCAGCAAAGAGAGCTTGCAAAAGCTTTTATGCGAGATAAATTTTTACAGGGTCTAGATGTAAATTATCGTGAATATTGGTCAGCTGATGGAAGTGGCCCAACCCCTCCAGGAACTCCTGTATTTAATGCGTCTGTAATGCAGACATCTGTTCCTGAAATTTCATTAGGACCTGGAGCCCCTACTACAAGTACGATAGGTAAGTTCAATAAAGCAGCTATACAAAACGACTTAATATTGGCTGTTGACGCAGCAGATAAAGCTCGAAATGCAGGTAATAATAAATTTGAAAACAATAGAACTTTAAACCAGAACGGACAGCAAATTGAGGCTACGAATTATAATGATTCTTTAAAAAATAATGTTCTATATAATCAAATGGATAACTTAGCAGGGGCGGTTACTTTTAGGTCTGAAAAAGGAACTCTTAGAAAAGGAGATGCTCCTAGTAGAAAAGATTTTCTTTTAAACAATATTGACAATGTAACAACAATTCATGATAGAACATTAAATGAGGTTACTGGTATTTTGTATTTTGATGAAGGTTTTGGTAGAAACGGAAAGTCAACTCCGGCGGCAGTATATATAAAGGGAATATCTGATTTTGGTAAAGCTGGCTCTGAAGTGGCTGCTATGGTCGGTTCCTCTCAGCTCGGATTAACAGAAGAACGCACAATTCAAACAACTGACTACATAAGAATTCCAATTGATCAAATGCCTCAATTATATGCAAATTTTTGGAATAATGTTGAAGGGTTTAAAGAATATCTTATGCAGGAGGGTTATAAAGCAGATGGAAGTAATGCAGAAGGCCAGGCTAATCAATGGATGTCTGCATTTAAGGATTATACTGAAAAGTTCTATTTAAATTAAAATATTTTAAGTTGATGACACAAGAAGAAAACATTGTTCAGAACACACTTACTGCTGATACCCAAGCCACATTACAGCCTGCAGAGCAGGATGTTATGGCTCAAGCTTCAGTTGATTCAACGCAAGAAACTAATGCGCCAGTTACTGATCCACCTAACAAAAGAATATATAATTATCTTGTTGGTTTATATAGTGCGACTGGGCGTAATTACAGTGAGAATAATTTAAATATTATTTCTGGGCTGCAAGATACCGAGCAATTAAAATTTTGGGTTAATAATGTTCGCTCAAATAATAAATTACCAAAACTAACTGATGAAGAATTTTTCTCTTTGAACAACTCTTGGACCATTCAAGATCCAGACGAAACTCAAAAAAAAAAAGAAGATTCGGATTCGGATCAGCAACAGCAGACTGCAATCACAGGAAGTACGGTATCACCCTCAACTACTCAACAAAATCTATCTTCATCGGATTCTGCATCTCAAGATCCGAAGCCTCCTAGCCGATATATTGTATATAATCAGGAGATAGAAAACGATTTTTCAATGCTTGATACTTTAAAGAATTTCGACAGAAATTTTTTAAAGATGAATGAAGAAGACGCAATGATGCGTTTCAACAAGCAGTTTAGAAATCTAGGCTTTCAAGCTGAAGTTGCTGAACGCGGAGAAGGAGCTTTGCTTATTACGCGCCCAGACGGATCGCAATTTGTTACAGAATTAATGTCCGATATGGGCGATATGTTTGGAGAAACATTTAATGAAGAGGATTTTAATTTACGCGTTGAGCAAAGACATAATGAGTTTTTATATTCTCTTGCAGTAGAAGGTGGAGGACAACACATGGTTCCTTCAATAGCCAGGAGAGTTCGCGAAAATCCTACTGCTATTCCAGAAATAGTTGGTAGTGTTTCATCTGCTATTGTTAGACCACCAGAAAGCTTTTTAGAGCAGCTTTTAGAGACTGTTAGTGGTCAAGCAGGCATGAGTACGGATATGTTTTACACTGCAGGAGAATTCGATGAATATTCTTATGCAATGTTTTTATATGCAGCGAAAGTAGCTATAGATCCCGAGTACGAAAAAACCATTGAATTCGTTAAAGACATTCAAAGCCGTACTGGACCAAAAACATCGCGAGGAGGTCAGCAAGTGAGATCAAGAGATCCAAGAAAGCGCGATGAATATGTTATGACAGAGGCTGGTCGGATCAAAGCAGATTTAATTCCTGAGGATGTAGCTAATGTTAGAAAGACTAAAAACTTTATTGATAAAGCTATAGCAAGATTCGAGGAGCAAAAGGCAAGAGCTTCATCGTTAATTAGTCATGGCCTTAGAACATCCGGTGTTTTTGATAATGCAGATTATAATAATGTAGAACTTTGGAACACTCTGGAAGAGCAGGGTTTAATGCGTGTTGATGTTCCTTTAAGCGCTTTAAAAATTAACGGTGAATCTGCTAGTTACCGAGAAATGTATGAGCTTATTAGTCGACCACTAGAACTCAGCTATATTAGAAATGGTGAGTATACTATAGAAATTGACAAGGATGCAGATGTTGGTATTTTTAAAGGCATGGTCGATGAATTAGCGCGTTTAGAAAAAAACAATAATGCTAAATACGATCCAGACAATCCGGTGTGGAATGAGTTTGAGCGTCAAATGTATTTAATTCCAGCTGAAGTTAAAGCAGCTACTTGGCAAATGCTGCATGACTTTGGAATGTTTTTAGACGATCCTTTAAGTGCAATCATTGGGCCAGAAGCTTCTAAGTTTTTGTTGTTCGAAGAGTTTGGTGTTTCTAATGGCAGAGGCGTAAACATACAAAAGCCACACTTTCCTTCTGTAGAAAGTGTACAACGAGCAAAAGAGGGTCTGCCTGAATACGATTATAGCATAACAGATTCAAGAACTATAGCAGAGTTTTTAGTACAAGGAAAATCTGCTTCAATGCAATCACTGCCTCACACAGCTTTATTTTTATTGAATCCTGGAATGGGTTTAGCTGCAACAGGTACAACTGGTTACGGAAGAAGTAGAGAAGAACTTATAACTGCACGAGAAGAGGCTCGTGAAATGCAAAAAGCAGGAATTAATTTAACTCAAGCACAAGAAGACATGTTAAACATGTCTGATGCTAAAATACGAGCAATTTCATTTAGCAAAGGGGCAACTGAAACCGCTTGGACAGCTGCGTTTACATATAGATTTTTCAAGGACCTTCAGGGATTAAGAAAGTTTAACAACTTTACAAAAGGCTCATCTACTGAACTGCAATCATTTGCAAATGAGTATGCGAAAAGATATCGAGAAGGTATAATTGGATCTTATTCAAGAGCTTACGGTTTGTCTAGAGAAGCCGTAATGCGAGAAGTTCCAGAAGAAATGTTAATTGGCGTAACAAATTACATGGTAGATGTAATCGCGGGTCGAGAAGAGTTTGATATGGACAAGGCTATGAAAATAGCTGCTGATGCTGGAGTAAATTCATTATTCACATCTCTACCAATGGGTGCTGCCAAACAACAATTATCTAGAGGCTTAAGCAATGCGGGAGATGGAATTATCAAGAATAATATAACTTTAGAAGGTGAAGTTGCTCAACTACAGGTTAAAGCACAACTAGACATTGAGGAGCAAAGACTAACAGAGCGTGGTGTTAAACCAACTCATCCTAAATTTAAAGCAGTTCAAGATGCTAAGGCAGAAATAAGTAATAAAATTTTAGCACTTGACGAAGAGAAACAAAGGCTTGTTGATAGCATGAGTCGTCAAGATAAGATGAACTATTTAAATCTTATGGCTCAAATCGAACAACAGCATGAAGCGATCATGGAGGGAAACCTGCCTGAATTGATTGACGCCAATATAAGAAATATTGAGAACTACAAAAAAGACATCAATAAAATACTAGCCAAGTATCCAAGTAAACTAGGGTATTATTTCTTGACTGCTCAAGAAAAAGCAATGTATGATTCACAAGCTGTTGATGCATTGCAGAGCGAGTATTCTGAAACAGAAGACTTTAAGCTCACTCCAGAAATGGTTGCTGAAAAAGCATCTGAATTATATTTACAGGATATTCAGGATAATGTTGCTCCATTTACCCCTATAGCTAGTGCCAAAGGTCAGTTTTATCAAGCTGAAAACTACTATACCAATGTAACTCCAGAGCAAAAAGCTGCGTTTAATTTAAGGGATAATATTGATAGAGCTCGCCAGCAAAATCTGTTTGAACAAGAAACAGATCAAGAAGTTGAAGCTACTCCTGTTGATGCAACTCTTGAGCAGCAGCAAGCAGTAGTTGCCGAACCAGTCAAAGAGACTAAGCCAACTGCAAAAGGAAAACCAATTGATGATTTTATAAATCGTGGTGCTCAGTTCCGAAATCCAATCACCGGAGAGGTTATGGATGGAGACGTATATCTTGATGGTCAAACAGTTGTTTTTGAGTCTAAAAAGACGGGTCAAGTATTTGAGCTCGGTAATGTAGATGAAATTAGTGGAAGTGATGCTGCAAATTCTGGTATCATATATGATCAAGAAGTTGTTGGCGTTAATAACGATGGATCAATTACTGTAAATGGTGTTGATTATACAGTTCAGTTTGATGTAGCTAATCAAGGGGTTGAATATAATCCAGACGGAACCGTTAAGGCAGTCAGCTTGAGAGTAAAAGGCTCAGATAAAAGAGTTATGCTTACTGGTCAAGATGCAGAAGATGCCGCTGTGAAAGTTAAGCTGGCTAATGAATCCCAGATTGAAGCAATGAAACAATCTGCATCAGAAGCTGAAGCAGAAGCTGAAATGCCTACAGAAGAGCCAGCAGCTACAGAGATGCCTGCGGAAGTCGAAACGTCTGATGTTGGGGCTGTTGAGGTCAAACCTGCTGCGCCGAGTGAAGTCAATCCAGATATTGACCGCAAAAATGCAATAGTTGACAGGATTGAGGCCTTAAATAAATCAAATAACTTTTATAATAGTTTAGATGCAAGACAGCAAGGAATTGTGGTTGACTTTTTTAATGACATCATTAAGGGAAGAAGACCTCGTTTTGGTTTAATGGAAAACCTTGTTCGTGCCCAGGAGTTAGCTTACGAGATTAACACTTTAAACAATGGTAAGCTACAAATATTCAAAGATAAATTTACTAGCATTACACAAGACGCATGGAAAAAATTTAAACTTAACAAATACAATCCTTTTGCATTAGTTACAGATTTAGCGGGAGATATATATCCTTTCTTGAATGACGTAGGACGAAAGTCTATGAATGCCATGTATTGGAATGCAACTACATTACCTTTTGGCAGTCAGTCTAGAAAGAATATGGTTACTGGAGATATTTTAAAAGACGCTTTGTTTAGAAACCAGCGTGCAGGAAAACCATTTATTGATCTTTGGAATAGTGCAAATCAAAAAACCGCTATAGCAATAAACACATCTAATACTGCTACTGTTGATGACGTTGCTTCCTTAGAAGCAGACATTAATGCATACAATGCATCTTTACCTATAGCAGAGGCCGGTAAAAAAATCAATATTAAGAATGGGGCACTTGGCATAAACGATGACTATGAATTACAAGTTCTTGGTCATTTGAAAAGACAATCTGGAGAAATTGATCCGGCTACAGGTCTTGATACTGAATTTCAAAGACAACGAAATGCTTTCTTAAAAGAGCTTGAGTTAAGAAAGAAGGAAGCTGAGAGCGGTAAAAGCAATGACCCAAATATATCTAAAGACGCTTTACAAGCTAGATATGTTTTACTAAGAGATGTTGTCGAAAGACTAGGCCTTAAAGATGCAAGATCATATAATGATGTTGTTCCAAATGCAAAAGCTCCGCTTGTATCTGCACTAGATAAAATGGCATCAAGATTCCCTCATGAAGCTGCAAAACAGCGCAAATTAGATTATGATGGACAGGGATCGTTTTTTGTACAAGGGACTTATGTACCGACCTTTAGAATTGCTACTGATGGAGAAATTGTAACAGATGGAAGACGCGTTACGAGAGATGCTGATGCTGATGTACTGAAGGATGTTACTATGGATGATCAGCTAGAGACTTCAAGAATACTTTTTGGTGGGTATTTTAAAAACGCTTATAAGGCATTACAGGCAGCTAATGTCGATATTATGAGTCGGGGTGATTGGGATACATTTACTCAAATGGTTAATTCAAAAGCATTTGAAGATATGTTTGTCGATAATGATGAATATCAAATGATTCAGAGTTATTTTGGCGGAAGATGGCAGGTTTTTGAGCGGTTATTAAATTCTCAAACAGGAAGTTCAGATTTTGGATCTGAAGATTTAGGAAAAAGAGCTGGTAGTCGAGCTGGTCAAGCCACTTACAGTACGATAAGTTCAATTGCTTTAGGTGGTGTAGGTCAACCATTTGGACAGTTTTATAGCGCAATGTCTGGTTCAATGAGAACTCTAACAGATCCTGTTGCGTTGGCTCATGCTCGCCGAGGAGGATTTACTTTTGTGCCAAATTTAGTTGGTGGATTTGCCGGGAGTCTTGGTGCTAAAGGTGTTCAAGATGCTGTGTCAGGTATGCTCGGGGGTAATGATTTGTCCAACATTTATGCAAGATCAAGAACTAATTTACGTAGCGCAATTAAAGCAGAGTTATTGATTTCTGATGACACATTATTGCCTTATAGCTATTATGCAAAAGCATTACAAATTGATCCCGAAACTCCTGAAAAATATGGATTCCGCCCTGGAGCTCGTTATAGACTAAATCAAATTTTAGATGGTGTAAATGCTAGTGCAGAATTTGCTTTAGATGTTTACCTTGCCAATGCAGATGCCCATGCAGCAAACATAATGTTTGAATCTCATTATATTCAAGCGCGCGTGGACCAAGGAGAAAGGCTTCCTCAAGACATGAATGCTTGGTGGGCTAAGGAAAACGAAAACCCTAACGACGAAGCAATTCAAAAGGCAGACCAGAGAATAGCTGAAACAATGCGCCAAACCACAGACATGTCTGAGGCTGAGTATTATGGAATGGATTCTGATTGGAGAAATCAATTTACTAAAAACGTATTTTTCTCTTGGGGTAAATTCCAGATGAACTATAAGTCCAATTTTGCCAATCAAATGGCTAGGGTTATGGATCCGGATCTTCCTGAGGTTGAGAAACAAGATGCTAGAAGAAGGATAGATGGATTATTTCGTGAGGCAAGTATGTTCCATGGCATTAAGTTAATGACTGATAACCTTACAATTATGGGGGGATTTGCTGGATTATATGTTTTGGCTGGTGGTGAAGAAGAAGACGTTCGTCGTTTTGACAATCTAAGCATAGCAAACATAGTTCGTGGAGCTATTTTACCCATAGACGACCCGAACTTTGCAGAAGTTGCTAGAACAATGTCGAAAAATGAAATAAACACCATGGAGGCGTTTAAGTTGATGATGCAAGAAGATACGACTGGAATGACATCAACAATGCTAGAGTTAATGCAATCTGCACATGAATTTCAAAATAAATTTAAATCAGGTTTACCAGAAGATATTGGGTTTTCAGTTTCAGTTGGAACCACTATAGAAGCACAGCCTTTTGCTATTCCTCCAGAGGCAATGGAATTGGTTAAGTGGGGAATAAATACATGGGTTGGTGATGAAATCCTACCAGAGTACATCAGTAGAGACGTGGAAAGGGGTACTATTTCAGTAGATGATGCTTTTATATCAGTTTTAGATAACGCAGGTATGACATCTGTGATGAAGCAACAAGTTGAAAACCTTTGGAACGCATACAGTTTATATACTGGTGGAGAAATGACAGCACCTATGAGTTCTGGATTAGCTGGTGGGCCGGAGGTGCGTATGTTATATGCTCCAAATGAGGCTATGGAAAGACAACTTAGAGACGCAGTTGGTACATTGTTTTGGATGCGATTATCTAATTTGGCTGTTCCGCATCCTAGAAAAGACATAAATAAATTGCTTAATAAGCTTGAAAGAGATATCGAACAAAATTTCGTTGTAAAAATTCCAAACTTCAAAAGCGTTAAAGGAGATTTCTTTAAATACTACTTACAAAAGCGACAAGAACAAGGAGCTCTTATTGATATGAATCAATTGGATAAGTGGTGGGAGTCAGAGCAAAGAAATTTAAATCAATCTGCAAGAAGATTTGCATCAGATAAGATATTCCAAATGCGTAAAGCGTCTAAGGAAAGACAATAATTAATTGTAATATTTTTCTTTAATAAGATTAATTACTTCTTGACAATCCTTCTGGGTCCTCGGCACAAATAAGTCGGGGGCCCATCCTTTTAGGTGCAGGTGTCTTTTGAATAGCTTCCAAACCATAGGAAATCGCTCATTAGGGTTTCCTTTGCACTCAATAATAAATCGTGGAGGGTT
>Ga0099848_1001463_pt1 | contig 11057 bp, 24 predicted proteins | sample CB_VirMetaG_3_FD_78179 | JGI IMG/M metagenome (GOLD analysis project Ga0099848, IMG submission 78179) | Freshwater to marine saline gradient viral communities from Chesapeake Bay - CB_1508_1S Viral MetaG | ecosystem: Environmental > Aquatic > Marine > Coastal | place: USA: Chesapeake Bay... | reverse complement strand
GTTTTGAGTTGATACAAAACTGATGTAAAAAGTTGAGCATATCTCGATTATGAGTGCGCTCAGTCCAATGATTAGATATTTTTTCATATGCCTAACTCGTTATTGCCTCCTGAGTGCTCAATGGTTAACTCAAATTTGAACTGAGGGGACATCAAATCAGCATACTCCTCGACACCTCGAGTTAGCCATTGTTGAAACTTTTCCCGTCTGCGTTTGTTCGCGATTTCCCTGCGTGCATCCTCGTTGGCTACAAAGACATATATCGTGTACCATGATGAGCCTTTCTGAAACATGCCTGCCTCAAAAAGTAGACCCGTATCGGCTAATATCGAGATAGTCGCAGTGAGGGACTGATGACTCATGCCCAGTGCATCCCTCATCTCGTAGATGGATGTCCCACCGATTCCTGCATCCTGAATGTATTTCAACACCCTCACGATGTTGGATTTAATTGCGCCCGTGCGTAACTGCTCGAGCCATGTTTGTGCTTTTGCTTTCATTTTTTTAGTCGTTTAATTTTACGTTATATTCGTTTAGTGATTCCCTTAATCCGTCCCTGATTTTCTCAATGATTTGATTTTGTTCCTCGGTATAATCGCCGTATTTGTACATGGCTCTGAGTTCGGTTTGCAGGTCGTACAATACGCCCCACATCGCGACCGATTGCACTGCCGTTTCATATTCATATTTGTCCTCAGGTAGGTTGTATTCAATAGTTGCTTTCATATCTTTGAGATTTCGTTCATGATTTCAGTTAGTCCTATCGCTGATATATCTCTCATGGTTTCGCTCATCCCATCAGGGAGCACATGCCATCGCTTATCATTGAAATCGTATAGCATCCAAAAATAATCAGCGTTAAAACATGCCACCTCTACCGATGTGACACCTTTGTCGCAGTACGTTCCATCTCCCCAATTTACCGAGATAGTACATCCGTTTGGGTACTTGATTTGAAACCTGTGTTTTTCGTTGTTTACGAAACTTTTCATACGTTTTGATTTAGTGATTTATAATACTTTTCGTAGATTTCGCGAGCACCCTCGACCCTCAACCGAATAGCCTCGATGACCGAATCATCGCGCTCGATTTTGAATATCTTTACCCGTTTGTTTTCAGGGATGGAATCAAACACCAACTGCTTATTGGCGATGTCCTCCCCTATCTCCAACATCTCATCAAATGATTTGCCGTGATACGCAGGTAACGGATGCAAATTGTATGCGATTTTTTCTGCCTCCTTGTATACCATGTGAGAGGGAGCGGATGTCAACGTATAAATCAGGTATGAATGGGTATACCCACTCAACCACATATACGTTTGCAGTTGGTGATAGTAGTCCTTGTTTGGGACATCGGATTCAAACCATGGAAAAGTAGACCCATCCCATGAATTTTTCACATCGATTAGGTAGCCGTTATCAAGTACATCAGGCTCACCCGTTGCCCATTGATTAAACCATCGTTTTTTAGGCTTATCGAGGTCGATTTCCCATCCCGTGACTCGCTTAATCATCTCCAGTGAATCAGCCTCATTTATGATTCCTTTCTCGATGTGTTTGGAGGTCACATGCTTATCGATTCCGAACTCATTAAACAATACCGCATCCTGAATGATTTTCATCGCAGTTGCGCCCCATTCCGAGCCTCCTCGACCCTTTGTCATCAGCCCCCCAACTTGGGAGGCTCTGACTAACCATGCATGCGATGTCATTGTGGTACGATTTGGTCAATGGTGATAATCTGATTCGGACTCAAAGCATATTCATCCATCGCCTTGTCACGAGTTATCGTACCTGATTGAATCGCTCCGCATAACCGCAGGAACTCGTTGTGATTGAGTGCTCGTTTTTTTGGCGCTTGCATCTGCTCTCCTGAGGCATCCGTGTCCTTGTCGGATACGATACCCAAAATCGATGAGATGGAATACCTGCGCAAATAACTGATAGCCGACCCGAGTACCTGAAAATCATTCATACCCTTGAGAATCACGCCCTCAGGAATGTCAATGCTTGATTCAATGGTCTCTCCTGTGTCGATATGAAACACAATCGTGCGCACTGATTTCCCCTCCAATGGTTGAGTGAATCCTAATCGCCATTTAGCCAATAGCGGATTTATTTTGCTCAGGATGGTCGGTAGGTCGGCGTATGTGTATCCGTACCCCTTTGTTTGTTGCAGGATTACAGGACATTCCTGCTGAAATCCTGCTATAGCCTGTTTGATATTTGTCGGAGTCGTTTGCTCGATGAATGGCACTGCCATCTCTTGCATAGGGTCATGCTCCAATACCCTCTCAACTTGTTGCTTTGTTCTGCTCATGATTTTGATTAATTAATTATTACAAATTTAAGTTTTTTTATTGAATGTCCGACTCTTTACCTTATATTTTGTATAGATTTCGAGTAGTTCATCCTTTGTGAATTTACGGGTCTCATTCGATACCGAATCGAGTCGGTCAAGTTCATCCGTTCCGATACGTTCTGATATTCTTTTCCTGTACTCTAACAGGTTGCCGTGTAGGTCACGATTGCACCTAACGCACTGCCCGTGAACATTTGACTCATCGAATCTGAGAGACCAGTGGTTATTTGCGTTGTAAAAATGCCCTGCATCAAATTTGCGACCCATCAGAGATACCCCACACGATACACACCCTTTATCCCCATCCCTGAGCCTGATGAATTGATTGAAAACTACCTGAGATTTTTTGACCCAATCCTGAGTAGTCATCAAATCGGTTTTCATCGTTTTAAGTCGTTTCGCCTGAATTTTGACCTCATTTGCTTTGATTTGCCGTAGTTTCTCGAGTGCCTCTATGTATTTGCACTCATGACCCCAACAAACGCGCTCTAATCGGCTAAAACGAGGCTCAAATGAACTTTTGCATATCTTACACCGCTTCATAATGTGATTTTTGACATCAAAGATGCGTTTTTTTGCCTTAACTCCCTCACCTCGACCTCCAATTTAATGTTGGCGAGATGGGAGGCATTTAACGTCCTTTCGAGAGTTCCCCACTCATCCCGAGCCAATCGAATGAACTCGCATGCCTCGAGACACATCCGCTCCGCATCTCTCATCGATGTGATGAGGTCTGAACGTGTTGGATGCTTTTGCTCAATCTCCTCCCTGCTCGCTCTGATTTTGTGCCATAAAAAATCCGTTTGATGTTGGATTTTTAGTAGATATAGTTCCCTATCCATGATTAAAATTTGAATTTGTTTGATGTCTCTCGTTTTGGTCGATGCGTGCCCAGTGCATCCATTCCCTGAATCACGAATCCGAGTCCGTTGTTGAACTCGCATAAAATTGGCTCATTTAGGCGATTAATTGCGCCTCCCGTTTCCACGTCCTTGATTTTCTCAGCGCTGAACATCGTGTAATATCTCATGCTCTCATGCTTGACAAGTCGATGAATCACGAACATGTCATCACATCGATTTAGGAACGCTTTGCCCCCCTCTATGTGGTCTTTTAGTGGAGGCTTGAGATGCCCTTTCCATTCGCCATCAGGATACAGGTTGCCTGCCCTCCCTGATTCGGAATTGGGATGCGTATTGATGTAAATGGTTTTCCCTGTTCGGTTGCAAAAGTCCCGAGCCATGTTCAAAAATCGGTAGTTACCCTCATACGTCATATCCCTGTCAAGTCCCGTAAATGGGTCTATCAGGCAGGCATCCACATCAGCCTCCTCAAATATCCGCAGGAGCGCATCAGGTTTGTAGAGAATTTTGTTATCAACAAATACAAAAAATTGCTCAAGGTAGGTAGCAGTCGACATGATTTCATGTTCGGTTAATTCGGTGAACTTTACACCCCGATACATTTGTATCATGTCCCTAAGTATTTGACCCTTGCTATTCTCTCCCATCCACAAAATAAATCTCAGGTCGTGAGCGATTGCCAATGTGAGAAAATACCATACGATAAAGTACGATTTTCCGACATTATCGTGACCGAGAATAATATTCAGTTGGGAGCGCTTAAATCTGATGTGCTCATCGATGGCGCATCCGATTCCGAGTCCCTGTTTTATACGTCCGTTTTTGACATCCAACAGGTAGTCCGTTACGTTACCTTGTACCTGTACCATTGATTTGCTTCATTACGTTTGCATAAAGGTCATTTGAGTCATCAGGACGGCTATCAGGCTTTTGGTATTTGTTTTGATTCTTTTCCCATGTACCGAGCCTCCGTTTCATGTCGAACGCTTTCTCCATCTCAAATCTCATTTTATCGCTATTCAATGAGGTCTCAGTCCAGTACAAAAAAAACTCGTTGCACATGGTACGATTTTCATCCGTTACAAAAACGCCTAATAAATCTATAAATAGTTTCTTTCTTTCTTTATATGATTTTTTTTGCGTTTTTTCTGCGTTTCTTTCGCGAACTTTCTCCGTTTTAGGTTTTTCATCAAACCCTTGATAGTCCTCGTATTGCGCGATTTTTATGCGTGTCGCGAGCAGTTCCGATTTGATGACTACCATTCCATCCCCCTCGAGCATGTTCAGAAACTTTCTGACCTTACTAACTGAGCAGTTCCATCGCCGTGCTAATGTTTGCCCTGAGCGTATCAATTCGCCTCTCTCCACGTTAAACATCCTGCCATTGATGGCAAAGTTACTCCGTTCATAATTAGCCATACCGATGAGGTCTATCCATGCCTTGAATGACCACGGGTCATCAAATACCCAATGGTTAAAAATACGCCTGTCGATTTTGATAAAACTCATTTCATTTTTGATTTGTGCGTGAATACTATCGAATCCTCGGTATAGTTGATTTTGCCTCCCCTCCTGACAGGTACATGTACATGGTAGTTGTAGTCCGCGCTCCGAAAATGGGTCGCTCTCATTTGTATCCCGTTGCATATGTAGTGATTCACATCCTTGAGCACCTCAGATAAGTACGGAAAATCATTCAAATCGATGTCAATCTCAATCTTTATTTTCGCTTTCATTTGGTACGATTTTGAACGTCATTAATTCCCCAGTGCCCTGATGTTGTTTTGTCGTGATTCTCACGATGATTTCGGTTTCCGATTGGCTCAGGATGTCCCCGAATTTTCGATTATTCCGCGTGACCTGCATCAGGTCGAAATCAAATGTAAATTTATTGGCTTGCTTAGTTTTTTTCATTCCGCTTATATTTGCAAATTAGTAAATAAAGGCTCACGTTAAATGAGCCTCCTTTGTCGTGTGTAAACGCTTGTCTCTCCCACCATGACACCATATCACCAAGGGTCATTTGAGTTTTGCGCATCTCAGTGCGTTTGGTTGGCATCTTTGTACAATTCATCGCAAATGTATTGAATTAAATTTAACCTTGATTCCTCGTTCAAATGGGACTCATCCAACTGACCTAAATTCTCATGGATGATTCGACCGATTTGTATGTTTGTCGGATGGTACTCGTATCCCGATTCGACTACATAGCCCCCCTCAGTGACCTCGACCCATTCTCGAAACATGTCGTAGGTATACGATACATCCATCGCTCCATCCTCCTCAACCGCCTCAACAAAACTGAGGCGTAGATTTATGCCCATGATGTCAACAGGGCACGGGTTAATTGTGTTTTCTTTCGTTTGCATGACTTTCTCGGTATTGGTTAGTAGATTCCATCTAAATCGGGTAAAACATCGCTCACAGGCTCTGAAATCGCCTCCTGAGCCTCCTGAGCACGTTCCTGCTCTCTCTCCTCCTCGTATTTGATTTCGGTATTTACATCCTGAATAGCCGAGTCGAGATTGCTCCTGATTCCTTTAATCAGTTGATACGTATCGATGTTGATATTTTCCAATACTAACTCGTTACCATATTGGATTTTGAACTCAGCCGAATCATAATCGATGAGGTCATAGTCCTCGATGCAGTCGACTAAGGAATCAACAAAGTGCTCGACCCATTCATCAGGGATGTGAGCGAGTTTCGATTTAGCCTCAGGTATCTCGATGCTTTGCAGGATTTTGATGACATCCTGCGGAGTAAATAATGATGCCGTCAATGGTGACGGATTTGAGGCGATTTCAGTCATCACCTCGATTGCTTTGGTTAGTGTGTACTTTTCCACTTTTTTTGATTTATTAAATTATGTGCGTTATGGATGCGCACCCCCCTGATTAATTATAGATATTCTTTTCGATATTGAGTGAACGCCTCCGCACATTTTTTGGAGTTGATGCGTTGATTCAAATCCCCATCCAATGTCATGATGAGCCATTTCATAAATTCAACACTTTCAGTGTAAGGTTGACCGAATTTGAATGTCAGGTCGCTCAGGTTTGACATGATTACCATACTCGCCAGTGCCCCTGTCTCGTCTAAAAAATTTACTTTGTTCATTTGATTAAAAATTAAGGTTAAGAAAAAACGTATTTCATATTCATATGCGCTTTGATGAGTAGCCTCACCGCTACGATTTGACATCTCAGCGCCTCTCGGTCGCTATAATCACCCTCGGCGATTTGCTCGTAGTATCCCATGATGTCCCTGTGCATATCATAGTGATGAATCTCGGTATAGTCGAGTAGTGAATCTGCGATGTGAATGTACTCCTTGAGTAGTTCCTGCATCTCGTGTCTTGCTGATTTCATTTGATTAAAAATTAAGAATTGCAAATTGAATAATAAGCCACCCTCCGTAGAGGGTAGCGATTAATACCGCGAAATCGCGAATTGTTCTGAAAAATTCCTGTTCCATGTTTTCTGATTTATTTGGTTTGTGTTAAATTTAGTTCCCTACACGCATAGTTAATATGCTTTGATGTTGTTTGTGACCAATAGCCTAAGACCAGCGCAGTGCGATTGTTGTAATCGATTTTCGCGACCCGTGTCGTGTAGGATTGGATGTAGTCAGCACCATCAAAATGAATGATGCTCAGGTTGTCTCGGTACTTTTCAAATTTTCTCATGATTTCTGATTTTTTATGGTTATACAATTATTTACTTAATAGTGAATTTAATTTGATTCGCAGTTGGATTGCCTGATGGCAGTTAAATCCTTTTTGCGCGATTGCTTGATTCAACATCATTTTTGTTTTTTCGATACGTGCTTGCTTTTTCATTTTTCAAATTTTATATGGTTATACTATTAAACAAAAAAGGGGTGAATCTCTCGACCCACCCCCGTGATTTTGTTTTGCTCAATGTTCACCCTTTGTCCCCGATGCAGGCTCGTAAAATACGCATGTGCAATCGGGGTGAACTTGTTTCCGTGATTTCAATGAACTACCAACCCTGCACCCCACCGCCACAACCAACACCCTCAACCATCAACAGGACAAAGATTGCAAATTAAATTTAATATAACACAATCTTTTTTCAATTATTTTTCATTTTGCCCCTGAAACCCCTATAAACATAGGCGAAAATTTTTTGATTTTTTTTTCTGATGGCAAAAATGGGACTTAGCCGGTACATGTGCCTCTGAAACCTTAGCCTGCATAGCAAAACGCGTTTCTCCGATTTTCAATGTCGTAACCTATGCCGAGGGGTAAAGTGCGGGAAATCGCCTGAAAATGCCCTCAAATCGCATCGTACATTTTTGAAAATCGGCAAAAATAGGCACAAAAAAAAGGGTCGGACAAAGCAGAAACCGACCCCTTTTTAACCAAAATTTGAAAAGATACGAGGGTAAAAGTAGTGAATTAAAACTCGTTTAGCAAACAATACGAGACCGATTTTCCACTTTGAGAGGCAAAATGTCGCATCATTAAAACGTACTTTTGAGTGTCATTGACCACCTGACATCCTGCCGACCACCCCGCAATTTTTTGCTTTATGGTCGTGTTTTCCATGTCGTATGTGTTCGCATGAAAGTTGATTCCGAAATATCCCGAGACCTCTTTTCCGAGTTCCTCTGATTTCAAATCGCCGTCACCATCCCTGAAAATTGTCACAGGCGCACCGATTTGTACCAATGCATTCATGCGTTTTTTGTGCTTACCATACCTCCATATTTTGTGATGCCACATGTCCGATTTAAGAATCGCAGCACCCAATGGATTGTACGATTTATATCCACCTCTCAGGATGGATGAGGCAGGATGGGTCGTGCCCGTTGCCATCATGATAAACTCCTCCCCTCGGTACAGGTAGAATTTATCATCAAATTCATCAGGTCTATCTGCTTTTGACCTTACGCCTATCAACCATAATGAGTCAGGAATGGATTGAAAAGTAGGTAGGGATTTGACCCTGTCGAGTAGTTCCTTGTCGGTATATTTACGTACCATGTTTATGATTTTTTGTTTTTGTATCTACGATTGATTATGCCTATCACCAGTGCTATGAGAGAAAGTATTGAAAGTATTGCAGGAGTCGAATCGTGACTCTTGAGGTCATGAGCCACCCTGTCGTAGCGATGTAGTACCTCCTCAACCAAAACGCTATCAGATAGATTGTGTACATCCTGATGTACATATACGATTATCGTGTCGTGAATCGAGTCATTTGTTGTCTTTTCCATATTTATTTTTTAACCATGAGATGAATATATCGTAAAGGTCTCCGATGAGTTCATCGAGGACATCAGTAAACTCGTTGGCTACCCACCCTATGCAGAATGAAATCAAAACTATCACCTTTGGACTCACATCCGCGTAAAAGTAGGCAACCAATCCCGTCACTGAATACGTCAAAATCCCTGCGATAGACATCGAGAGAATTATCGTAGACCATCTGAATCTTTTCTTAATACCTTTCAACATCGCTCCTACCATGCCGATACCCATGGATATAAAATCCAACAAATTCTCCATCCCTTTCATTACCTTTGAATTGTAGTTCCTGTATTAAAATATAGCCATTCAACAAACTGCTCGAATGGTATCTCCTCCCCATTGATACTAAATGAGTTATCGATGTACGTGGTCTCCCCATCAGGACTCTCAATCAGCATGCGTGACCTGATGTTGATACGTTTGTACGGGGAGTCGCAGGTAATCGCTACCCCTGTGTTGAGTATCAGAGTCGCATCCGTTAAATTTTTATACCCGATGAATGATGTTTTTTCCTTTGGAAAATCGAATTGACCTGTGAAATTTGTCTCCCTTGTTTCGAGGTCATTCCACCCCGTTGTAATCACGTTGTAGTTACCTTTTTGCTCTATTGTGATAAAGTTTTGTGTCATGGTTTGTGTGGTTTAGTAGTATGTTCGTTTGTTTTTGAATTTGTCTGAGACCTTACAGGATAATTTTGCTTTTCGGCTAAAATCGTAGTACTCGATTTCAGGCGATTCCTCCACGATGACAGGCAGGTCGTTGTATCTATATGAATGGTTATGCGCGTTGTAGTCGCTGATGTAGAGTTGATTCTCACTGAGCAAATATATCTCAGTGATAGGTCGAATGATGCACTCATCCATTGGGTCGGTAGTGATTTCATACGAGTAAAGATTCTCTCTGATGACTCGTTTCATCTCCCGATTTCCGTATATGATGTTATCGATTTCCGTGTTCGGTTGGCGCTTGCCAATAAACCCATAAAATCTCATGTCTGAGACCACATCAGACCCCGTGAAATTGATTCCGTCTGCCTCCTGAATTCCGTTAAACACGGAGCGTATGCGAGCAGTTCCGAGCGCGTTTTGTATTGTGTATGGCTTAAGTTTGAAATTACCCACGTTGATGCTCCCGACAATACCTGAGATGTTGAATGAGATGCTGAAATTATAGCACCCTGCGCCATCCTGTAAAAGTACCTGATACCAATCGATAGTTGAATAAAACGCGTTAGGCTCGTTGGGGAATGGGACTGCTACAGGTACGTAATTTGTCGCAGTTCCGTTCTTGGTCAGGACAAATGAGCACGTATCCAGTGAGTCGCTTAATTTGACCCATCCGCTCGATTTGTCGCTCTCCCATGATTCGCCTGCTGATGCGAGGACTAACTGCTCACAACAGCAATCTTTGAGACCCCTGTCATCCTCCACAAAATCCTGAGGGATGCTGATTGATTTGAAACTCCACATCATTCTATCCTCGCGACCGCATATATTTGGGCAGTCGATTTCCTCGCTGAATATCTCGGCGTTACCAAAGGGATGAAAAACATTTACAAACCAATCTCCGATTGGGCAGGGTATATCACCCTCAATACTCGCCCAAAATTCACTCGGGTCACTGATGCCTAATGCATCACCTAACACCCATGAATTGAACGTAGAATCCCAATACACGTAATACGTAGTGCCTCCGTAGATAAACTCCCAATAGTTTCGACCATCGTACTCACCAACATAGGACAAATCGTATGAGGTTGTCTCAAAATCAATGGTTATCGATATTCGTATACAATCACACATCAGTACGTTTTTTCAAGTATACCAATAAATGACTGAATCTCGTTTGCAGGATTTGATGAACTGAACTGCGCCTTTACATCCAATGTGTTTGGGATGGTAGTATCAAATGTCGTATTATTTACCCCGACAAAATCCTGACCCTCGTAAATATTCGCGCTATCCTTGTTGTATGCAAATCCTCCTGCTGATGTGACTGAGGCTACCATCGCGCCCCCTATCGCTCCGATGACAAAATCCACCACTAACTCAAAGGCTTTGGATGTGATGGTAGGTAGTGTTAGCGCCCCCGTAGATGCGAGCAAAGTTGTTCCGTTAGTATAGATGTTGATGCTCAAAGTATCGTTGTTGTGAGCGCCTAAATACCCCCTCAATGTGAATCTGAATGTATCCCCCACCGCGAATCCATTTGATGGAACTGATAAAGACCCGAGACCAGTGCTATCGAGAATCGACTGCTCGCCTGTTCCCGTTACATTTGTCGATGGAGTGAGCATGGTGAATTTGCCTGCCCTGAGATTCACCCCTTTGATTTTGGATGAATCATATCCGACCCCGTTGTAAAAATCTACATCGAGATAGTCGTTATCCCCTATTTTGTATATCTCTAATGGATAATTGTGTATTTCGTTTGCCATATCGTTTGTTTAACTCATTTCTTTATATCCTCCTGAGGTCGTGTTTTTTATCGCACCCCATGTCGTGTACTTAAATTTCGGTCGTGTCGATGTCGTGCACCGCTTAATTTTAGAT
>Ga0099848_1001462_pt1 | contig 11065 bp, 6 predicted proteins | sample CB_VirMetaG_3_FD_78179 | JGI IMG/M metagenome (GOLD analysis project Ga0099848, IMG submission 78179) | Freshwater to marine saline gradient viral communities from Chesapeake Bay - CB_1508_1S Viral MetaG | ecosystem: Environmental > Aquatic > Marine > Coastal | place: USA: Chesapeake Bay... | reverse complement strand
GCTCTCAGGTGTAAATTCATACCCAACTACGTCAGCAATCAATCGAATATGGTAACCATCGAAGTCAAACTCTATGAATTTGTCTCCTTGCGGTAGAAAACACTGTCGGTATTCCGGTTTTTTGGGTATTGCAGCAAAGTTGACAGAATTAAAGGCAGAAGTAGGACGGCTAGTGGGATTATAGAGATTGTAATTAGTATAAGCAATGTTATTCGCCACACTAAAACGAGGATTTGCAGGGGTAAACTTTTCAACAAATTGCTCATAGGTTACTTTTATACCGGACTGTTCAGATAAATAGAAGACACCCGTAGCTAAATTATTGTAAAACTTCCATGCAGGTGTGCTTAGTATGTACTTACTATCTTCAATAACATCTACAAGACTCCTATAGTTTCTTTCGCACTTTTCGAACAGTTTAGATATGGGTATGATAGAATTTAGGTCTATTTTGTCCTGTAATCTGTTGTAAAACCACTGTACAGTATGAGGTGGATCTGGCAACTGTAAGCTCTCATATTCCCTTAAGCAGTACATTAGGTTAATATCGTTGATATTACCGTGAGAGAAATGGTATAAGAATGTCTTTTTGTTAAATACGTAGAGTGTACTAAAACAATTTAAAATAGTCTGTACGCGTTCTTTTGCTATATTAAGCCCTTCCGAGTGGTTTATTGGAATAATGTATCCTTCGCCACGACTGAGAGGGCGGATATAAACAGCCACAGTCCTAGCAAGTACACTATGATAACGGTCATTCTCTGAAATAACTTCGATATACGCTTCATCACGTCCTAGTGCACATAAATAATTTAGCTGTTCGTCGCTTTCAACGATATAAAACATAACTCATTAATATAACCTTTTATAATATACGTAAACTTTTTCATTTATCAAACTCTGTTATAACTTTATCTATAGGAAAGAGTCTTACTTTTGTTGGTGAATATATTTTACCGTCAGCAGTATATTCTATATCCCCTTTGTATTCTGTATTGTGTACCGTTTTAAACCCTTTGCCCGGAGTGTAACTTCTAGCCGCAAAGCTTCCGTCACTAACTACAAGAGTAAATAACTCTGGGTATTTCGGTAGCAACTTTACTAACGCTATAAAGTTATTGTAGTTAGACCCTCGTTGAAGATACCCTCTAATTATATCATCTTGCAATGGTTGACTATTATTCCACTTAAGGGTAAAGAGTTCATAGGTCTCAAAATATTCCGAGTAGTCTCTAGTAAGTTGGTAGCTCTGTGGGGATATTTCAATTAGTTCTCTCGTGTTTATAGACTTCGCAAAATACCTGTTATGTATCCCCCTAAAAATTTTTTCACTAGGAGTTATAGAGACTAACTCACCACCTTCTGGTAGTCCGGTATAGTGTCCAAAGGGAGGAGGGGCAGGTGTTCCTTCCCTAATATCTTTAAGCTTTTGCTTAAAATCAGATCCTTTAAATCCAGGTATATACATCTTACTCTCTTATTTATCTTCGTATCCTAATTCAACTAACATTTTAATTAGCTTTGGAGTAGGTACTGCATCGTAATGCCCTCCCCTCTTTCCGGTAGCGTGAGCAAAAATACCAGGTTGACTCCAAGTTCCTCTACGTATTTCTGTTCCAATCTTCTGGTTGGTAGAGGTCCAATCATCTCCTGCTTTAGGTTTAGTCATTCCCCAAATATCCCATACACTATCTTTCATACCTGCTTTAATTGCAGGGAATCTGCCGGTAATATCATTAATTAATGCTTTAAGAGTTGAGATTTGAGCATCTGAATATTCCTGGTGATACTGGTAACCTCTATACTTATAACCTAAGTCTACCCATTCTCCTGCCGGTACAGTACTATTTAAGTTAGATTTTGCAGTACCGTCACTGTTAGGAGTAACGTATGCATATAAAGCTATTTCAATTCCAATACCGCTTGTATTCCAGTTATTACCGTGTATACTTCTCTTCTTTTCAGGTATACCTGCAACTTTTGTACCTGATCTATCGACTGCCCAATGTATACCTCCGTTATTATACTCCGTGTTATTTTTTCTACCTACGTAATCTACAGTTTGCTGAGCTGTATGATTATCTGTGGTTATATGAAGGATAATAGACTTAGGTTCACGATCAGTAAATTGAGGTTCGTTACCTGTCCAAACTCCAGTACCGCCGCCGGCTCCGCCGCCTGTTCCACCAGCTCCACCGGTTCCGCCGCCGCCTGGAAGTCCAGAAGCTTGAATATGTTTTACAGCTTCTACAAAGTCTTGTTCTAGATTTACAAAATCTGTTTTTGGATCTTTATCGTCAACGTTATAGATTTGAGTCTTTAAGTTAGTGTACCATCCTTGTCTGGTTACTTCATGTTCAACACCTGTGATTAAAAATCCAACAGGAGCAGACTCATCTCCACCATATGTAGCAGGTAGTAGTTCTTTATTAACTACGAACGTATCCATAACGTTTAAACCTGACATACCGTATAGTTGCAGTTGTAATTCAAACGGTATGATAAAGTTGTAGGTTGCTCTGCCGCCGCCGTTAAATCTAGTATCAGCACCAAATAAGAACTTACAGTAGTTTTCATAGGCTCCTACCTGGGTGTCTACTGCATATCTTGGTACTAAGGCTTTTGAGTAAAACATACCTAAGTGTACTAATACACCTACTATACGTTCCTTTAGTTCCTGCCTTAAGTCATTATAAGTTTGAGCGGCTGCTTGTTCTGTTTCTTGTTTTTCAATCTCGTACCTTTCTGTGTAGATTCTATCGGTAAGGCCTCTGTTAATACCATTAAAGCCGGTAGCTTCATCTTGAGCTGTGTACGGATTATCTTGAGCAGAGATAGCAATCATAGAAGAAATTTTAGGAGTAAGCTTACTCACTAAATTAAAGTTCTTGACTATATTCTTTAATCCGTATATGTTAATTTGATGACTAGCCTTAAGTTGAGTATATTTAGTACGGTGGATTGCGCGGCGATCAACAACATGGAATGATGCACTATCTTCTATGTACTGTAGTTGTAGATCGTTCTGTCCACCGCTAACCCTTCCAATAGAGTCTAATATACCCTGTACGAAATCTAAGATTGGTGCTCGTCCAGTACTTGAGATAAACTTATTAAGGGTATCTAAAATAAAATTAAGACTCAACTCTATGTTTAAAATAGTAGGTTTACCGTCACAAAGAGTACTCTTGTTAGGAATTAATGTAGGAATAGTATGAGGAAGTATACATACTCTTGGATCAGATGAGATGTGATCGTCGAATGTAAAATAACTAGGTCCAGTTCCGCTGTACTCAGTCTGGAATACAAAGAAGTATTCTGAGTCTGATCTTAAAACGTGGCGGTTGATTATCTCTAATAATGCTCCTAAAGTTATATAAACGTGGTTACGTAACTCTAAATCCTCTTCAGAAGCAAATCTTCCTCCTAGCAGGTCTTTTAATCGATTTTTAATATCGCTAGGAGAGCTTTTTCTCAAGCTCGGGCCAGTGTCTTTATAGAGGTTAGCTATCGCATCGTTGTACTTCGGTAGAGGACGGTACTGGAATATTTCTCCGAATGTTCCGCCTGCAAAATCTTGAGATAGGTAATCGGTTACATAAGGTGCTTCTAGATGTACACGTAAGTAGTAATGAAGTTTAGACACATAATCATCGTTTGGATCATAAAATTCATAAGTTCCTCCGTTTACTTCATCATCTGCGGTTACTACTTGGGCCTGCATAGCTTCACCTACATCATACCCATTGAACTTAGCTACCATAAATCGAGTAGCTCCTAGTTCTGCTAAGGGATAGGTAAATATTTCTGGGTTAGCTCGGAAAACACTCATGCCGCCATAACGTCTATCCATAGTATCGTCACTTAATCCCCAGCTAACAAAGCTTTCTAAGAAGTCATCTGCAACATCCCATTTTCCGGTAGTAGGGTTAACGATAGCATCTGCTCTAGGGTGACCGCTAGGAGGAAATACCCAGTATACATCGTTGGGGTTTAACTCCTTGTACTCAGTTCGATTATCGATCAAAGTCATTTCTGCACTAGTAACCTTATAGGGGAAAGGTCCACCTGGGTGTCCTACTATAGCACTGTATTGTTGTTGGGGTTGTACAGTTCGCTGTCCCCCGGTTGCATTTGTTTGATTTCCGTAGAAACTTTTAACATTAAAATCTGCATAACTTACATCTGCATCTTCATCCATATACGAACGAGGGGTGTTTGCCTCATAAAAATTTTTATAGAACCTGTATCGAACATTCGTAAGATTCGGAGTTGCAAGGGAGCCTTTATCTTTTTGGTAACCTGTAATACCTGTACCTCCGGCAGTGGTTCCGATATTGCTATTATCGAACTCCCATATCTTACCTGTTTTAGGAGTACCCGGAAGGCTGTTTACGTAGTCCGGTTCTTCCCCAATTGCTTTAAGTACATTACCTAATATTGCGTATGCTACAAATAATGCGGGGGCGCCTCTCCATATGTCGGAATCCCCGGATAAGTCCGAACTTGTTCCAATACTGTAGGTAAGTCGTAATCCGGCTGATGCCAGACTACCTAGTACTGGTGCACGTTGTGTAAAAGGGATCTGTAAGGATGCTCTTCCTCCTCCAGGCAATTCTAAATTAGGTGCTTCCTGTCCCGGGCCAAATTTATTTAGGTCTTCCCCATTAGCTCCTAACGTATACAGATCCACCATGTATTCCCAGTTATTCTTTAACTTTATTTCATGGTATTTTACTGATAATTTCCTGTTATAGGAGTCAGGGTCTCCAGTCCATTCTGCGTATTGGGCTTGATATCCTTGCTTGGAGTGGGTTGGTTCATTAGGTCTTACTACTTCCAGCTTCCTAAGAGCTGCTGCTAATGCTTTTACTATATTAGTTACATTAGCAGTCGTTATATCTCCTGTATGATTATGTATACCGTCTACACTAGTAAAGGTAGGAGGACCTTGGCTTATAGGTACTCCCATTATTAGGTTTTTTGTGTGTGAAACTAACGTAGTAACATCCGGAGCATTTGTTAAAAAAGATCCCTCGAGGTAGTCGGCGGCAAGTTGAATTGCCTTATTTGTCTGCTGAGCAAAGCTAGTGATAAGGTTAGTTATAATAGGGCCAAGCGGAGGTGGGTTAGTGTCCTTTTCCTCCCCGGTGTCAATAAAGAGTTCTGGAAAAGTTAACTGTGAACCTCCTGTGGCGTCTAGTAGGTCTTGAAGTTCTTCGTTTAGTGCAGTTTGAATTTCTCTCTGGTCTAAGAAGAAGTTGGCTTTGTAGGACTCTATTAAGTCTCCGGAAGTAACTAATGAAGTAGTACAGTCGTACCCTCCGTCTGCTCTCAAGCTCCAAGAAAAGTTTTTAATTGTTCCTACTATAGCATCATATCCCCATGCATTACTTTCTCTTTTCTTACCAATGCGTTCACGCAATGCAACGGCTGTATTAAGTCCAGATTCATAAAGATTTATACCTAAATCTACATCATCAACTCCTTTAGGATTACCTGCAGCATCGTATTTAAGGACTTTGCTATGTCCCCACTCTAATAACACTGTGTATCCCGGTCTCATGTAGAGTACCTCTAAGGCATCCATCTGTTCTTTAGTCCAGCATTGGAATCTTACTGTTGCTGTTCTTAGAGAGCCAAAACGGTTATGAGACTGTATATTCATTCCGGTGATTCCGGGACGTGGTCTAACTCCAAAATTAGCACTAGTTTCATCGTAACCCGGTAGATCGCTAAAAAGATAGTTAAGATTAGATGCAAAAAGTATATTCTTCTTCGCTAAATCGTATCCTGCGGTAGCGTTGTACAGTTTTGCTTTTCCCTCTGTTAGGTTTACCCCGGATTGCATCCTGATCCATGGGACAGCTCCTTGCAATTCAATATAATCTTGACGATTACTTTCATTACCGGTATCCCCAAAAGCAGTTTGTAGTGCTTTAATTTTATTTATAACTTGCGGCTCTACAGGTTGACCTAACTTAAAATTAACGGACATAACTTATCGAGTTCTATTTAACTGTTCAAAAGCTTCTTTTACAATTCTGTACGGAGGTATTCTTATTTGAGCTCCTGGGGTAATATATAACGTATCTCTTCTAATATGCGGATTACATGAAGCAATAATCCACCAGTAATCTGAAGAGCCGTAAAACTGGTCAGAAAGAATGTCAAAGCGATCTCCGCTTGTAGCTATAATATAGTAATCTTGCTCAGAAAGAGCAACTTCCGGATAAATTGTTGTACTAGTTACCTTCTTATCCTCTACTCTCCTGTACGGTATTGTTTGGTACCTATTCATTTTTTATCGTGCTAAATTTTTCACCGTTACCTATATACCTAAAATCTTGCCCAAAGGTTTTTAATTGTTCTATAGTTTGTTGCCTGTATTGAGGTGTTATAGGGTGTATTGGCATAAACTGTACCTGTAGAGAAATTACTTGGGGTAATACCAATCTTTTTCCCGATGATACCTCATCCCCAACGCTCCAGGGTACGTTATTGTCTATAGAAACACCTATATTTGTTATAACTCCGGGGCTTTTAATATAGTCTCCTACTTCTAAGTAGGTGATTACCCCACTTGGAATTCCGTTTTCACTGTTATATTCTGGTGCTGTATGAGAGATAAGGGAATTTACCTTGTTATACACAGTGATCTGTTCTGACTCACTAAAGATAGGTACTGTTAGTGGAAAAGAGAGTGTACGTGTAAAGCCTGTGTATACAAAGAACTGTTCCATTCTTCCTGCATATTCTACAGGATTCCATCTTGCTGCAAATGCGTCTGAAATATTGCCTATAAAAGCCCTAAATACTTTTGTACCTGTGTAGTTTGAGTCTTTGCCGTATTTAGCAAACACAACTTTTACGGAAAGGTTATCATCATCGTCTGTTAATTCTGTGCCTACGTCTAGTTTGTTAACAGCATCTCCTTTTTTTGTTCCTGCAAAATGATATTTTCCTTCCCCCTTAACTGTTATAGAGTTATTTAGCTTTGAAGCTTGTCCAGCCTTAGTGGGTGCTGATACTGAATCGGGTTTTTCAAGTAAGTCTAAATAGTTTTCACTTGTATTGTAGTTATGTTTATTTAGATCTTCTTGATTGATATTACCTGCTTCATTATTTTTATCTCCTACTATTGCAAGCTTTGCATATTTTGAGTTTCTTGAAGAATAGATTGTAGCAACTCCTCTTCCGTTTGATACTGTAGGACTGTTTACTGCTGTAGATGCACCAGTTGCTGACTCTGTATAGTAGTAGTTTGATCGGGTTGGTAGTATTAACCTAATTCCTGTACCTTCTATACCGGCTTGAGCTAGAGAAATAGTAGCTGCTCTTCCTGTGGAAATTATTACATTACCTAGTATATCTGCTACCTGCCCTAGAAGAGTTTTAGCATTTGATTCGTAATTAACTTTGTTAAACGACTGTAGTAAAGTTTGATGAGCGACAAATTTAACTCCTGGGGTATCTGATAGCATCTTGGTTAGACGTAGTACATCGTCTGTACGTCTAAGAGCAGGATCGGATAAAGAATTGTAAACAGGAGGATTATTTACATCTTTTACAATGTAAGGAGCCCTAGTATCAAACTTAAGGCTTTTGAGTTCTGTTTTTAAATTAATTAACGGCATATTAATTTCCTAGTTTTGGTGAAGCCATAGCTGTGGAAATAGCTACGTCGTTTCCGTCCATATAGATCTTAGCCTCTCTTTCGGCAAGCTTCTTTAAATGTTCTTCCATTCTAGTGTAACCGTCTTTCTGCTGTGCTGCTAGCTCTAACTCTGTCTGTCTTCGAGCTTCTTCTTTTGCTCTATCTCGCTCTTGACTAGCCATAAATAAGCCACCTAACCCGCCTAAAGCGGCTCCGATAGCAGTACCGATACCTGGCATGATCATAGAACCGATCATTGCACCGGTTCCTGCCATACTTAACGCACTTCCGTACATTTGCATATCTTCATCTTCAGATTGCATCATAGCGCCACCTACAAGAGTACCTACCATACCTATACCTGCTCCCATACCAGCACTCATTCCTCGCATTGTCCTTGCAGGAGCAGCTGCAGCAGCTTTTTGTGCTTGGTATCCGGCACTCATTTGTGATGAAGATAACCCTTTACCTTTCATAGACTTTTGGTACTCATTCCAGGTTAGTGATTTAGAACCTCCTGCTCCTGTTCCCATTCCTCCCAGTGTATTACTGGACATTGTACCGGCACCTCCCATGTTTGCCACTCTAACCCACATTGGCATTACAGGAGTTCCCATAAGCTTAGAAGCTACAAGAGACCCGATTATAGCTGTAATACCAGCTCCAGAGGTTAGTATACCCACAATAGTTTTTAACCAGGTACTTTCTGTAAGGCTTTTTATCTTCTCAACTAAGCTATTAAATGCAGGTTCAAATTGCTCAAAGAAATCTACAAACGCACTTCTTAATTTAGCTACAGCATCCTGGAATCGTTTAGTAGCGTCTTGCTGTTGCTGGAGTTTTAATAAAGCATCTTGCTCACTACTTGCTTCGCCGCTTGCTACCATCTCTTTGATGTTTCTAGCTTGCTCGGCAGATAAGTTTCTAGCATCTTCTCCTAAAGAGTTCATTAACTCTTGTTTAAGCAACATCTCAGACATTTGATCTGAGGTCATTCCAAAGGCTTTGGCAAGAGATTCTCTCTGAATAACGTTCATTTGTTCGTATTCAGACAATGTTCCAACTTGGTTAGCAAGTTCTCTGGTAAGAGCTAGGTCATCTCCTCTCAATGCTGCTGAGCGAGCTCTTTCAAGATTAAGTTCCCTACCTGTTAGTAGTTCGGCCTCTAATTCATTTTGAATAGAAGATTCAAAATCTAATAAACTGCTTGCTGTAGCTCTAAGTTGCTGAAAAGATATTCCTAGTTTTTCTGTTGCAATAAGTGCTTGGCCGATTGCTTCAGGGTTTCTTCTAAGATTAAGTAAGGTTGTGGCAGATAAATCTTTAACTTTCTCTAATGCAGAGCTAGTACTCATAAAGAGTCCGTTAGCTTTACCTGCTTGAGATACACTTTCAGCAAGATTACCTGCAAAAGCTTCTGTACTCGTTCCTGTGGTTCTGGATAATACCTCTAATTTGGCTGCGGCAGCTACAGATACTCCCATGTATTCTGTAGTTTTTATAAAGTTTGCTAACGTTTCTCCGCTAAACTCTACAGTTGTACCTAAAGCAGCATTTAACTCACCGTTTGCTTTTATAAGCTTTTCGGTGGTAATTCTAGAATCTTCACTAGCATTTGCAAATTGCTCAAATCTTTCAGCAGTTGCTCTTGCTCCCTCTAATCCTGTGCCGAGTTGTTTATTAATGTCTCCTAATCGCTGGCTAGCAGACATTAGAGCGCCTACTATAGCTCCTCCAATTGTTAACGCAATACTTTTGGATAAAGATAACCATCCTCTTAGTTTTGCTTCACCAGGAGCAATTCCTTCAGCAGTAGCTTTTCTAGCAGCAGCAGCAGCTGCCTGCAAAGGAGCGGAGAGCGCTCCTCCAATAATCGGTATTTTGCTTAGAGCGGAGGCCATTTTTTCAAATCCCTCTCCAGCTTCTGCTACTTTCTTAACCTCCGATGCTACTTGATTAGCAGCACTAGCCATACCCTGGAATTGATCTTTTAAGTTTAGAGCTTGTTTATACGCTTCTTCTAAGTTTGGAAGCTGATCTTTAGTTGCAAGATCAATTTCTCGTTTTAATATAAGAAGTTTAGCCTCTACAGCATTCTGCTCTTTTAAGATCTCGTTATATCTTTCTTGAAGTTTATTACGACCTTCTTTAGTTTTTAGGTCCTCTTGAGTGGCTTTAGCTAGATTTTCAGCTGCTCTAGTTGCGGTGGTCATATCAGCTTTTAACCTACTCGCATCTGTTCCGGCAATAAGATTGTTATATGCAGTAGCAGCTGATTTTGCTCCTTCTGCAAATCTCCTTAATTCATCTTGTAGTTCTACAAGTTGATCTTTATTAAGTTTACCGAAATTGTCGTTCGCCATAATAGAAGTATACTATAGTAATAAATAGTTTACTACTATTTTTTAGCTAATGTCGTAGTGTAGCTTGCTTTTTTCACAGCATCTGGTACCTGTATTGCAGAGCTATTCTCAGGAGTTGCTTCTTGAATACCGGCTGCATCGTTAGAAGCCTTCTTCTGTGCTTCATACTCTTCGATGATCTGCTGTTCAATCATCTTAGCAGTATACCTACGTAACCATATAGGCATGTCGTAGACTGTCTCCCAATTATAACCTCCTCTACCGAAAAATACTATGTCGTGAATCTGTCTAAAGACTCCTTGTCTATACTCAGGCGTTAGGCCAAAAAAAGTTAAGGGTTATAGGTAGAGCGGCCTCCCTCTCCACTCCATCTAAATCTTCATAAGATACTGTTAAATCTACATCCGGTGCTACTCTTACGTACTCTTCCCTTAATGCGCGGGCATCTTTTGCTAATAATCCATAGTCAACAAACTCTCTAATATCGTTTCTATCTGTTGATCCGTTCACTGAAACAATCATATGCTTCAAACGTGTGGTAGCTTCTGTAATATTATCCTTGTTTACTTTTTGTAAACCTCGTACCTCTTGTTCAATTCTTTTTTCGTCACCGTGAGTTAGTAGTTTAAAAGTTACTATGTTGTTTGTTGTGGGTAATTCAAAAGTAAATTCATTATAACCTCTTTTGTAAAGGTTCTCCTGTAGAGGTTTGTTCTCAAATAGAGAAAGGTCTACTGTTTGCTTACCGTTACCTAAGTCAAACTCATAATCTTTACCGTACGAAAGAATACGTGCTGCGATCATAATTGCATTTTTATCTCCTACTAAAATATCATCATATTCTACCGGAGTAACAATTAAAGATTCCAAAAGTTTATCAATAACTACTCCTTTTTTCATGTAGTTCTGATTGGTTAAGATATCTTCTTCGCGTGCGGTCATGTATTTCATTTCAATTGTACCGCTGGATAAGGCATGTCCTTCTGGGTAGAGAAGGCCTTTGGAAGGTAAGTCAATAATTTCTGTAGGTAACTTAAATTTTGAT
>Ga0099848_1001461_pt1 | contig 11070 bp, 16 predicted proteins | sample CB_VirMetaG_3_FD_78179 | JGI IMG/M metagenome (GOLD analysis project Ga0099848, IMG submission 78179) | Freshwater to marine saline gradient viral communities from Chesapeake Bay - CB_1508_1S Viral MetaG | ecosystem: Environmental > Aquatic > Marine > Coastal | place: USA: Chesapeake Bay... | reverse complement strand
GCCTGTCCTCGAGGATGCTCTACCGCCTAGAAGAGTTGCTAGGCCTCACTCCTAACCCTACGCAACTCACTGATGCGCAGCGCCGAGCGCTCATCCAGGCCCTACTATCGCAGCCGGTCACGCTCGCCGAGATGACCGCCGCACTCAGCGCCGCCTGCGGGGCGCAAGTCTTGATTACCGAACACGTACCCTCTTATACGGTGTACGTGACCGCGCCGATCAATCCGGCCGACCTCCCGGGTAGTACCGCTCCGGCGCTGTTTACCGCCTGCCAGCGCCTGTTGCCGGCCCACCTGGGGATTCGGATCGACTATGACACCTTTATCGCCGGTGATCTAGCTGGTGAGGGTGTGGGCACCTACTATCTCGATGGCGAGACGGCCGCGGATCTGACCCTCACCGATAGCACCGGAACCGTGACCTAGGCTAGAATGGAGCCGCATGAGCCGCGACGTTGACTTCACTAACAACAGCACAGCCGTCAGCGCATCGTGGCTGAACGACATGCAGGAGATCGAGACCGGAGGCGCCTGGGGCGTTCGGCTCTCGCGCACCTCGACAGATACCCTACGCCTCGAGGGAGACGCTCTCACGGAGGGCGCCTACGCCGTAAGGGTCGGGGCCAAGATGAAGTACGGGAGCACCGCTACGAGCGTAGTCGCGAGCGGTACGGGAGGCGACTACGACGCCTATCTGACCTCGGCCGACACCTCCTCGCCCAAGACGGCCGGCCTCTCGCTGGTCGCCTCTGGCGACCCCGCCCCGGCCGCAGACTTTACGCGCCAGATCGGGACGATCACCTGGGACGGGAGCTCGATCACCGACATCCGGTTGCTCAACGGTGTGCAGGCCAACGCAGACCAGCACAACTCCTTTGTGCTGAGGCCGCTGGTTTCCTCCGCCACCCCGCTCACGGTGCAGGGCCTCAGCGGACAGAGCGCAGACCTGGTGAGCGTCAAGACCTCGGCCGGGGCTAAGATCCTGAGCATCAACACCTCGGTGGTAGACGTCGCGGTACCGCTCCTGTTCGGAAACGGGACCGAACTCGACGCCAACACCGGTACCTACTCGGGTACGTCTACGCTCACCATCCGCGCGCAGTCGCTACAGATCGCCAAGACGAGCGGTGGCGCCAGCTCCCTGATCCTGTACAAGCCTGACGGTTCGACAGCCACGATCAGCGTTGATAACTCCAATCAGCTGGTGATTAGCTAACCGAGGAGAAACCATGCCGGAGAGTTATGAGGTGCTCGAGTCGCCCACTCGAGCAGAGATGGTCAGGGAAGCGTTGCGCCAACTAGAGGCGGCGAGGTTTGAGGCAGAGCTCAACGCGACGATGAGCGACGAGGGCCTAGGGGTCCTGGTAGCCGCTCAGGAGACGGCCGGTCAGAGGATCGAGCGCCTGGACCGACAGATCCACCGCTTGCGCGAAGAGTACGCCAGCCTGCTGGGATGACTAGCCTAGACCACGGTTGCACGGTGCGCACGCACCACCTACCGCTGCCGTACGTGCTGCGCGATCATCACCTGATCCCGATTCGTTGGCAGCTGCAACTCTACGGCGAGGTGCGTATTCGCGACGCGTTTTCGCTCTGCCCTACCCACGATGCTCACGCTCATCTCGCTCGCGACGCCGCGGTCGGGGCCATCTGCTTTGGTCTAGAGTCGCCGTTCGACCGTCGCCAGTTCGGCCGCGAGCTGTGGGCCTGGGGAGAGGACGCTGGCTTCTGGCTTCGTAGCCGCCTCGATAGCCTCCCAGAGGGATTCGAGTGGCGTACGGCTGGCCGATTTACCCCTCAGGCTCTCGCGGTAGAGCCTCATGAGCGACGGCCCATCCGTATGCCCAAATGACCACGGCGTCAGCGGCGTCGTCAGATAGGTCTAACTTGTAGACCAGCTTGACGTGCTCTCGCACCAACTCCTTGATCTTGCCCTTGCCAGGCGCTGTCCCGCGGCCGATGATCGTCTTGCGAATAGCCGAGGGGTCCTCCTCGACCACCACCCAGCCCTGCGAGTAGGCCGTAGCCATGATCGCCCCCTGCACCTGACCGAGCTTCACCACCGAGCGCGCGTTGGCTCCGGCCCAAGGGCGCTCGACGACCAAGAGCCCTGGGCAGGTATCAAACCGGTCCTCGATGGTTCTGAGCAAGCCGCCCAAGAGCTCGAAGACCAGGGCGGCCTGCACCTCGGTCTCGCCGTTCGCGATCTCTAGCCGCGCGATCTGGGGTTGGCCTCGGTGACCAAAGCAGCAGTGCAGCGCCTTCGTAGAGAAGTCTACGCCGACGATCAAGGAATCAACTCTGCCGGCGGGCGACCGGGCACGTAACGCCTGATGTCTAGCTCTAGGGCCGCCGCGACCTGTAGCTCAAAGATGGCTCCACGAGATCGCTGCCAGCCGGGCAGCATGACGATGGCTTCCGCCTTGAGCAGGTTCTCTAGAGCGGTACGCATGTAGACTTGGCGGGGCAACGACTGGTCTCCGTCGTGCTCCTCCGCCGGGTTACAGACCTCAAAGTTCTGGCCGCGCAGGTCCTTGGCAGCTTGATGAAAGGCTGGGTAGTTGTACTCCTCTAGCCCTGTCATGGGGCCGGCTAGATACAGCACGAGCTCCTCCACGAGAGGCCCCTCGACGGGGCCTCTCGCTGCCCTGCGCGGATGGCTAGGGGCTGGGCTACCCCCGGAAGAAGGGTCTTGCGACCGGTCAGCCAGGACTCTCGCGCCTTATCCACAGCGAAGTGTATCAAGACAACTCTTTGGCTAGGCGATCCGCGTGCATCTTGATCAGCGCATCTACCGTTTGACTAGCACGCTGCCAGCACTCGAGTGGGCTCTCGTTTTGGCGCACTCGAGTTTTGACGGAAGCCTTTACCCATACGCCGTTGGTAGCCTCGATAGATAGTCCGTACTCCATCTCGTCGTCAGCCGATAGCACGTACTTCTCGTCAGTTTCGCTCAACGCCCCAGACCGCCCTGCTCGTCTGTCTGCCCGAGGTTCTTGCCGCTCACCTGCACGCGGCTGCTGCGCATCGGCAGAAACTCCCGCCTTCGGCGCTCTCGTTCGGCAGCCTCCTCGGCGGTGGGAGCGCCGACCTTGAAGAGCCAGCGCAACTCCTTGAGATGATCGAGGTCCGCCTGCGTGTAGCGACGATCCATCCTCTTGCCGCGCTGTACCCGTGCCGAGGGGGGCGGGATGAGTCCCTCGCGCTCCCATCGACGCAACTGCTGGGAGGAGGTGCCCAGCAACTCTGCGGCTTCGCCAATTCGATACAGACGCTCTTCGCTCATGCCAGGTACATTACCATACTAGGTCGCTTTTGTGGTAGGGTGCCGTCATGAGTAGCAACAAGCGACCCTGTCCCTACGACAGCAAAGAAGCGCTGGAGAGGGCGATCAAGGAAGCCGGGAGCCTAGATCGACTGGCTCATGAGATTCATGCCTCGGCCAGTACGGTGAGGCGTTGGTGCAAGAATCTGGGCGCCTCGACCCGCTCAGGCAAGGTGGGTGCCGCTAAGACGCCGTGCCCTTATGACTCTGCGGAGGAGCTTCGCTCTGCCCTAGACGAGGTAGGCAATCTCGTGGAGTTCGCGCATCAGCAGCGCGTGGCTCAGAACACGGTACGCCGCTGGTTTCGGGACTTCGGGGAGGAGTTGAGCCTACCCGTCAAGCAGCGCAGCGAGAGGCGCCAGATCCTCGATGACATGCAGGACCACGAACTCGAAGCGCTCCTCAGCGCCGTAGGCTACTCGCGACTCGCCTCGATGTTCAAGATCTCCAAGAGCCACCTGCACGACATGGTGTCTCGCCGCGGCATCTCGATCCAGCAGGCCTCGTCACCCAAGGTCGCGATGCTACAGCGTCGAGTGCGCGATCTAGAGACGGAGAGCAAGGCCGTGCAGGAGCTGATAGAAGAGATCCGATTGGCCGCCGAGTTGGCGTCCGCGGAGCCGCCTCCTCCGCTACCTCGCGTGCGGGCCAAGCGCGATCGTCGTCGCACCTCGGTCGACGTCGTGCTGCACGTCAGCGACAAGCAGTACGGCGAAGTGGTGCACGAGGAGGACACCCCGGGTGGGCGCTATTCGCCCGAGATCTACGAGGAGGAGCGCCTCCCGCGCTACGTTCAGGCGGTTGAGGCGCTGATCGAGAACGCCTCTCACGCTAACCCCATCGGTACGGTCTGGGTCGCGCAGGGCGGTGACTTCGTCGAGGGGCACGGCGTGTTCCGTGGCCAGGAGTGGCACCTCGCCCTAGACGCTGGCTCCCAGGTAGTTCGCCTGTCTCGCGCCTGGGCAGGGGCGCTAGCCCGCATCGCGGCCTGCGCCAAGGCGGCCGGGGCGGAGAGGGTAGCGGTCGTTTCGGTGGTGGGTAACCACGGCGTTCCGAACGGGCGTGCCGGCGGCGCTCTCCCGCCCACCCTGTCCTTCGACTACCTGTGTTACGAGTCGGTTCGCAACCAGTTGGCGGCGATGCCGGATAACGGTCATGTCGACTGGTACGACGAGGAAGCCCGCCGAGCCGTGTACTTTGAGACCGCTGGTGGCATCATCCTGCTCACGCACGGCGATCAGGACCGCGGCGGAGGACTCGTCGGAGCGCCGGTGGTGACCGGCCTGCGCAACGACCTGCAGGTCCGCCTGTCGACCGGGGTGCAGCACTACCTGCACCTCAAGGGTCACTATCACCGGCCCACGCAGATCACCGTCGGAGCCGATAGCCAGACCATCTGGTCGGGGGCCTGGATCGGCACCAACAACCTCTCGATCGGCCGAGGAGGGGCGAGCGCTCCGAGCCAGAACATGCACGTTCTTCATCCGGAGCACGGTCTGATCTCGAGCCACCGCATCAAGCTGAGCGAGTCGGTCGAGTCGATTCCTGAGGTGCTCGTGTAGGAGGTGGGCAGGTGCGGCCGCTGTCATCGGACGGTACCCCACCGCGCCTTTCTCATCGAAGGGCTGTGCGCTACCTGCGAGAGATCCCGGGCCTTAGCGGAGATCTCTCGCAGGCAGCATCAGCGCTTGTACGACGCCATCGCCTCTAGTTGGATGTCATCCATCGAGCGCGACCTAGATCTCCTCGTGCGCTTCGACGCCTACCTAGCGCAGCGGGAGCTAGGCCCGGATCTCTGAGGCCATCCACTCACTGCGGCGACGGAACGTGAACTCGTCTAGCCGGTACGGCTCGCCGAGGAAGACGAGCAAGCGATCTACGATGTCGTAGGTCATGTAGCGCTCGTGCCGATAGCGGTTGAGGCCTCCGACCGACCACCCAAGCTTGCTCTCTACCGTAGTAGCGGTACCGTAGTAGGCGCATACCTCGTCGATCAGGGCTAGGCCCATCGGGTCCGACAACCGCAGGCACATGGGGTTCTTGCGCTCCAACTCATCTTCGATGCGCTTGGCCTCTAGGTCGGCCAGCTGCCGAGCGCGCGAGCGCTGACGAGAAGCCGTAGAACTAGCGATCTTCCGCCGGCGGGCGCTGGGCGAACTCTGATAGCGCTCGCGCTGCACCGCGACCTCACACGTCTTGCAGTAGGCCTGGGTCGCGACCCTGCCGTCTGCGCGGGTATACGACCGGAAGTCGTCGATCTGGTGGCGGCCCTGGCAGTTGCGGCACCACTTGGTGTCGCGGTAACGGTAGCCCTTCCCGTCAGGCGCGATGCGCTGCTCGTGCCCCTTGATAAAGGGGCGGTGAGACCCTACGGTCCGGCCTAGGCGTCGGTTGTTGACGAGCCAGATCTCGGTCTGCTGGCCGCACCCACATAGACAATATCCGTCAGGAGAGATCGCCATATTCCATCACTTCCTTGATGACATTAGCGTAACTTTGGCTGTGTTGAAAGCGCCTAGCGTACTGAGGATGGGCGATGGTATGATGTATGATTCCGCCTTCGCTCAGTACGCTCGAGGCCACTTTTCCCAGGGCTATCACGAGTTTAGGCCGAAGCCATCTCAGCTCCTCTCGTACCGTCCGCCGGTCCCCATCGTGCTTGACGGCGTTGGTGATGTAAGACTTGTCTACGAGTCTCAGTGGGTACATGGCGCTCGTGAGCCAGCGCCCAGCCGGACCGACTGAGAACGGCACCGCGTAAGACTCCGCGAGGGATCTCGGGTTAGGGGTTTCCCCGATGAGCGCGTACGTAGGGCGCAGATTTCCGATCCCAGGCAGATCCGGGAACGCACCGCGGTACGCGTCCGCCAGATCCCTAGCCCGGCGGTAATCCGCTAGCTCGCGCTCTTCGGGCGGGAAGGAAGCCATGGTAGGGATAAAGTCGATGACGTCGATCGTGGCATCGGCCGGCGACCACGCGCGGTAGGCCCCTCTAGCCAGGAGCATCATGCTCAAGATGGCACGGTCGTGAGGGTCTGGCGTGAACAACGACGACCCGTAGTAGACGACTCGCGGGTGCGTCGATAGCGCCCACGCTATCGCGCCATGACTAAGGTCAATCTCTTGGAAATCGTATTGCAGTTGGTGGGCGAGGCGGTGGGCGGCCGCCTCATCTGCTCCGGGGCCTTCGAGGATGATCATGTCATCTGCCAGCGCGCCCTTATCATTGCGTAGTAGATGACGAGATCTTGAATCTCGGCCACGATCTCACGCTCTAGCTGTTCCGGCGCCATGTCGAGCCAGTCTCGGCCGTGCTCGGCCTCACCTCTGCGGAACTTTTCCTCTAGGCGCCCGATCAGGGAGCCGGCCATCTCTCCGCCCAGGTCGTAGGCGTACGCCTCTAGGTGCTCGATGGCCGCGCTAGCCGCCTCGTGAAGGTGCGGGCTGACCTCGAGCCAGATGTCCTCAGACTCCAGCAAGTCCTCGCGCCGGTCGATCAACTTCCCTGGGCGTAGTCTTCCCACGTCTTCCCCTCCTCGCGTAGCGCTACGGCGATGGCTGCAGCCACCTTGGCGCCAAATACCCGTCCGACAAACTCCTGGTAGGCGGCCTCCCCACGCTTGCGTGCGATGCGTAGGGTAGGCGAGTCGTGCTGGTTCATGCTTCGTGGTCCTTGTCCTCATCGATGATCTGGATGGCGCGATCTTGCTCGATCTCCATGATCTGGCCGCGGTTGTAATCCGTGTACAGCCAGAGGTCCTTGCGGAGATCGTCTCCGTGGCGGTTCTTGATGACTCTTCCGTGAGTAACCCGGTTACTCATCTTCTTGAAGGAGATCACGCGATCCGAGTCCATGCCGATGGCATCGCCGAATGCGATGTCTGCGAGCTCGGGTGGTCCCTTGCGGTTGGTCGCTACTCGATTTGCCTGGGCAGCCACGACTATCGGCGTCCCGAACTCAGAGGCGAGTGACTTCAACTCCTTGGTCAAAATGCGGATGTCGCTCCAGCCTTCGAGCTCGCGGCCGCTCAGCCCCATCAGCGTGAGATAGTCGATGACGATGACGTCCGGGCGGTGCTCCTGCAGCTTGGCCAGTACCTGAGTCGGGCTGAACTGGCGGTCCGACTGGCACATGATCAACTCTCCGGGCACCTCCTCCTCGAGGCGCTCGAGAAACGCGCGATAGGCCGCTAGGTTGTAACCCTTGCCCTGCACGAGTGCGCTGTTGCGCAACTGACCCTTGGGGTCGAGGCGCGACTGAAACATCACGTGCATGCGGAAGGCGACCTGGGTAGCGCTCATCTCGAGTGGGAAGAAGCAGACCCGCTTTCCCTGCATCACGGCCGAGACGGCCATGTGCATGAGCGCCCACGACTTGCCCTCTCCCTGGCGGGCTACGACCGTGACGAGTTCGCCTACGTCTAGCCCGCCGGTCCGCTCATCGAGGGTTTGGAAGCCGGTGGTGATGCCGCGCAGGTTGCCGTTTTGCGTCGCCTCGATGCGGCCTACGGCCTCCTGGAAGAACCGGTCCCAATCGCTTAGCAGGTTGGCGTCCTGCCGTCCATCGCTCGAGTGGCCGGCGAGCGTGCGCGACTGGCTCTGCAGGTAGGCGACCGCGTCCTGTGGTTCGTCCCGCAGCAGCAACTGGCTGGCTTCGTCGATCAGCGACGAGGCCCTCTCATAGAGCCAGTCGTGCTTGAGGTGATCGATGAGCGCGCCTACCTCCTCCTGCTGCCCCACGGGTAGGTCCAACTGCGGATAGCGAGCCTCCATGATCTGCCGGGTAGGCGCTTTGCCGTTGCGCCGGACGTACTGCTCGACGAAGGACCAGATGTCCGCGTAGGCCGGAAAGTGCTCCGCGGTGATACCCGCCTCGAGCGCGGGGCGGAGGTCCCCCGAGTCGATGAGAGCGGCGAGGGCTAGACGCTGAAAATCGCGCATCGCCGGGTCTCCTCAGGTGTTGCTTCGGCGATACCGTTTAGCCTTCTTTGCACTCTTCTGCCTCCCGACGAGAACGATGAGGCTGGGACGGTAGCACACGTCTCCAGGGTGCGAGAAGTCTTCTAAGCCTTCTAGATCTGAGATCATCTCAAAGGCGCCACCGTGGCATGTTTCGCCGCCGCTATCGGGTCTATAGTGCGCGCATGCCAAAGCTCCTTGACCTCTACTGCAAGGCGGGCGGCGCATCGATGGGCTACCACGAGGCTGGTTTCGAGGTGGTGGGCGTCGACATCAAGCGGCAGAAGAGATACCCGTTTGAGTTCATCCAGGCCGACGCCCTAGACGTTCTGCGCGATACGGCCTTCCTGCGGTCGTTCGACGCCATCGCCGCCTCGCCGCCCTGCCAGACGCACTCCCGCACGAAGCATCTCAGAGATGCGCAGGGGAAGACCACCGCGAAGGTGGACCTGATCCCGCAGACCAGGGCGGCGCTCATAGCGAGCGGCTTGCCGTACGTGATCGAAAACGTGCCCGGCGCTCCGCTCCTCGATCCGGTCGTGATGTGCGGGTCGTCCTTCGGGCTGATGGTGCGCCGGCACCGACTCTTCGAGTCGAACATCCCCCTCTCTGGGCTGCCCTGCGCCCACAAAGCCCAAGGCCGTCCGGTCGGGGTCTACGGCTCGATGCGCGACGAGATTCCCCAGGGCGGCAAGACGGCAGAGAGCATCGATCAGGCGCGCGCCGCGATGGGTATCGACTGGATGATCTGGGGTGAACTAGTCGAGGCCATTCCGCCAGCCTACACTCGCCACCTCGGGCAGCAACTAATCAGGAGTCTGGAAGATGAAGATCGAACTAGAGACGCTCGTAGCAGCCACGACCAGAGCGGGGGATCGCAGCGAGTTCTGGGCGGGGTGGGGGCATCTCGATGAGCGCATAGCCCATCGCATCTTCGTGATCCGCATCTGGAGGGGCGGGGACTATCGGGACCTCGTGCTCCCGCGCGATGAGCAACTCCTCTGGGAGTGCGCGGGTGACTGAGAAGCAGCTGCTGAGCCTACTGAGGCGACTACGGCTCACCCTCATGCCCCTGCTCCAGGAGCAGCCGCCCGAGATCGCCGCCATGATCGGATCAGATAACGTCAATCGCTCGATGCTAGCCCGCGATCTCCACAAGCTGGAGGCGTGGTGCTCGCCGCAGCAGAAGGCGGCGCTCGACTCCGTCACCGAGATGACCGGTATCTACCTGGATGATCACCTCACTTCCCAGGCGGCCAACCACTACGTCGCCGTGCTCGAGCGCATGTACGCCGGCGACGATGCGGATGCCGTACCCCTATGAGGCGGGCAGACCCCGATCTGCTCGCCCAGTGGGTGGAGAGCGAACTCGACGTACGTAGCCGGCACGGCGACGAGTTGGTCTGCGTATGCCCGTTTCATCAGGACGCGATGACGCATAAGCCCGACCTCTACGTCAACGTCCGCAAGGGCGTCTTCGTCTGCATGAGTACCGCCTGCGGCGAGCGAGGTACCGGGTTCGATCTGGTGGCTAAGTTCACCGGCATCCCCCTCAACGTGGTCGCAGCCGAGCTGTCTCTAGGTGGCCGTAGGAGGGTGCAGGCGATCCGGGAGCGGTTGTCTGAAGCACGACTATCAAGCGAGGTCGAGGAGCCGGTGATCTCGCAGGCGCGCATCGACTCGCTTCGCAGCAACCGCTACTGGGCCACCGAGCGAGGCCTAGACCCGGCTACCTGCGACGCGTTTGAGTTGGGCTTCGACGACGATCGCCAGTGCGCGGTCATCCCGTACCGCGATCGCGCCGGCGTAGCCCGCTACCTGATCCGGCGCAACGTTCTGCCGAACGCCGCGGGTCCGCGCTACCTCTACTCCAAAGGCTTCCCGCTCCGCTCGGCCATCTTCAACCTATATCGGATCGACCCGACCCAGGAGGTCGTCGCCGTAGAGGGCTCGGTAGACGCGATGAAGATCTGGCAGGCCGGCTACACCAACGTGATCGCGCTGCTCGGCAGCGGGGTCTTCGAGCAGCAACTCGCCGCCATCGCGCAACTGCGCATCGTGACGTTCTTCGATCGAGATGCCGCCGGGGCGGCAGCGACCCGGCGTATGGCGGCTCATCACCGCCGCATCTTTCGCATTGCCCGGTACCCCACAGACAGCGAGGCCAAGGACCCCGACGGCCTCAGCCCAGAGCAGATCCAGCGGGCCATCGAGCGCGCTGTACCTAGCACCAGCTGGACGCGCACCGTGTCCGGCACTACCTGGTAGAGTTGCAAACTCAACCAAGAAGGAGGCACACATGCCTGGCACCCCTCTAGCGGGTGGAATCGCGGGTTCGGTCCAGAAGCTCCGCCAGAATCTGACGGCGGCGAGCAGCAGCGGAAACTCGCGCAAGCTCCTGATCATCAAGGAGGACGAGCCGGTCAAGGTCCGGTTCCTGCAGAACCCGGCGGACTGGATGATCTTCTACGAGCACTACGTGCCGGAAAGCAAGATGTTCGTGCCGGCGCTCGACCCCGACCCGCTCGCGAGCCACCCGGACGAGCGCGTTCGCCGCACCTCCCTGCGCCACATGGCCAACGTGCTCAATCTCGAGACGATGCAGGTGCAGCTGCTCAAGATGAACCAGGACCTGACGAACCGACTGATGATGCGGTACAACCGCTACGACGATCTCACCGATCGCAACTACGAGATCGTTCGGTCCGGCACCGGTCTGCAGACTGCCTACGACATCGAGCCCGATGACGTCAGCCCGATGGATCTCGACCGCTTCACCTCCAAGCT
>Ga0099848_1001460_pt1 | contig 11072 bp, 5 predicted proteins | sample CB_VirMetaG_3_FD_78179 | JGI IMG/M metagenome (GOLD analysis project Ga0099848, IMG submission 78179) | Freshwater to marine saline gradient viral communities from Chesapeake Bay - CB_1508_1S Viral MetaG | ecosystem: Environmental > Aquatic > Marine > Coastal | place: USA: Chesapeake Bay... | reverse complement strand
CGTTTGTTGCCGCAATAAGAACGACATTCTTTTTGGTGGCTTTGGATCTAGCGTAAAGGTCGGTCAATAAGGTGCTTACGTCTGCTGGCTGAAGACCCTTTGTTGTAAGCGGCTTCTCAACAATTCCTGCGCTAGTCCACGTCTTTTTGGTTGTTGGTTTGCTTTCAGAGACAAGTTTTTCAAATTTGCTCTTGTAGATGGTGCCAAGAGCTGTTCCATTCTTGAATGTTGGAATGTATTCTACTGTTGCGCCACCAAAGTAGTCATCGGAGTTGAAGAGGCTTGGCAGTGTAACCAAATAGCTCGGCTCTGTATCGCCATCCGCAACGACTTTAACTATTGCTACAACTTCATCCTCGTAACCAAGTTCTTCAAGTTTGGCTGAAATGGCCTTGGCTGCGACTATTGCTTCTTCGAGGCCTTCTGCATCGGCGCTGTACTTTTTATTTTCAATCTCTCCATTCGGACCAACACCCCAGGCGTCTAGCTGCTCCTGGACAGAACCGAACAAAACCTCTTGGCCTGCCGCCATAGCTGCGTTATCGACCGCCAATTCCTCGGCAGCTTCTGGATCGTTAAGTTCTTCAGCCGTGGGCGTTTGTAGGTCAGGAACTGGCGGTAATGGATCGGGCGTTGTTAGCGGATCGTCAATGACGGCAGAACCCGGATCCTCCAATGTTTCTGGGATATCTTCATCCTCTAAAGGTTCTGGCTGGAGGAAGTCTGGAAGCTCTGGTTCGGGCGTTACTTCTTCGACGACCTCGTCAGCTACCTCGTCGACAATTTCCTCGGGGGCCTCTTCAACGACGTCCTCAATTATTTCTTCGGGAGTCTCAGGCTCGTCAGTAACGTCAGCAGTTGCTTCTGGCGTATCTTCTGGCTGCAAGAAGTCCGGAAGGTCTTCCGTTTCTACGACCTCAGGAACGTCGACAACTTCATCGGCGACTTCAGGGACGTCAGCTGGTTCGGGAGTTGCCTCTGGAACCTCTTCTGGAGTTACATCAACTGGTTTTGCAGGGGCTTTCGGCTTTGGCTTCTTTTTTGGCTTTGGCTTTGGCGCTGGCTTGGATGGAGTAGTTACTCCAATTTCATCGAGAAGAGCCTTGCGGCGAGTTGGGCCAAGGTTGTTTAGTTCCGCGTATGCGTCTGGATCATTATTGTCCAGCTTCTCCTTGAATGCAGTTAGCGCCTTAAGGTCATTGTTGTTGGCCTTGAGCATGCCGATGTAGCCACCTGGCTTATTGGCATCAATTCGATCTTGGATGTACTTGTCGATTGCATCTTGCGGAATTGGGTCCCCATCGGGTATCCCCAGGCGCTTCCGCCAGAAGTTTTCAAGATCAGCGAGCTGCTCTAGAGCCTTATCCTCAAGCTGCTTCTTTTGAATAGCATCAAGGGAAGGAATGTCAATAAGACCAGTCTTCTTAACTTTCTTTGCAGGAGTCGGTGGCTTTGGCTTAGCCTTCTGGACTACTGCCTTCTTCTTTTTGGCTCGAGGTGTTTTGGGCTTCTTCGGAAGAACAGTTGTGGCGCCGGCCTGAGCAGGACCGAGTCCACGACGACCACGACGACCACGCTTTTGCGGGCCATAAAGAACTCGATCTATCAGCCGCTCGTAGGCATTTCCGGCCCGGTCTCCCATACGCGAGAGAAGGCCTGGCTGCTTTGGCGTTTGACCTCTTTGCCGTCTGCCCCTTGCTCTGTTGGTAAGTCGAGTTCTTCGGCCTCGTTGTCCTCGGCGTCTGCCGTAAAGGGCGCGGTCTATGAGACGTTGAAACGCATCACCGCTACGATCGGCGATTCTCGAGACGATAGACGGGCGAGAGGGCTTTGCTCCTCGGCGATTACGTGTTGGCAAGCGCAGGGGACCAGCAGCCAACGCATTGTCAATACGACGGAAAGTACCGCCGATACGACGGAGCGCACGTCGACCAAGACTTGGGTATGCCTCTCGAATCTTCGCCAGCTCATCCCGATAAGACTGACGTGCTGAGTAGCGTGCAAGCCGACGAAGGTCGCGAAGTTTACCCGCACCTTCCATGCGGTCGAAGAGGTCAAGATCGCTGAGTCGACCAAGGGCCGAGCCAAGGCGGCGCAAGATTCCGCCACCACAGCCGCGACCAAACTTGTCGGTAAAGCGGCCGCCATAACGAGTCCCCTCTGGACACTGCCAGACATTTAGGTCTGGGTTCCAGATTGGGTTCAGGCGCTTCTGCTCAATGACAAAAGAGCTAACGGATGCCAGCGAAGCATTTTTGCGATCTTCGTGGAAAGCAAGCGCTTTGTACTTGACGGCTAGATGATGCTTTTGGCGATCAATCTTGCCAATAGGCACGCTGGTGATAGAGGGTACGGAAACGTACCCCTTACCAGTTATCTGCCGGCGGTCCTTAGTTTCGATCATTTATCAAGACACCCCAAGTAGCTGCAGGAACGCCTCTTTACTATCCTTCAACGCTCCTAGACGAGCATCATATATGCCACGAACGATCTCGAGATGAGAACGCTCAGCTTGAGACAAAACACCGTCAGCGCTAAGGCGGGCTACGTACTCCTTGAAGGAAAACCCGTTGGCTCGCTCGATCAGTTGATCCAACTGATTTACTATCGAACGCTTCTGTTGGGCCGTCAACTTATCGAAAGCTTGACGGTAGAAAGCAGCACGCTCTTCGTTGATGAATTTGTCAAGCTTAAGAGCCTGTCGTTGTGATTGACCAGCTTTTGCTACGCCAGTCAAAGCAGTATCGGCATTATTGGTTCCAGCAAGAGATGCAGCCTCTTGCGTCGAAATCAATACCGTATTTTGAGCGTTTCGTGAACGAGCATCAGTCAGCCAGTCAGCGACGGCAAGTTTGAGCATTTCAGCCGGTGGCAAATTGTCCAAATTTGCGGCAGGTTCAACTTCTACATTATTTGGGTACATCGAATAATATGGTTGACGTTTACCAGCCCCAGCAACCATCATCTGTGGCGAGTTCAGGCCCATCTGACGCTGGATCTCGTTAGTGAACTTGGCGCCTACATGCTGGAAGTCATATTGCGGAACCGTCTCGCGAATGCGACTACCGTCTTTTCCTGTAAAAATCTGATTGAAGCGGTCGACTCGATTGGCTCGATACATCTTTGTCCGCTGCATTGCAACTGGGAGAAGCGAAGCGAGAACACGAGAAGGGTCTCCGCCGGAATCGAGATGTTTGATGGCCTCGGCCAAAGAAGCAATTTTCTCTGCTCTAGCCTCTCTTGGGGAAACTTCTTCGGGAGTGGTTGCTTCCGCAACTTTAGGCTTTTTGCCCGACATGAATGTTTCGTAAACCCAGCGACGAACTCTTTTCTTGCTGCCATTCACCTGGGCTTCTACGAAATCATTTGCTTTAGAGATTTTGCCGAACTTCTCAGAATATTCGATTCCGCCATTGGAGTTGTCGGCCAATGCTCGAAGTGGAGCGGTTGGGTCCGATGACGTGTCCATCTTGGCAACGTCGGCAACGGTGCGACCGAGCTTGCGACGTTCTCCTACGGTAAGCGGTCGAGTCTTAGCCAAAGACATCTCTACCCCATTTGGGGCGATGTACTTAAGCTCTTGTACTCCAGTGTTCGAGAGCAGTCCAAGTTCGTCCTTACCGAAAGACCCGGTACTCGAAACAGCGGTTAGGAACGTAGCGCCCTCCATGTTCCGGTTATCAGGTACGGTGCGGAGAATTGCCGTAGAAACGACCGGCTGCAGGCCAAATCCGTCTCGCCTAATCATTAGGGTCGTACCGTCTTCGGCACTTCGGAGGGCTTTCATTGCCTGGGTGACAGAAGCCGCTTTTCTACTCGGGTTTGCAGCACCAATCTTGGGTATTTGCGCAGCTCGCGACATGATGACCTGTCGCTCCTGAGGCGAAAGGCCCTCAATCACGTTGCTTTCACCCTCTGCCTGGCCGGCCCGAGTTCTGCGTTGTCCGATTGGCCTCAGCGTCTGGCCAACCGTTGCTCCAAGGTTAAAGATGTCGAAAAGCATCTGCCCACACGTGGAGAAACGATTGTCAGTAAATCTTCCACCGTACTGGAAACCTTCTGGGCATCTGTAGCCACGTCCGCTGCGTGACGGCGCGCCCATACGAGTTCCTGGGATGCCACCGGGTACGAGAGCTGAATAGATCCCCGATCGAACCGGACTACGAACTTCACTTAGGTCACCAGGAACAATGGCAGTTCCAGCGCCCTGGGCGATTTGGCCGATCCGCCCACTACTACCGAAAAGCCCAACCTTTACGGCGTAGTAATTGGGCGAACGACGAAGTAGGGCCTTATATTTCATAAGGTTCTTGTTCCCGCGCATCGGAACGCGATACAGGTCGTGCGCCTCTGAATTAGATTCGTTTACGTGGCGATTGAAAACTGTTCTTGTGGGCATTTCACCCACATCCACACTTACATGGGGAGTCTGGCTTCACCCATTCGTGGGGGGTCCAGTTCTCCTTCTCATCCATCCCCTCATGAATCCAGTTTTTATCATCAGCCAGGTAGGACATGAACTTTGGCTCCATTTCCATGAAGTCCTTAAGAACCATGTTGGCATGCTCGATGTCCGACTCTGTTACCACGTAACGAGAGGCTTCTTCCCTGTCCGGCATCGTGAATTCCTTCTTGCCGGTTCTTTTGCGAAGCTTTCTCATGCGCTCGTTGAAATCTGAGTCAGACCAAATCGATCCACGCACCACACCCTTGAGCTTCTTGCGGCAATTTTTCATGCCCGGATGATGGCAGCCCTCGTTAGGCCAGAGGCCGGTCGTCTCATGGTGTAGCCAAGCGCAAATGTTGTTGAGGGGATACAACTCGGGGTGGTCGGCGAGGATCACCCGGCAGCGACGGAATCCACCTGGCTTGCGCATAATTGGCCGCCAGTAGCGTAGAAGTCTTTCTAGGTTGCCACGACGTGGGCCGTAGCCACGGAGAACGTCTCCGGTCAGCTGTTCCTGGGGTACGTCAAAGAGAACATCCTGGGGCGCTTTTTCCTCTACGCCGTCCGTGACGACAATCTTATTTATATTTGACAAATCCATGACAGCCTCCGATCAATTGTACATTGATCAGTCTCCGGTATTTGTGTCTTTATCCTGCTCAGATGGGCTGGAAAGAAGAAGGTCGAACGGGTTTTTGGTCATTTTTGGCATTGTCTTTTTGACCAGCTCCGGTGGTTTGATGACCCCGTCGGAATACTCGCGAGCATCCTGCTCCAGTGACTCGATAAGGGAGCGTCGCGGCTTGTAAAAGGTCAGCATTTCTTGAATAGTTTGGGGGGTAAATTTTTCCATTAGTAGTCCTTCCCGGCAAGCCACATCATCCACTTATTGAATGCCGCGATTGCTTCGGGTGGCAGCTTATCCTCGGGCAGGCCAAATCCCAAAATCTGCAAAAGCATGCCCTCAGCTGCACCTTCGACGGAGGCAGTGTATGTGGTGCCGCCATACATGGAATTTTTGTCCTTGGCGTAGCTGGAGATGTACCGCCAAACTTTCCTGATTTCCGAGATCTCTGATTTTGTCAGGTCGTCCCATAGTTTTCTACGCGTTAGTTGCATTTGAGCCTGATTGAAGCCAACCTCTCCATCAATCACCGAGGCCTGCAGCTGCTGGCGAAAATCATCCACTGAGCCGAGTCCCATAATCTCTGTGTGAAGTTTCTCCATGAAGTCAACAATGGTTTGCTTATTATCCAGAAGTGTCTGATTAATAAGCTTCTGGACTGCGCTCATATAGGCGTCTTCATCTTCTGATATGTCTGGAAGGCCTGCTACCCCTCGAGCCAATGAGGCTCGGACGTCTTCGAATTCTTGACCAGCTAGAACTTTCGTGAAAGCTTTAGTAAATTCCACTGCTTCTTGGCGATTGGCCATCATTGCGGTTAGCTGTTGGGCTAGAGCGGCGTCTCCGCTGTTCGTAGCAAGCTGTATTGCTTCCTTCATCTGGTCTTCAACGTCGTCGCCCTCGGCTTGGAATCTGCCCACATACAAGAGAGCATCCATGAAGTCATCATGGGCCTTTACGTACATGAGATTTTCGTAAAATTCATCGAAATTGTTCTTCATCAGGTCTTCGATCATGTCCATGACCTGTTGTGGCGTCATATTTGCTGGCAGTGCATCCTCGTGTGATGCAAGGTAGTGAACGCCATGGACGCCTTCGTGAATACCAGTTCCAAGACCAGACAGTTCGGCGGCGCGACTCATTAATGTCTCAGCATCTACCTGGTCTCTGTTCTCGCGCAGATAGGCAGCCATCAACTGATTGGTTACACCGTCGGTAAATGTGACCGGGGGAATTCTTTGGTCATAGGGCAAGTCAATGACTTCATTGAATTCAAATTCAACTTTGTCGCCAGATAACACTCTAGCTCCGCCGTACTTGCTTGCCCTAAATTTTGGCTTGACCATTGTGCCGCCAGCGGTGCCAATGCCAGCGTCACGCTTGGTAATGCGTAGTTTTGAAGCCTTGTCGTAACGGTTGGGGAATTTTTTCATTGTAAACAATATCCCCTTGAAAAAACCTATTTCTTTGGGGGTAAGGTCTTCGTCAAAGCCCTTAATCTTTACGTCGGGATTGAGTTTCTGAAACGCATTTTTAAAATCGCTGAGTGTGGCTAGATCTCCAAACTCATCCTTTAGTTCTTTCTCAATTACATCAACGCGTTTTTTGAATGTCTGCCAAGAACGCTGCTTGATTTTTGATTTCCCAAGGGCCTGAAACATCCACTCTTTTGCTTGATCGTGACTTCTGGGGCCGTTTATTTGCTGGGCAAACTGCATCAGCATGTCCTGCAGCCAATTATCGCCAGTTGACTCGCTGCGCATCATTCGCTGACGAGCTGCATTTCGTGAGGTCTGAAGCATTCGACCACGGCCACGCATGGACATCATTCCGACATCAGAAACGCTGAGTGGCTTCTTGGGCTTTGGCAAATCCGGAGCATCCACCAAAGGGACATCGTCTTCTCCGGTTATGGGGTTTGTGGTGAATCCATCTCCGTCGCCGTCAATTCGACTGCGAGCTGAACTGACTGCCCCACGTCCGCGACGGAAAGCTCGACGACCGCGACGCCCAAGCTTTATTCCAAGAATCTTAAAGTCCAAGTCAGCATCCAAAGACTTTGACTCGCCAATGCTGTCCCATCCGCGCTTGTAAAGCTTTTTGATCTGCGAATAAAGATCTTGAGCATCGGTATTATCTGACCACTCGCCAATATTGTCGATCAGTGACTCAAGACCCTTGTAGAGACGCTTTAGCTCATCTTCGCTTAGGTTTAGATCAATTCCGTCTCCACTTTGCGCAATGCCCTCGAGGTTCTCGAGTTTTTGCATTACAAAGAGAAGCTTCCAGACGCGTTTGTTATCTCTCTCTTCTAATGGATCATCTTTTAGCGTCTTGGTGTAGTCGATGAGGTCATCCATCAGATTGAGGAATGTATTCCGGGAAACTCCATCGACCCTTACTTTTTTGCGGCTCACCTCAACTGGAGAAAATCCCGCTCCCTGTTGCCTGCGGCGTTCTGCCATTTCTCTGGCGGCAGCGGTCATTCGGTCGGCGGCATTAGGCACGCCGATGCCAAGACTTCTTTGTAGTTCCTCTAATGGATCTCCATCGTCGTTCGACCAATCGGTGGATCGGCTACGCATTGGCTTGTTTTGCGCAGACCAATCAGAGGCGAGAATACGACGCTTCTTCTTTCCCTTGCGAGGGATCATTGATCGACGTGGAGCTGGGAGATCATCTCGACCCGAAGCTGGGTTGTACACAAAACCGTCACCATCGCCGTCGAACTTTCCTGGTACGCCCCTTCTAACGCGTCTGAATAGACGGCGACCAAGAGCGGCCTTCTGCTCGGACTCTTCGTTTGTGGCGAGGTCCTGATCTAGTGGTGAATCTGGGTCCACCTGAACCCTCCGATTCAGTTATTGCCGAGAATGTCTCGAGCTTCTTCTTCAGCGGTTAGAAGTTCGAACTCCATCAGTGAGGCAAGGAAGTCGTCAGAGGCATCCTTTTCGCCATCTGCATACTTCTCTTTGACCTTCTTTGGTACCCAGTTCTCAGGAATGAGATCTTCCTTGCCAAGGGACATGGCGCGCTTGATGATGTGCGCCTTAGTGGCATCCTTGTCCTTGGCTCGTCCGTAGGCCTGGATGGCGTTGCGCAGGTCGGCCTCGTCCTTGATCGGGTATGAGCCATCAGGAAGGGCGTGACCGCGCTTGGCCATTTCCATCCGAGACTCTTCGTTGTAAGCGCGCTTCAATGCGATCTCGGCGGCCTCGGCTTCGATCTCCTCTGCCTCTTCTGCGCTGTACTCGTCGTAGCCGAGTACTTCACCGTCGAGGCTGACGTAGACGTCGTATGACTTGCCATTGAGTCCTTCGATTTCAACGGCGTATGAGTCGAATCCCTCGAAGATGTCTGGATCGACGCCGATCACATGGCCCTCGATTGTCTTCGTCGCGATGTCGGCGGCATCCTTGAAGTCGATGATGCTTCCGGAATTCGCCTCAGCCGACTTCTGGGACATGATGTCCTGGTCGAGAAGGTGCCAACCGAGGCATTCTGCACTGCTTCCTTCGAAGAAGGCTTCGATCGTCTTGCCGTCCTTGCGCTCAATGTCGATGACGTAGAGGTCGGCTTCATCCGAGTAGCCCGAGTCAAGGACCTTGCCGGAGAACATGTCTTCCGCCATGCCTTCAACTTCAAGCAGACCAGGAAGCTTGCCTTCTGCGGCGCAACCACCTGGACAGTTCTCGCAGACGCCAGAAGCTCCTGGGTAAACCTTGCGCTCAAAAGCACACACGAATGCATTGTCGTCAAAGTCTGCCGACTTCATGCCCATAGAGGCCATACGACGATTGCGCATACGCTTGCGCATCGACATCATTTCTTCGATGTCGTCCTCGTCCTCCTCCTCGTCGTCCATGCCCATTTCTTCTTCTTCGTCGTCCATCATGGGCTTCATGGCCATGGCCTTTTTCTTGGACTTGACCATTTCCTCTTCTTCGTCGTCGGCCATTTCCTCGCCGTCGACCATTTCCTCTTCGTCGTCCTCTGCCATCATGGGCTTCATGGCCTTGCCACCCATGTCTTCGCCCATTTCCTCTTCTTCGTCGTCCTCCATCCCGACGTAGTTCGTCTTCTTGGGCTTCTTGGGCATTTCTTCGCCGTCGACCATCTCTTCTTCGTCGACCATTTCTTTCGCTGCTTTGCCCTCTACGGGCATAGCGCCGCAGACGCCACATACCTTGGAGCCAGCCTTGAATCCGCAGTCGCCACTAGCGAGGCCCTTAGCGCACTTGATGACGCCACCGTCGGCGTCAATCTTTACAACGGCCTTCTCGCTCAGTTCGTCCATTGTTTCATTCTCCTTGTACTGCATGGCTCGGGATAGGCAGCCTTGCGGGTTTTGACATCCAGAACATGGCGACATGCGCTTTTCGCCGGTTACCATGCAGTGGTATTTATTTGTGATCTTAGTCAAAGACTTATCGTCGCTCAACACGGTTTCCCTCAAAGTTTAGTTGATGATTGTTGACTTTTGGGTATCTGCATTTGGTTGCCGTTCCATGTCAGGTGCGCCTCTTATCGAATTGCTTCCGCATGTTTTGAGCGTCAATATTTATCGACTGAATCATTCCCTCAATTTCTATCTGGTCGGCATTGAATTGGTCCCAGGCATCCATGAGTTCCTCGTGCAGAAGTAGCCCTTCGGCTATCGAATCTACCCATCCCTCGTCGACAGCTTTCCGGGCGTATTCAGCGGCATTCATGTAATAGCCATCCTCGAAGCCTGGGAAATTATTGAGGTACTCATCATTGAGTCTGTCAAGCATTGCCTCAAGTTCGGTGATTCGATCCTCGGCCCAGTCAATGTTCTCGGCCAGGTTGTCTGTACGCCGGCGGTCGAGCCATTTCTGGGCGAATAGCTCTCGGGCATCGTCAAGAGATCGTGGGATATTGTTGTGAGTTCGTTCCTTGGCTCCCAGGGCCTGGCCATTGGGGCTGCGTGCTGGCTTATTGGGGACTGGAACCTGCCACGTCCGACCAGAGTTGGCTGCCTCTTGGGCCACCTCTCCAGGTACCGGGTCGTCAGGCCACTCGAACTCCACGTCACGAGGGAAGTAGTTGCCGTCGCCAAATGCTTTTTCGAACTGATCGGCCCATTCCATCGCCTGTTCGGGAGTGTCAAACTCGGGCCAACCGTCGAAGTACTCAACGGTGCCAATGTCGTCGTACTGGTAATGCCCGTCGATGATGTATTTTCCGGGAGTTCCGCCGAAATCGCCAGCATCGACGATCCAGTATCGCCCGTACTCACCACGCCCATAATCGTAGGCTTTGGTGCCAGAAGGAGACCCATTTGAGTAGCCCTTCCAATTGACAATTCTCTGGATGGCCTCAACAAAGAAATTGGGTTTTTGGGCGGCCATGCGCTTTTCGTAACGGTCGCGCAGTTTTTGTTCCGCCTCTCGGCGACTTCTAACTTTTGTTTTGACTTTAGGGTCGCCCGTTTCCAGGTCGGTGACCGTCATCGTATATGGGTCATTGTCGTAAAGTCCAGAGGTAATTCTGTACTCTTCCTTCAATTCATCAGAGCGCCATGACCAGGACTCATCCATGCCCGTTCCAAGGTAGAGGGGATTGTTCCAGTCTGGTTCCTTTGGTTGTTCGCGATCATCGCGACGTCGCTTGCGCTCCGCAACCAGGGACTCGCGGAGATTTCGGATCCCTTGGCCCTGTACGGCCGAGTCGGGTACGGAATTCCAGTAGTCAACCGCAGCTTGCAGGTCATCGTCGGTCAATCGTTCAATAGGAAGCATCTGATTAGAGTCATCCTTCGGCCAGTTGAAGGTTCTCTCTGGAAGTTTGGGCTGTTGAGCCATGCCGGGCAATTGCTGCTGTTCTCCCGGCTTTTCAGCTGACCTTGGCTCGGTTGGCTTTTTCTTGGGCTTTCCAGTAGCCGGCTTTCGTGTACTCGGATCGAAAGGTGGGGTCATTCCGTCTTCGGGTTCGAATGCGTCAACTGAGGGCTTTGGACGACCTTCCCTATCCGTCCTG
>Ga0099848_1001459_pt1 | contig 11074 bp, 19 predicted proteins | sample CB_VirMetaG_3_FD_78179 | JGI IMG/M metagenome (GOLD analysis project Ga0099848, IMG submission 78179) | Freshwater to marine saline gradient viral communities from Chesapeake Bay - CB_1508_1S Viral MetaG | ecosystem: Environmental > Aquatic > Marine > Coastal | place: USA: Chesapeake Bay... | reverse complement strand
ATTTGGAATTGAGAGAGAAAATTAAAAGACAGATAGATACTTATGAACTATAAAAGTAAGTATGCGAATCATAATTTATATTTCCCCTGCTCATCTAGAGTATTTTGTTGAATACATCGATCGTAAGGATCTATCGTTAAATCCACCATACTACCGGTTAACCCCAGGAACAGGCACATGGATCAATTCTATTATAACCTATAATGACTACGTCTGGTTAACTGATAACACTAAACCTTCCGATATATGAGAACGTCAGCAGGAATATCGATTATATTAAATGATGAAAAGATCTTGGTGGCAAAGCCAAGAAATGCCAGCTGGTGGGAAAGATACACTCCACCTAAGGGTAATCTTGAATCCGGCGAATCCCTTGCTGAAGCAGCATCCAGGGAAACTTTTGAGGAGGTTGGAATCTATATTAGTCCGGATAAGTTGTCAGGTTTAGATCCTATCCAAATAGACTATGCTGATAAAAAAGGAAATGTTTACAAAAGGGTTTATCTGTTTGAGTACCCAATTAGTTCTCTTACTGATATCAAAATAGACAGCGAGATATTACCCAAGGAGATGCTTCAGAGGGACGAGATAGATGACGCTAGATTTTTATCTAAGGAGGAGTGTGAATCTAGAGTTCTAAAAAGATATCTTCCTTACATAACTCAAAGACTTTCTAATTAAAATCAATAAATTAAAAACCAAAAAATGAAATCCAGGGAAAGCGTTGAAATCGATTTGATTGCTAAGCAACTTGAATACTGTGGCAAATCTTACGACGAGGTTATTTCCAATCCTTCGTGGAAATCTACCAACACAATATCGGAGGAAGATTATGGGGATTGGATGGAATGGGGCGTAAATTATATGATGGAATCTCTTGGCCTTGATAGAAGAAAGGCTGAGATGGACATGTCCTGGTTCTCCGTTAATAACTCGGTGAGTATTTCATGAGAATCCGGAGAGGTGGCTGAGAGACTGATTTCTGTATGAATTAAGAGAGGTATTTTGCACCGGTCTAAGAGATATATAAAATAAACGATTTGTTTATGACATATATTTGTGAGACGTGTGGATTTGAGATTAAAGCATCTATACAAAACCATGTTAATTCATGTGATGGTCTAGGACCCAGAAGAAAGAGACCTAAAAATAAAAGTAGGGGAGGAGGATGGAATAGAGGGAAATCTCTTGAAGAAACAAATCCTGAAAATCACGAAGAGATTAGAAAAAAATTGTCCGAAAATCATAAAGGCGGTGGTAGATCCTCTACAGAGGATGGTGAAAGGGAGAGGAGACGTAAATTATCTAATATCATTAATGAAAGATACAATAATGGATGGGATCCAGTTTGTGGTAGGGCTAAAAAATATAAATATACTAGTAAATTTGCAGGAGTTGTAACATTGGATGGAACCTGGGAATTAAAAACAGCTATTTATTTAGATGAAAATAACATTAGATGGAAAAGACCTGCCAAAAGATTTAATTATATTAAACCATCCGGTAAAAGGGGTAAATATAAACCTGATTTTTGGATAGATGATTGGAATTCATACCTAGAAGTAAAAGGATATAAAACTGATCTGGATGACGCAAAATGGTCCCAGTTTAAAGAACCCTTAATAGTTTGGTTTAGAAAAGACCTAATTAAATTAGGTATTTTACGAAGGTAATTCTTGGTGTCGATATAGAATACCTGCTAGTCTTACCTTACTTTTAATTATCATATTCTCTCCCCGGTGGTGGATCTTTTGGTCCACCATTTTTATTTTCAATATTTAGGAAACAGAAAGCGATCGTTTTCATATAAAAGCATATTCCAATCTTTAGATGAAAACATTTCAAAAACCTTCTGATGCTATTAAATGGGCAAAAAGCAGGCTTCATGACTTTGGTTATGTCGTAAAAACTGAAAGATGGCAGGGTATTCCTTCTCCTGATGATATGTGGGAGGTAATGAACACATCTTTCCAGATGTTCATTCCTCAGACTTTAGACGAGCTCGTGTCCGAGATTAAACCAAACCTTCCGTGGGCGGACGATCACTTTAATGAAAGGGTTGGCGGTCTACCTCTAAATCCCCCTCCTTCGAATGAGTGGTGGCCTTTTAATCAAAAGAAGAATGAACAGTTTAAAAAGCAAGAAAAGTTCTCACACACCTATCCGGAAAGAATCTGGCCTAAGTATGCGTCGGAAGTTCCCAATAGTGTTATGGAGGGAATTAGATATTCTTACGGTGATCTTGGAGATGTAGTAGATCTCCTTCAAAAGGAGCCGTTTACAAGACAGGCATTCTTACCAATCTGGTTCCCTGAGGATACCGGATCTGTCCATGGGGAAAGAGTCCCGTGCACAATTGGGTATCATTTCATGAGGAGAGGTGAATATTTTCACATTGCATATTTCATAAGATCTTGTGACATAATTAGACACTTTAGAGACGACATCTATTTGGCGTGTAGAAAATTACATTGGATCTTGGATGAACTAAAAAGACGTGATCCTGAGAGATGGAGTTCTGTTATTCCTGGATATTATTCAATGCATGTGATCTCCTTACATTGTTTTAATAGGGAGAAGGGTATCCTAAAACAAAACAACATATGAGGCTAAGCAAAAACATCGGGAATACCCCGATGATACAGATTTCAGATCGAATATACGCTAAAGCAGAACTTATGAATCCAACTGGCTCCATTAAGGACAGACCCGCCAGTTTTATAATAGATGATGCTGAGAAAAGAGGTATATTAAAACCCGGTGATACAATAATAGAGGCCACGTCAGGAAACATGGGGGTTTCTTTTGCATGGTTAGCAGCGGAGAGAGGTTATAAGTGTATAATAGTTATGCCCTCCAACATGAGTATAGAGAGAAAAAAGACACTCTCGTATTATGGGGCACAATTGGTGGAGGTCGATCCGGGAGACTTTGATAGTGCGATATTGCTTAGAGATAAGCTGGCTTTGGAGAATGGTTATTTTAATTGCAACCAGTTTAGCAACCCACTCAATATACAATCACACAGAAATAAAACCGCTATGGAGATAATTGACTTTTTGAAGGATAAAGACTACTATCCCTCAGCATTTATCAGCGGGACTGGGACGGGTGGAACATTAATGGGTGCTGGTTTAAGGCTGAAGGAAAGATATCCCATAATGAACATTGTGGCTGTAGAACCAGAAGAAAGTCCTGTCATGAGCGGGGGTAGTCCAGGACTGCATGGGATTCAGGGTATAGGTGACGGGAGTAAATTTTTGGTAGATTTAAAATATGTTAATTCCATCGTTCGTGTATCCACTAGGGATGCTATAGAATCATCAAAAAGGATAGCGAAAGAGCATGGTCTTTTTGTTGGAATATCTGCCGGGGCAAACGTACTTGCAGCCCAGAGATGGTGTGAACTAAATTCCGGAACTGTCATCACTTTTCTTTGTGATAGAGGAGATAGATACTATAGCTGTTTATAAAAAAAATTTGAATATGAAATTCGAAATGATCCAACTGTCCTATCCATTCTCTGGATTAGAGCCTCACATAGACGAGGAAACTATGAGGATTCACTACAGTAAGCACTACAAGGCTTATACCGAAAAATTAAACGAAGAGCTTTCTAAAAGCGATTCAGTTTACTATGATATAGAGAGCCTAATGGGGAACATTTCAAACTTATCCCCGGGGATAAGAAATAACGGGGGTGGATATTACAATCACTCCTTGTTTTTCAGTTGTTTGTCACCAGGAGGAACCAAGATATCATCTTCTTTCCTCCAGAAGATAGAAAATCAATTCTCCTGCTCTTTTGGTGACTTTAAGGAGAAATTTAAGAAAGAGTCAATGGGAAGGTTCGGTAGCGGATGGACTTGGCTTTGCTCATCTGACGGGGGAAAACTTTCTATATGCTCTACCCCCAACCAGGATAATCCTCTAATGAACATTGCTTCCGCCACTTCTGTACCAATTTTGGGACTTGATCTATGGGAACATTCCTATTATTTAAAGTATAAAAATCAAAGAGACTCCTATATAGACAATTTTTGGGAAGTTGTCAATTGGGAAGAGGTCGAATCGAGATACAATCTTTCTTTAGTATGATAAGATTTTTTACAAGAAGGCTTCTATTTTTTAGGGAGGCAATGAAACTTATAAGGAGAGAGCCAAACGACATGCTACTCGGTCAGAAGATAAGAGCTCTAACTGAAAGGTATGATTCTGGAAAGCCCGTTTCAGCTGCTTCGGTTATCTCGGATCTCGGAAGGGGAAACATATAATTTTAAAAATCTAATAAAATGCCACAAGTTCAGAAAAAAGGAGATATCAGGGAGGTCAAAAAACCATCTGATAGTATGCTATCTTATTATTCAAACCTTTTTAAACGAAACCAGAGTAAATGGATGAGAAGATCCAAAATGGAATCTAGCCACTTGGGAACATCGTTTATCATGGAAGGAAATGAATATACCCTAATTGGTACGGTAGATTCTAAAAACAACATGCTGATTAAGAGCTCTGACGATCGTTACTTCTTTGTACACTCTGACATCCTGGATTCAATCATATTATCCGAAGGTGATTAAATACAAGGTAACGACGTTTTTCCCACAGTCACACATCCAGGTTTGCTACATTATAGGAGCAACTGGTGCTATCATAAGTGATTCCTCCCTTGGCGGGGATAACTATTACGGGACATTTGTTTTGGAAGGTGAATCGGATTGTTTCGAAAAGCTTTCTCTAGTTCCCGATATTTCTCTGGAGATTATAGATTAAAACTTTTGAATCTTTTGACATTCTAATGTCCGAGAGGTGAATTCTTGTGAGATATATAGTACAAATTAAATGACTCTTTTGGGAAGTTGGATGCTCTACAAAAACAAGTTATTTAAAAAATATGGACCACAACATCGATCCTAATAACTCCAATCTCATGAGGGCAATCCTGGAAGAATTGTCTTTACTAAAATCCCAATTTCCAAACGGGGAATTAAGAATGATGCAACTCGGTCTTGAAGATCTTAAGAGGAACCAAACCGAGATGAAAGAGAGTCTCTCCGAGCTTAAGAAAAAACTTCTAGACCCGGAGGACGGGATCATAGTTAAGGTAAATAAGAATACTGAGTTCCGACACGAGGGTGAAGAAAAGATGGTTTATTGGGAAAAAAAGCTTCAGAAGGTAGAAGAACTCAGTCGATGGCAGTCTGGTGTAAATAAAGCTCTTTGGATAATATTTACTGCCATAGTTTCTATAGTTGTAAAGTTAGTATTTTTCCCAGAAACTCCTTAATCCTATGAAATCAGATTACACAAAAATAGAAAGACCAGACAAGAACCCGTCTGAAAAGTACAAGAACAAGGACGGATTTATAAATTGGTTCGATCAAAGAACGTGGGGAACCAGAAAGGGCTCTCTGGGTATGTCCAAGGAGACAGAGGGAAAAATAATGGATTTTGGAGAGTTCATTATCTCTTCTGGAAAACTAAAGGGACATTGATAGATTAGAACCTACATATACACGAATAAATCTGATCCCGCTCTAGAGGCGGGATTTTTTTGAAATCTTTTTGAGGGTCTTCAGTATAATTTTTAATTAGTATAAAATGGGAGAGGAGATATACGCAGAAGACTTTATGAGCCCGGAGGAGAGGGAGAGGTTCTGGGAGCTTATATATGATAAGATCTCTAGAGGTGTAAAAGAGGAACTCTCCTATGTTATATTATTTGGTTTTGGAGAGTTAATCGGAAAGCCTGAGCTAGATGACGAGGACGAGGGGTATAGCTTGGTGATAGATGAGGAACAGTACCCTATTTTTTTGAATAACTATCTCATTTGGTGCGAGGATCTAGAAATGTATGAAAGGTGCATTGAGGTTAAACATTTACTTGATAAAATTAAAAATGATTAATACAAAAGTAAGTTCCTCTATAATAAATACAATACCGACTGGGGTCCTTGAAATATATATAGAGATGAGAAAGTTTTCAATAGGTGATCTTAATACATCTATCCCTATCTATACTGATATAGTTAGAAATGGGAAGACCAGTAAATTCTCTGGTGAGATAGGATGGAAGTGTTTGGAGGTGTTAGAGTACTTCGAAGAGTATGAGAAATGCGGAGATATTCTTCCGCATCTTACACAGAAACCCGATGCACCCGAGGAGAGCCAAAACAAACATAAGAACAGTAGCATATGAGCCTACCAAGTAGAATAAATGATCAGACCGAAAGGGAAACCTTCGAAAAGGCTTATCAGAAAATGATAGACGAGGGAATAGGTAGCATAATGGTATCCCCTCGATTGATTAAGAAGAGACAGATAATCAGGGATAGAATGATATCCTATTATGAAAAAACTGAAGAATTTGAGAAATGCAAGTTTGTCAAGGATTTTTTTGAATCTATAGACTCCGAGATAAAGTCATCAACCATATCAGATATTGTGGAAAAAATAAAAAGGGAAAAAGAATCATAATTCCCCATTTTTAAAGGTAGTAAGATAAAAAGGTGCTGATATATATTTAAAATCATCATCTCCAATGTTTACCGTTCTCCTATCTAAGTTCCATTATTTGACTCGAATAATTAAGAAATTTTACCCACCTTGTAAGAAAAGCACTGGGAAACTCCCAAGTAACATGGACATCAATGGATATCCCATGATAGAAGAGGATGACTTAGATTACCCGCTGGGAATATAAAGATACCCCGAAACATTTTTATGCTATAGGGGATACAATAATCAAATATACCAATTCCGAAATAATTTATGAATTTTGAAGATCTAACGGATGATCAGATATTAGAGATCTCTAAAATATACTGGGACCGGGAAAAGAGTTGGGACGAGAGAATGAAATCCCTTAGTGATTATTTAGACAAGTCCGAAAGAACCGTTCAAAGCTGGGTCTCTAAGCTCGGCATCACAGAAAAATCAATCCAGGAATCCCCTCAGTTGATAAAAGCAAAGGGAAGGGAATTTGACAGGGAAAAGAAGAGATTCATAATAACCTGGGCTCAGAACGATACCCCAGTGCATGACAATTTTGTCCACAATATAGAATCGTACGCTAATTTTATAGGAGCGGACATACATGTAATAGCGGGTAGATATAAAAACCCAACATCTGTCTTTACTGATCGGGATTATGATACGTGGAGCGACAGGGTAATACCGTATCTAGATGCCAACAGACATGAGGTTCACAAGCACATGTGGATAATGTCGGATGTTAAGATACAACCAACCGCGGTTAATCCGATGACAGGACTTCAGGGTATGAGCGGGATAAACTCTTGTGTTTTCGGTTCGCCAAAGGTTCATCTTGAGACCATCCCAGTTCTTGAGGGTAACCTCCCCAAGCTCATGGTTACTACCGGGGCATGTACAGTTAAAAATTACACCGACTCTAAGGCTGGCAAGAAGGGAGAATTCCACCACACCCTCGGATTTGTTATCGTGGAGATAAAAGACGATGACACATTTTTTGTTAGACAGGTAACAGCAACAGAGGAGGGTGATTTCACCGATCTTTATACGAGTGTCACTTGGGATCCGATCATGTCAGAGAGTGTTATTCAGGAGGTTAAATCATCGTCCGCTCTGGTTTTGGGTGATCTACATTACGGACAGCATGATGAGGTGGTTCTAGCCAGAACAATGGAACTTATAGAAAGGGTTTCCCCACAAAATGTTGTTTTGCATGACGTATTTGACGGACTTTCTATCAATCACCACGAATCCAAAGATCCCTTCATTCAATATCAGAGGGAAGTTGATGGAACTAATTCGTTGAAATCAGAAATAAATCTGATGCTGGACGGGCTGGAGGCTTTCCGGGGTCACAATGTCGTCGTAGTTAGGAGTAACCATGATGATTTCTTGGATCGCTGGTTAAAGTCTACCGACTGGAGAAAATCAAACACTCTTAAAAATTCTGTAGAGTACATGGAATACAGTTTGCTACTTCTCCAGGGCAATGCTCCAAACGGGGTTATCCCATATCTGATAAACGAAAGATTTCCTGATTATCTTACCCTTGGTAGGAGTGATAGCTACGTTGTGAACGGATGGGAACTAGGACAGCACGGAGATATAGGATCTAACGGGAGCCGAGGTTCTTTGCTTCAGTTCAGAACACTTAACACTAAGATAGTTGTCGGACACTATCATTCGCCCGGAAGGAAAGACGGAGCATTATCGGTTGGAACATCGACAAAACTTCGTGTAAATTATAATGTTGGCCCCAGCGGATGGCTACAGTCACATGTCCTTATACACGAGGACGGGAAGGCACAGCACATTAATTTTATAAACGGTGAGTTTACAACTCTCGATTATCTCCACAAAAAAAATAACTGACATGGAAAATCACCTGGACGAAATCTATGAAGCCTATGATGATCTCGAGAAGGCCAAGAAGAAAAAGGATCGAGCAGAAGTTAAAAGACTCCAGGAATTAATAGAAAAACTACGGAGAGATATAGTTCTCCGTGCAACTGGTAAAATTAAATGAATCCAAATTTAATAGAAGTAGGCGTTGATGAAGTTGGGAGAGGATGTCTAGCTGGTCCGGTTGTTGCTTGCGCAGTTTTGATTCCGGAGGGAGTTGATTCTTCCTCCTTTAAAGACAGTAAAAAGATAGCGAAGAAGAAAAGGGAATCCATATCAAATTACATCAGAGAAAATTGCTTCTTCGGGATAGGATTAGTAGATCCTGCCAAGATTGATGAGATAAACATACTCCAAGCAACTTTTGTCGCTATGAGGGAAGCAATAGATAATTTAATTCTATCTATTGGTTCTGAACACCAGAATTTACACCTCCTAATAGACGGGGATAAGTTTCCAGGATACCCCGGAATTACCCACGATTGTGTTGTGAAAGGGGATTCTTTACATAAGTGTATATCCGCAGCATCGATAGTTGCAAAAGTTCACCGGGATGGAATTATGGAGGATTTGTCTAGGGATTTTCCTGATTATTTATGGGAATCTAATTCCGGGTATGGCACCAAGGATCATATGCAATCGATAGAAAAACATGGATTGACTATCCACCACAGAAGGAGCTTTTGTAGCAGATTTTTATAAATCCAGATAGATCCCGGGTTTTATTTTTTGGATACATATATAGATTCAAAAATAAAATGCTAGATTACTCATATTCGATCGATATGGAGTTTAAAATTAATCGGACGAAGACCGATCCTGAGGATTCCCTTTCATCCCTCATTGACTCCATAAACTGCACATCTTCTTTTGTGTCCCTTATACTTACATCCTCCGAGTATTTAGGATTTGGATCTTTTAGAATATTCTGCGATGGCGAGGAGTCAGATATTGACTTTTGCGATGATATAGAGGCATTTTTAGATTCCCTCCTGGACAATAGCATCGACATGGAGGCTGGTTCTGAAATAAAGAGGATATCAACCCATCCGATAAATCCAGTTTGTTTCTCCTGGGTTTATGAAAATGAGGGGTGGGATTTTTACGAATCGGTTGACCACAGTTATGGTTTTGGTGCGAATGACTATGATGATTTTGACTAGATATGGATTTCCCTCCTGATAAAGTTCCTAGCAGAGATTGGGCTATACGGGAAAGGCTGAAAAAACTTCCGGATGATTGGTTTACTGTTGACTTAGATCCCCCGATTGACAATGGTCTAAGGATTAGCAATCTTTTTGTATTATCTTGTGATCCAAACAGGCTTGATAATTTTATGAAGAATAACTCGGAATCTGGTTTTTCTTTCACTCCCTATTTTGGTAAAACTGAGGATGTACCTCACCATGCAATATTTGACAACTACCTTAACATGCTTCAAATTGGATTCTCGGACGAGAATGTTGATTTAATAGGTGTGGTGGAAGATGATGTCGTTTTTCTGGACGGTTCTTTTGCTCACTTCAATAAAGCTCTCTCCGAACTCCCACATGGGTGGGACACACTCTCCGGTAACCTCTCAATGTACATAAAGGCCACACAGAAGTCTAAGTCAACAATAAAAATACAAGGGCACGCATCTTCATTAAACCTTACAGTTTTTTCAAAAGGTTCGTTTCTAAAAATAAAAGAAATGGGTCACTTAAGGGATTTGTATCCTCACTTTGACCGTTTTATATTTTCCCCAGAATGTGGTCTTAATTCTTTTTGTTCCTGGCCTATGGTTTGCCGGGAAGAACCTGGTTATTCTATTAATAGAGGTGAGGTTGTTGATTCCTTTGGACCTCTGATATATTGGGAACCCTATAAGTACTGGTTTATTAATGAAACAAACCCGCACTTGAAAAAATAAAAATAATATGGAAGGAAGAGTAGTTTTTATAAGTTGTTACTGTGATACCTCTGAAAAAATCGAGGTGCTTTCTAAAAACCTTGATATTCTAGAGTCCACCGGAGTGAAGACATTTTTATTTTCGGGTCTCCCCCTTCCTGAATATATTCAGGAGAGATCAAGTTTTTCTTTTGTTACTGAAGAAAACCCTATATTGAAATGGCCAGATAAATCTACAATCTATTGGAGTTTAATCAATACACCTAAAGGGACTGTAAGGATAAGTAATGTGGTTCCCGATTATGGATATGCACACCTGAATCAGATAAAAAGGTTCTCTGAAATGATTACCTCCTATGATTTCGATCAGGTTTTTTATATGATATATGACACTGTTTTAGGAAAATACGAAATGGAATTTCTTACCAATTTTACTGGAACAAGGTTTCACCCATTCCAGAGGCCTGATCGATTAGACTCTTTTTATCCGATTGGTCTTCATCTATTCGGCGTTGAGAAGAAAGATATAGTAAAAATATCGTCCTCGATATCTCTGGAGGAATATTGTAAGGATTTTTCAAATCCAGAAAGTTTCTTTGAACAAAAAATTGTTATCCCTAACGGTTTCAGTGTTGGTTCTGAGATAGTAAGTGATTGGATATACTATTACTCGGAGAATTCATCACTAAGTCACTCTCCATCGAAAAAAATAGACTTTACCGTAATTAGGGACTACTACAGCTCATCTGATCCACTTAAAATCTTTATATGGAAGGTTTGTGAAGGTTT
>Ga0099848_1001458_pt1 | contig 11075 bp, 6 predicted proteins | sample CB_VirMetaG_3_FD_78179 | JGI IMG/M metagenome (GOLD analysis project Ga0099848, IMG submission 78179) | Freshwater to marine saline gradient viral communities from Chesapeake Bay - CB_1508_1S Viral MetaG | ecosystem: Environmental > Aquatic > Marine > Coastal | place: USA: Chesapeake Bay... | reverse complement strand
GACAACAAATTAAAGAAGGAATTGAAACTGGTAAAAAAGTTGTAGAAACTGGAAAAAAAGTAGGTAGTGTTGTAAAAGATATTGCTAATCTAATCCCTAATGAAAATGCCAAAAAACTTGCTGGACTTTTAGGTGCTTTCGGTATGGGAAGAAGTGGTGGAATGAAAAAATATAAAAGAGCTGAATGGAATAAAATGATGGATTCTGTTGAAGATGATAAACTAAAGAAAGGATTTAAAAAATATAAAAAAGGTATGAAATATGGTGGAGGTTGTGATGTTTGTGAAATGAATAAATATTTAGAAGGTAAAGGATTCTGGGAAGATTTTGGTCGTGGTTTTATGAGTGTAATTAAACCTGTTGCGAGTGTTGCTAAAGCAGTCCTTCCCGTTGTTGCTCCGGGTGTAGGAACCGCTGCTGCCTTAGGAATGAATGCCATTGGATTAGGTAAATCTGGAGGTAAAAAGAAAGAGAAAAAAGATAAAAAAGGTAAGGAAGACCCTGTTATTGAAAAACTTCTAGGTGGTGAATTAATTGTTAAAACAAATAAAGGAAGTTCTATGAGTGGAGGTGGAGTATCTGGAGGTGGAGTATCTGGAGGTGGAGTATCTGGAGGTGGAGTATCTGGAGGTAAAAAGAAAAGGAAAACCTCCGATAAAATGAAAAAAAGAGGTGAATTGGTTAAAAAAATTATGAAGGAAAGAGGTGTAAAACTTGCTGAAGCCAGTAAAATAATTAAAAGTGAAGGTTTAATGTGAAAAGACACTTTACGGAATAAAAATAAGAAATTTAACCGTAAAATGTCTTTTAAATTTTTAATATAATAATATTTATGGAAATTTTTATCTAAATATAATTATATAATGCCAAGACTGTATCGTTTATATAATGAAGTATTAGACGAAGATAATAAAGCAAGAACTAGAACAATATCGAATGCTGTTAATAAAATTAGGTTAAGAAATGAAGAAGCTGAGATAACATCATCTAAAGATATTCAAGAATTAGAAACATTTGAAATTGCTTTAAATAATTTTACTGATGAAGTTTCTACATATATGAATAATCTTTTATTAACTAAGGAAACTATTACATCTAAAGCAGACTTTAATGATAAAGTTTATAAAGATAATATTGAATCTCTTATAAAATTATCTAAATCATATAATCAAGTTGGAAGAATTTTAAGAAGAATTTATCAAAGAGGGGAAGGAAATATTTCCGAAGTTAGATTATTAAAAGACAAATTAAAAGAATCAGGAATAATTGGAAATTTGGATAGAATAAAAGGAGATTTAAAAGATTTACAAGAGAGAACAGGACTATATGCTAGAGTTATTCCATTTGTAGATAGAATTTATGTAGGTGTAGAAACCGCACAATTTCCAGACTTATCAATGGATAAAAGTCTTTTATCATTAACAGGATTAAGTAAAGAAGAAGCAAGAGAAGCAAGAATAAAAAGATACGAAGAAAGAGAAAGAAAAGGAGAATTAATTCCTGATGTATTAAAAGAACTAGGAATTAAAGATGATGCTCTTACATTCCAAAAAAGTATAGATTTAATAAGTCCAAGACAAGCACAAGATTTATTCGCTTTTTATGCTAATGAAAGAAATAAACTAATTGCTAGAAAAAGATTAAATGAAGCAAGATACTTACAACAAAAAATTAAAGCATTATCGGAAAAATTTCCAGAAGCAGTATTAGATTTAGATGATGAACGAAAATTACCTCGAGAATTAGGATTACTCCCTAATGCTCTTGGATTTGGTAGAAGTGGAGGAAGTCAAACATATTATCAAAATAATAGAACTGAGAGATTCCCTGCTCGTAATTTTTCACCTTTAACCTTCCATAATGCTACTTTAAGGAGGTATGAAGTATAATTTTTTTTTCTAATAATTTATATATGGATAATTTATTAGAAAAAAGAGATAGAATAACATATAAAAATAAAATAAATGATACAATTAAATTGATTAGTTTCAATAATTTTAAAGTTTCTATCTTAGGAAGTGCTTCTTTAAAAAGTCAATTATATAGTGCTGATTATGATTTAACACAGGAAATTAAATACAAAAATTTTGAAACAGCAAAAAAAGAAATTATTAAACATTTTAGACAAATTATTAAAAGAATAGCACGGAATAAAAATGTTTTTTTTATTAAATTTAAATTAGGATTTAATGATGAATTATATCAAGAATATAATACAATTAACGAAATAAAAGATTTTTTTAAAAAAAAGAAAAAATATATTACTAAAGAGGAATATAAAGAATTAATGAAAATAAATGATTTAGATGAATTAAGAGAATATACAAGAAAACTAGCAACCCTTAGATGGAAACCTAGGGAAATAATGGAAGGTTATAAAATTGTTAATGGTAAAAAGAAAACAATAGAAGATGCTCTAGACGATGGAGCAGTTATTAAATTAGATATTCTTGCTTATATTGATGGTGAATTTGTTGATTTAAATAATCTATTTGAGTTATATGTTGGAAATAGACAGTTATCAATAAAAGATAGTAAAATATTATCTAATATAAATAAAGATATTATTCATTATTACGAAGATAAAAATTATATTAAAATGTTAAAAAGAATTTTTTCTATAGCAAAAATAAAAAAAGATAAAAAAATAATAGAAAAAATAACAGAAATATTAAATAGTGGAGTTGGAAGAGGTTATGAGGTTATGTCAAATATAGATAATATTTACGAATTAATTAATGCTCTAAATGAAAATAAATTAAATGATTTAAGACCAAAAATAGAAGGTTATATTCAAATATTAAAAGATAAATTAGGAAATATTTACGAGTTTGATATCCCTTTATCATTTTTTAAAGAATTTGATAAAATAAGTAATTTAAAAAATTTTAATTTAATGCTTAGTAGGTTATTAAATCTACAGAAAAAATTAAAAGAGTTAATTAATAAAGAAGCATTAAGAATGATTAAAAATAATAAAATAAATTACAAAAAATATCTAAAATAATATATATGTCATTAAATTTTATGAAAGTTGGAAGACCTATAGCAAAAATTAAAGGAGGTAAATATGATGGAAAAATTATCTATGTTGATAGTGATGTTAAAACCGCCAATAATAATGAAAATGATAAAATTGAAGGAATCCCTACATTTACAACTTTAAAATTACCTAGTGATGCTAAATTTCAACCTATTCCTGATAATAATAAGGAAAGAGATTGTCATTATATTACTGGAGCGAGTGGTAGTGGAAAATCTACTTGGACTAAAAAATTCGTTAAAGAATATATGAATACATATAAGGATAAAAATCCTGTTTATTTATTTTCTAGAAAAAAAGAAGATGAAAACTTAGATGATGTAAAACCTAAAAGAATTAAAATAGGTGAGAATTTAATTCAAGACCCATTAAGTATGGAACATTTTAAAAATAGTCTTGTTTTATTCGATGATACAGATATTATTAAACCAAAAATTTTAAGAGACACGGTAGACCATATTAGGGATGAAATTTTACAAGGGGGGAGGTCTATTAATGTAAGTTGTATTATAACAAATCATAATTTTACAGGTAGAGAATTAAAAACAGTTTTAAATGAATGCCATACTATAACAGTTTTCCCTGCCAATTATAACCGAGGAATGAAATATCTTTTAAGTGATTATCTAGGATTAGATAAAAAATCAATTACTAGAATACGAAAGGCACCTTCAAGATGGGTTACGATTTATAAAAACTTTCCAATGGTTATACTTACGGAAAATGAAATATGGCTCGCTGTGAATGATATGGACTAAAAAGATACTATTTTTAAAATACGAAGTGTTTTGAAAAGACACTTTACGGTATAAATTCCTTATTTTTATACCGCAAAATGTCTTTCAAAAATTGTATTAATTATATTTATGGGAAAATTAAATCTAATTAATATTATATGTCAGACGATTTATACAATGAAATTAAAAAACTCAAACTTAAAGAGTTAAGGAAATTAATGAAAGAGTGTAATATAAAAGGAGCATCTAAAATGTCAAAAAAAGAAATTCTAGAAATGATAAAAGATAATCCTGAAGAGTTAGAAGGTGCTGGGTTTTTTTCCGCTTTTAAAAGAATGAGAGAAAATATAGGAAGAGCAATATCAGGTGCCACAAAATCACTTGGAAGAGTAGCATCTCTTCCAGTAAAAGGAGTTCAACGAATTTTTAGTGTGCCTAAATGGTGGAATAACATCTCAAAAAAGAATTTACAAAAATACGGAGATTTCCCAGTTGTTAAACTTCAAATTTATAGAACTCCTTTAAGTGGTATGTTAAATACTTTAATGGATGCTTTATCATTTGGTAAAATGAGTGAATTAAAAAAGAAATATGGTTTTGATAAATTCTTTCATCTTTCTTTAATAGCAACTATTAAAACACCACAAGGAGAAAAGAATTTAATTATTGAAAAGAATGAAGCACCCACTATTTCAAGTGATTATAAAACTACTGATTTAACTGAAGGGTTATCTCTTCCTAATCCTCCACAAGGTTTAACCATTAAAAATATGATGGAAAAAACAATCCAAAAAGTAGGTGTTGATAGATTCTTTTTATATGATGCTTTTACTACTAATTGTCAAAGATTTATTTTAGATATTTTAGAATCTAATGGATTAGAAACACCTGAAGCAAAAGAATTTTTATTCCAAGATTTGAGCCAACTTGCGGAAGAATTACCTCAAGAATTTAAAGGACTTGCTAGAGGATTAACTGATATCGGTGCTTGGGGTGCTAAAATGTTAGGAAGAGGTGAAGAATTAGAAGGTGGGAGAGATTTCTATTGTGGAGCCAAAGATAATCCTCCAGCAGGTAAAGAATTTGGAACTAGAGCACAATGTGAGCAAAGACCTAGTCAAATTCGTAGATATGGAGTATTTGGTGAAAATCAACAACAACAACAACAAGAAATAGAACCTGATAGCGAGGCTGAAGATAGTGAAGAAGATGTTCCAGCTCCTCCAAAAGAACAACCAAAACCAAAACCAGAAGTTCCTAAAGAAGTTATAAAAGAAATTAAAGAAGAAAATTATCCTAAGGATGTAGAAAAAGAAATTTTAGATGAAGTTATAAATGTTCCTTCTATTGCTGTTCTTCCAATAATGGATTATAATAGTTATCCTCTCGTTATTAATAGAACGGCAAGTCAAGATGAAACAGAACAAGATAAAGAAATCACTTTATTTACATATTCAACATTAAATCTCCATAAAAATATAGATGATACACTTGAAGCAAAAGTAGATTTTATTAATGGAATGACTAATATAGTATTATTTAAAATTAATTCTATAGTATCCAAAGATAAAAAATTTCCATATGATAAATTTTTAGAAGAAAATATCGATTTTATTACATCATATCAAACAATTCCAAAATTTAAAGATAAATCATTAAAAGATGTAGCCAAATATATATCTGACGAAGTTGATAAAGTAGAAATATATATAGGAACAAATTTTAAGGATGCTGTTCTAAGTTTGTTTAATACTTATGCTAATGCTGAGGAAGGAAGACAACAACCATTATTTTTAGAAGTTAAAAGAATTTTTGACAAAAAAATAGATAGAAGTTCTTTTAAACAACAACAAGATTCAAACATTTTAATAGAAAAATATAAAGGAAGTGATATATTATTTACATTTTACCCTCAACAGGCAGATAATCTTAAATATTCTAAATGTTTAAATGTTTTCCATATAGAAAAAAATAATTCTAATATAAAAAATATTAAAGATATTTTAAAGGAAGAAGGAAAAAATTATGTATGGTTTATATGTCAAGAGAATAGTATAAAAAGAAATAACTGGACAAATAGAAAAGTAAAAAAATTTAATAAAATAATTGATAATGTAGTTGATAAACTTATGGATATAGATTACTCTAAACCAGACCATAGGGAAATATGTTCTAAACCAAGTCTTTATGCTGATATATCTCGTTTAGGTGCTATAGTAATGAACAGGAAAAAGAATGTTGTTGAAATTACTACTGTATGCGAATTATCATCATCAGTAGTAAATAATAAAAATGTATCTAATATAATAAGAATAGACCCTGATAAAATGGAAGATTATAATATTAAAGAAGGTTCTCGTTCTTTATATATAAATATATTATGTTCTAACGGTGGAGCAAGAGATTTATTTAGAGAATTAAAAAAAGAAAATGTATTAAAAAATGAGAATTCTATAGATACTAAATTTTGGGAAAAATTATTGTTTATCCATTTGTCCGCTATAAATTCATTTAACACCCTTAATTTTTATTATAATAATGGATGGTCTAGATATGATAGTCTTAATTATGATAATACTGAAGCAAGAAGTTTTAACAGATATTTAAAAAATTATTTCTTTGATTATACTCCTGAAGAAAAGAAAGAAATCTTTAAAAATATGGCTGGTATATTTAGTGATGGATTATATAGTGTTCCAGATAGTCCTTTATACCACTCAGGTCTTACTCCTTATTATTATTTTTACGATGATGAATTAGAAAAAAAAATTAGAGATATATACTATGAGAGTGATTCATATAATTTTTATAACAAAGATATAAAAAAGAATTTATTTGATGTAATGAAAGATATAATAAATATAAAAATTACTGGAAGCACTAAAACCGGATTAATAAATAAAATTAATAAAATTGAAAAATATATAAGCGATAATAAACAATTACTTAGAGAGTCAAGACCAGTTAGAAAAATATGTAAGCCTGATTTTGTTAATAATAAATTAGAAGGAGGTGGAAAAAATAATTTATATTCTTACATAGAAGACATAGACGATGCTGATAATAAAGAAGGTGATGAAATAGTTGAGATATATGATAGTTTTAATGGAAGTGGAATTACGGAAGAGATTAATAAATATAGTTATCAAATGCCAAAAGGTAATATGGATATGTGGAGAAATCAAATTCAATATCTACCATTTTAAAATCTCTAGATATTTTAAATAAAAAATCTAATTTAAAATATATGGAAAATATTCGTGATAAATTAAAAGAAAAAGGATTAAGTGAAACATCAATAAAACTTTATCTAAGGAATCTTGAAAAATTAAATGATGATAAACCTATCAAAAATTTAAATTTTCTTAAAAAAACTGATAAAATAATAGAAAAAATAAAAGATAAAAAACCTAACACTCAAAGGAGTTATTTAATATCTATCGTTTCTATTCTTGATTGTCTATATGATAATAATTCTAAACTATATAAAAATTATCATTCTCTTATGTTAAATAAAAATAATGAAATAAAAGAAAATACTACTAAAGGAGAAATGTCAAAAACTCAAGAAAAAAACTGGAAAAAATGGGATGAAATCCTTAAAGATTTTAATGAATTATATGAAAAAGTTAAATCATATAAGGGAAGATATCTAAATAAAAATCAATATAATAATTTATTAAATTTAATGGTTTCTAGTTTATATATTTATCAAGAACCTAGAAGAAATCAAGATTACCAAAAAATGATGAAGATTAAAAAATATGACGATAAACTTCCCGATGATGTTAATTATATAGATAATGATGAATTTATCTTTAATGTATATAAAACATCTAAAAAATACGGACAAAAAAAGATTAAAATAAATGATGAATTAAAACCAATTCTTAATTTATATTATAAATATTCTGGAAAACCCAAAAGCAAACCTTCCCAATTTTTAGTTGATTTTAATAAAGAACCTTTATCTGCTGTAAATAGTATTACTAGAATTTTAAATAAAGTTTTTAATAAAAAAATTGGAAGTAGTATGTTAAGGCATATATACTTAACTCATAAATTCGGGAAGGATGTTGATGAAATGAAAAAAACCGCTGAAAATATGGGACATAATACCTCAACTCAAAAAGATTATATTAAAAATGAAGGAAAAGGTATAACCAAGTCATCCAAAATAACGGTAAAATTTGACTAAAAAAAGACATTTTACGGAATAATATTAAGAAATTTAACCGTAAAATGTCTTTTAAACTATATATATATAAATTTATGGACATTTTTAAAAACCTTTAAAAATATCTATAAAAAACTTTAAGTATTTTTTTTTAGAAATGAGTTTAGGAAAAAAATATTTTATTAAGTATTATATATATAAAATGCCCGAAAACGAAATCAAATTCATCTCATTCCCAGTTAAGGGAAACCAAAAAGTTCCCGCCATCCCTAAATGGCAAACCTTATCAAACCGTATCCCTCTTAAAAATAAACATCAAAATAAAGGTTTATTAACAGGTAAAAAAGCAGGTTTTATTGTTTTTGACCTTGATAATTATAAAGAAGGTAATAAAATATTTAATGAATTAGGTGATGATTTAATTGAAAGATTATCTAAATATACTTATACGGTTAAATCCGCTTCTGGAGGTTATCATTTTTATTTTAAATATACTAATTTATTTCCTAGGACTTGCCACTCTGAAGTATATAATTATGATTTACTTTCTACTGGTGGATTTATAATGTCTCCACCTTCTAAAATTGATAATAAAGAATATAAAAAAATAAATGATTTATCAATTAAAAAATTACCTGAAGATATTGAAAAGTTTTTATTAAAAACTCACACCATAAAAGAATTTAATATTGTAGATATTAAAGATAATGATATTGTTTATCACTTATCACCTAAACAACTTGAAAATATACTTTTAAAAGTTCCAAAAGAATATTTATTAAAATATAATAAATGGTTAGCAGTTTCTACTTGTGTGAAAAAATTTGTTAATAATCAAAATAAAAAAGAAATGTTAGAAGTTTGGGATAAATGGTGTAAAAGTGCTGGAAATTATGATTATAATAAAAATATGAATATATTTAAAGGTTTAAAAACTGAAAAAATTGATATATCATTATTATTTAATATCTCAAAAACTAAACCTATAGGATTCCATAAAATATTTAAAGATTTAGAATATCCTAAAGATACTAAATATATTAATAAAGAAAAATTAGGTTATGAAGCATTTGAAGAATTTAAAAATTTAACCGATAAAAATGTTTTCTTGATAAAAAGTGATACTGGAACTGGTAAAACTACATCATTTAATCATTATATTAAAAAAACTAATAAAAAATTTATTAGTTTAGTATCTAGGCAATTATTAGGTAAAGAACAACAAGAAAACCTTAAAAAATTAGGTATTGATTCTAAATTTTATCTTGAGGATGATTTTGATTACGGTGATAATATTATTATTTGTGCTGATTCATTATTATCTATTAAAGGTTTTGATTTTAGTGAATATGTTATTTTTATTGATGAATTTAATAGTGTTATTGAATATTTATCAACATCTACAACTTTTATTAAAGAACATAGAACCATAATATCAGATATAATCTATGATATGATTGAAAGAAGTGAATTATTATTTGCGGTAGATGCGGATATTTCTAAAGTATCTTATGATTTTATAAATAGTATTACTCCTATCCAATTTATAGTTAATGAATATAAACATTTTAAAGGTGTTAAATACTATATCTATAATGATGCTGAAGAATTTATTAAAAAATTAAAAGAACAAAATAAATTTTTATTATGTAGTGATAGTGCTTCAGTTATAGAAAATTTAAATGTTGATATTGATTTTTATAAAATTATCGGTAGAAATAAAGATGGAAAAGTTTATGACGATGAACAAGAAATAGATAAAAAAGAAAAATTAAAATATATTAATCTAGATGACTATGATAAAGTTGGATTTAGTCCTAAAATTGTCTATGGTCAAGATTCTAAAATGGAAAGGCCAGTTTTTAGTTGGTTTAAAGGTCATACTATAACACCGCCACAAATGATTCAACAAATAGCTCGTTGTAGAAAACCTACCGAAATTCATATTTACTATGAAAACAAAAACTCTAAATTTCCTTTATATAATACATATGAAGATGTTGAAAATGATATAAATAATAATGTTAAAATATATAATATTAATTATAACACTTATAATAAATCGGTTGATTTTGATAATGATAGTTTAACATCTATTTATTATAGAAGTTTAAAAAATATATTATATAAATATGATTGTTATAAAACTTCTAAATATGTTTATTTAAGAAAAATATTAAATGAAAGAGGTTTTAAATTTGAAGGTTTTATTGGTAATAATAATAAAGTTATGTTTAAAAAAGAAGATGTTGAGGGTGATTATGAAGTTAGTTTTATTAATTCGGTTAATGAAACATTAAAATCATTAGCTCCTGGAGTTAAACATAAACCACTTCCAAAATATATTAATAGAGTGAATAAAATATTAAATATACCGATAGAATGTTTAAAAGATTACAAAGAATTATTTATAAATGATTATTCATTAAAAGAACATTTCATAATATCTAAAATGTTAAAAAATGATGATGATATACTTGATAAAGCAATTAAAAAATCAAAAGATTTTAAATTTAATAAAATGGTAGGTATAGATTCTAAAATTAAATATTTAAATAAAATAATGAAAATATTAAATTTATCTTATGATAACATATATAAAGAAGATTTTAGTGATGTTAAAAAGTATAATCATAAAGAATTAGAAGAAGAATATAAAATATTTATTAAAACTGGAAAGAAAAAATTCGATTTTGATAATCCTATAAACTTATATAAAGCATTTGGAAATGTTATTAGAGGTTTAATGAATGGATGTATTAAAAGCGAAAGAATAACCAGAAATAAAGTTAAATTTATAACTTATAAGTTTAACAATGAAACTATAGATTATCATAAAAAATTAATTAATTATAGAACAACGAATAAAATAGATATTGATGAGGTTGATTTTGTATAAATATAATTAAAATTTTTCTAATATTAATTATATGGATACTAGAGACGAATTAGATGAAATTATAGAAAAACCTATGAATGATAGTGAAATTAAACACTATTTACCTAATACACCTTTAATTACTTATCCTGAATTAGGAAATTATAAAAGTTTGGATGAATTACTTCCACAAAATAAAACATATGCTATTATATTATATCAAGATAGTCCTAATAAAGG
>Ga0099848_1001457_pt1 | contig 11076 bp, 14 predicted proteins | sample CB_VirMetaG_3_FD_78179 | JGI IMG/M metagenome (GOLD analysis project Ga0099848, IMG submission 78179) | Freshwater to marine saline gradient viral communities from Chesapeake Bay - CB_1508_1S Viral MetaG | ecosystem: Environmental > Aquatic > Marine > Coastal | place: USA: Chesapeake Bay... | reverse complement strand
TAAAACTCTATATATTTCTCCTTTATTTACATATCCTTGTTTTTTAAGATAAAGAAATATAGATTCTGGAGATTTTTTTGTTTTTTAAATCCTCCAGTATCTAACCAAGAATTAATATATTTAGAAATATCTAATTCATTTATTTGTTCTTCTTTTAAGTCTTTCCTAATTGGTGCATTACAATCAACCCATCCGCCTTCTTTACCTGGTGTGCCTGAGCGTTTAAACCATTTATGGAGAGATTCATCTTCTTGTAGATTATTGATTTTAACTAAATTTACTTTTATTTTATTATTATCTAAAGCCCAATTAGTTACAAGTCTATGATGACCATCATAAATTACTTTTTCACCATCTTCAAATTCAACTACATTTATGGGAGATAAATCATTTACTTTATCAAGCATGTTTTTCACTTTATTTGCTTGAATATTAGGTTGGGTAATATGTATGTCTTTTATATCTATTATATCAGGTTTGCTTTTGTTTTTATTTTTTTCAAATAACTCTATAACCTCACTCCAATTATGAGAACTCCTTCTAAATATACTCTCAATATTTTTAGAATCATTAAATATTTTTCCTTGAGGAAGTTCATCAATTTTTTTATTTATTGATTCTTCTTGGATGATTTCTCTAATTATGCCTTTTAGTTTAGAGTATCCTAGGTCGTTTTCTTTAATATCTTTAATTAAATTAATATTAGGGTATAAACTATTTAAAATATCTTTATCTATTTCCCAATTGTTATATCCATCTATATATACAGTTATATCTAATATATAATCTTTTATATTAAGGATATCTTTATAAATTCTTTCTTCCATTTCATCAACCCCAAAATCCATATTGAAAGGTTGAATTTTATACTTATTAGATAATTTATTACCATCTATAGTTATTCTTACATCTGTTGGGAAACCACCAACATCCCATCCATTTTTATTTCTAGTGAAAGAATTAAATGGTCTAGGGTCATCATTAGTAGCCCATGCGTCGCTTGCTTTTAATATATTATCTTTAAGTATAGTTATTAAATTCCCAGTTCTTGTAAAATGGTATAAAAGTCCTACTTGTTTGCCTTCTTTTAAGTCTTTCCAAATATCTCCTTTTCTACATCTAACTACAGCCCCTGATTTATAAGCGGAGGGCTTATCAAATTTACGATCAGCAATACGTAAGCATCTATCACGTTTTGCTTTCTTTTCCTCAAGAGTTTGATTAAGAAGAGATAATAATTTAATCATTTACTCTATACCTTTAGATATTAAGTCTTCATAATCTTCCATTGAGAGAATACCTTTTTCTTTAGTACCTGATATAGCATTTTGGGTTACGTCATGTAAATCTACATCTTCTTGGGCATCTTCTCTTGCATATTCTAGAATACGGAGAAACAAAGGAACATCCATCGTTATAGTATCTATAGGATCAGAAGGAGTTTCTTCTTCTTTAAGATTTTTTTCTTGGGAATATTCTTGGTTAAGATCTTTTAATATTTTATCAAAAAAAACATTAATAGCATCTTCCATGTTGCCTACTTGTTTTTTTCCTGTTTTAGGATCTATAAAATATCCTTTTTCCTCTAATAGAAGGACTATTTTTTCTAGAATCATAATAATATTTTTGTATAAATATTGTTAATCTTGAATAGAATTTTTAAGTTCAGTCAAAAACTCATGAGCCGTTGTTCTAGCTTTATCTTTATCTATTTTCCCTTTCCATTTTTCTATATCCCCCGCCTCAGTTACAAAATCTTTATTAGATTGATTAAGTAAATCCTCCAGCATTTGTTCATAATCTTTGATAAAATGTTCCACACCTTCCCCAATCATTGCTTTTTCATATTCCTCCCATTTACCTAAACGACGAATTTCTGTTTCGGCTTTAGCAACACAATCCATACAGGTTTTATGTATCTTATACATTTTTTTATCTATATGGTGTTTCATAGGTTTTTTACATGAAGGGCATAAAATAGGAATTTTTATTATTTCTTTAGCTTTATCAAGTTTAGTTATATTTTGTTTGATTCCGTCTTTTATAGTCCATGTACGATCATTTTCTTCCCAAATATCTCCCTCATTATATTGCACATATGATTTAGTATACCCACTTTGTACTCGAGTATTATTATCATATTTTTTAGTTACTATATTACGAATACGTTGAATATCTTCTTCTTTAAATTCTTTTTTAAGCATATTATTAAATTCCTATTATTTTTAATTCATTTATTGTCTGTTGGGCCGAAGTATGAAGGATTGCAGTACCTCCATGTTTTATCCAATTATTAACTACATCTTCCCTATCATCTATAATTATATAATTAATTCTGTTTTCCTGGGGGAGGGATATTAGTATTTCGTGTTTTTTTGAAGTAAATCTAAATAGTATTTTAGGTTCTGGTTTTAAATTTTTTTTGACCCATTTATGTTTTCCTATTAATGATGATTGATCTTTGGAAGGGGAAGTTAATAAAGTTACATTATGGGGGGAAATATAATCCCATAATAGTTTCATATCAGGCATTAATGGGAGTTTTTCCCAAAATTTTATTCCTTTTTGGTTTATTTTATTCCAAAATTCTTGAGTACCATATTTAGTCTCATATTCATTAGGAAGAAAATTAAAATGTTTTTTGAATCCTGTATTAAAATCTACTAAAACACCATCTAAATCACAATATAGATGTTTAAGAGTAACATTCATTCTTTAATTATTTTATAGTATATTGGGTAAAGATAATGCTTTTATTCTATTCCTCCAATGATTTATAATTTGTTGTTTTTCTTTTTTGGTTAATTTAAATCTTTGCAAATCCTCAATTATTACTTCTTTAAAAGGTTTTTTTTGTTTCTTAGTCTTATAATATAAACCTTGCAGCATAGCATCTACCTCTTTATCTAATAAAAAATAATTAAAGTAAGGTATTTCTTTTACCTCATTTATTAGATATCTAGCTATACTCTCATCTTCAAAATCCTTTCCTTTTCTTTTATTCCATCCAGATTGAGTCAAATGTTCTATCTCGTGTCTTATTATATCTTTTAAATCTAAAGAAATAGTTGACCATTTTACAGGTAGATCTTCATTAGATACATTAAATACAATTCCTATATGGCTACATTCTTCCTCATTACCCGGATAAGTTTCCCCTTCGAAAGTATATTTTAAGTTAGAAGATATTTCTAGTAGTCCCTCTAATGAAAATTCTAAAAACCTATGTTTTTTATCCTGTAGGTTATATTCCTGCCTAAAATGAATATTATGTTTTTTATTATTATAATTTATTTTCCAATAACCAAATAAATCATTTGATACTTGATTTACTATTTTATCATATACCCCCATTTAGATAAAATAATCTTATTTTTTCTTCAAACTATCTGTCCAATTTCTAAATATCATATTTCCATTAAGATATGCTTCACTTTCAATCTTATTCAAATGGTCATCTTCATTAGTATTTGTAGTTGAAATATTATTTAAGCGATTTTCTAAGTTTTGGATATGATGTTGTATTTCGTGAGAATATGACCTAACTAGATCTTTTGGGTGTCTTCCTTCAGTATATAGAACTATGGTTTGAGTATTAGGATCATAATATGCGGTTTTCCCTAAAAAATCTTTAGCATTTTCCTTATTACCATTACGTAGAATAAGTTTGGGTAAAGGTAAAATATTTTCACCCTTATCAATCATATGTTTAGTTAATTTAGCTATTTCTTGTTTTAAATTTATATTAGAAGAATATGTTGAGTTTTCTGTTAATGGTTTCATAAAGAAAAATTCTTGAGTTTTTGTTGTACTTCCTCAGGTGTATTAGGTTTAATTAAATCATTAAATTGAGGAGAGAAAAGTTTATTAATTATACTTTCAATATCTTCATTATAATTACTATCATTTCTCTCTTGTGTTTTACGAGCTGATAGTAATTTTTTTTCTAGAAAATCTCTATTTGGAAATTCTCCTTTTTTCTTGTACTCTGCTTCGTACTCTTTTTTAATTGATTTAAGGAGACTTTTATCTTTTAAAGAATAGCTAGTTTGGGTTAATGTTTTTTCAAAAGCATTCTCTATATTTTTATTTTCAAACTCAAAAGGTTTTGAAAAAGTAGATCTAAATCCTTCGGGATCTTGTTCTATCAAATCTTTTAAATATTGTTTTAATGATTCTTTTCCATTTTTGGCAGCCTGGTTAAATTCTTGTATTTCTTTTTCATATCCAGGGATTATATTTTGTAGTAGAGTAAAATTATTACCTAGGATATTTTTATATTCTTTTATATTAGAATAAACATTATTCCAAGTACTTATTACTGCATTTATAGGAATTCTTCTATCTCTTTTTTTATTTTGAAGAATAGAAATTATAGGATGGGTATAAACCATAACCATAAATTTATTATAATTGGGAAGTTTTTCTATTGTATTTTTTATATTAGAACCAGTGGTATCCCAAATAATATTTTGATTTTTTTCTATGGTTTTTGAAAAAATCTCATTAAATTCCTTCATGGCTTCTCCTATACTAATACCTTTTTTTTCTACGATATCATCAGGATTAAGATAAAGGAATTTCTGAGATGAATTTCTGGGTATAAATATATTGTTTTTTAATTCTCCTAAAGTATTATTTATGATATAGCTTTTTCCAGAACCTGCTCCTCCTGCCAAAATTATAGCTTTAGGTTTATTATTTTCTTCTTTGAGAATTTCCATTAACGATATCATTAAAATAATTTTATTATAAATATTTATATTTCTCTTTTAGCTGTAGTTTTGAAAGTTTCAAATGATGGAGTTGAATTAGGGTTTTCTAGATTAAATAATTGATGAACATTTTTAAATATTTCTAGATTTTCCTCTTGACTACGAGAAGATTCATAAATTTCCCATCCTTTTCCTTGCATTTTTTCTTTAGAAAATTTTCTTTTAGTAGATTTAAGCCAAAGAATACCTGCTCTATCTACTTTTTTCCCAAAACATTCTTCATACATTTTTACATAAATTGAGGTTTGCAAATCGTATGTGGTATGTATATTATTAGAGGTTTTTAAATCTATTACCCATAATTGGTTATCTATTTCACATACTAAATCGCAAGTACCTGCTACCCTTAATTCATCTGAAAAAAGTAATATTTCTGTTTCTATTAATTTAGGTTTATAGGTTTCCCAAAATTCAACAAAATTTAAGAACATTTTCCAAACCTTAACATCATATTGGGGTTTCATATTAGGACTTAAAAAATTTAATTCTTCCCCTAATAGATAATCTTCAACCATTTGATGGACTTGAGTTCCTTCTTTAGCTGCTTTTTCCGCTATATGATCTGCTGAACGTCCTACATCTTTTAACCAATTTAAAAAAGTTTCATTTTTAGGATAATAATTTAACACATAAGTAACTGAAGGATAGTATTGCCCATTTCGTCTATAATAACGAGAATCAGGTAAAGTAATTTGGAGAGAGTCCTCTGATATTTCTAGTATTCTGTTATATGATTCTTTTATAAGTTTTGGATTATTCATATTAATAATAGTTTTTGTTCTAATAAATCTGAAAAGGTTAAAGGATGAATATTTTTTATAAATTCTGTATATTTGATAAATCCCATATCTGATGGGTCTTTTTCAGGGAGATTAACTAGATATACTTGTTTTCCCTCATCTATAAATTTTTTGGCATATTTTAATGCTTGAGATTGGGCATCTTTATCTAAAGAGATATAAATTTCTTTAGAGTGGTTTAATATTTTTCCTAAAAGATAGGGAGAAATATTTTTACCTAAAATGGGAATAGCATTTCGTTTAATGGCTATAGCATCAAATATACCCTCACATAAAATTATAGGAAGATTCCAATTTATAAAAGATTCAAATATTATTATATTTCTATCTGTTGGTGGGTTTTTATATTTGTTATAGGCATCTTGATCTAGAGATCTTGCTATAAAATAATTAAGTTTATAATCTTTATCATAAGAGGGAATAATAATATGATTATTATATATTCCCCCATCTGCATATCCTATATTATATTTTAATATGTCTGCTTTTGATAATCCGCGGGATTTTAAATATTGTATAGCCTTATGTGCTTTAATATCGGAAGGCGATATTTTATGCAATTCTTTGTATTCTTTAGGTAATTCTAGTGGTGGGGGTGGGGGAGAGTCTAAAACTTCTGTCACTCCATTATATATCTGGGGTATAAGTGGTTTTAGGGCTGCAATATATTTAGGGTTTATTTTTGCTTTTTTAAATAAAGCATATATTGTTTTACCTCTAGAATCACAAGTCCAACAATGCCACGGATTACGTTGATGTTTATCTGGGGTAAAATTTATTTCGAGTTTATTAGTTCTGCTACAGAAAGGGCAATTAAATGAATAATTGCCTTTGGAGGTAGGTTTTCCCTTTCCTAAAACTTTCTCAACGTGATTTAATAATAAAGCATTGTCCAAAACTTATAATTTTTACTTGAATATAAGTAAATTATTATAAGGAATCAAAATCTTTTTTATAAAATTTGCCTAACACATTAGTATTTAGCCATTCATCAGATTCTAATACATTATATAAAAACTGATATTTACATTCATAATAAGTAAGAAGTTTTTTACTGGGGGTGGTGTGGATTATTTCTCGAGTAAATTCTCCTTGTTTTCCTTCTTTTATTTTTTGTTTTATAAATTCTTCTGAACCATAATATTTAACCCAATCTGATTCTTTATATATTATTTGAGTTAAGGATTTACGACCTCTTCCTGTTTGTTCTAGTAATTCTTTTTTTGTGAATTTTCTTTTTGTTTTATGAAACAATGCTTTTTTTCCCAAGTATTTTTTTCCTGTAGGAAGATAAGTTGTTATATATATAAACCCATAAGTATTAGGTGGTAATTCATTGATAGAAGTTATGAAATCTTCTTTATATCTCCAAGCATTTTCTATAACCATATTATTTTTTTTTAATTTTAAGTATCAAATTTGACTATGATTGATAAATCTGAGGTGCGTAAAGTGGGTAAGGGTTGAGATAATTTTCCTATTGCTAGTAATTCTTGAGCCTCATTATATAACCCAACACAAGTAATATAAGGAGAAAAATAAGAACCTGTTATATAATCATATACTTGTCCATTAGAACCAGTAGTGGTGGTTGGATTTTGAGAATAATTAAATTCATATTCTCGGGCAGTACATTTATACTGATTTTCAAAAATCAAGGTTTCAGCCTGGTATGAGCAAGTATAATTATCATTTATTGTGTTTATATAGGATTGGGAGGTAAATATTACCATTCCATGAGGATAAATTATGTTTCCTATATAATTTGATGATCCTGATATTAATAAATTACCTTGCCCATCATCTATAATTGAGCCACTAGCATTTCCATTTAAAGAAAAACTAGATGGGACAATTTTATTACCAAATATTTCTTGGGGGATAGTAATTAAAGATATTTCTTCATTCACTCCTGTTGGAAAAGTTTTAACTATTCCATATGTAGAGGATTCATAATTATAAAATGAACCTGAGGCTATTGATGATGATACGTAATTAGAATAATATAATTGTTCTATACTTTTATATATCAGATATTGAGATTTACCTAATGAGGTTGTAGAATCTAAATTTATATTATCTAGAGAGACTCCTGTATTTTTCCCTATAAACGATATTATATCATATTGATCTAAAGCAGAACCACTAGTAAAACTAAAGGTTTTTTTACTAGTATAAGGTGTAATTAATATATCACTTTGTAGAAATTTTTTGAAAGCACTCATTCATTTATATCTCAAAAATCTATCCGAGTTCTTATAAGGACTTCTTTCGTAAAGTCTTTAACTAATGGTCGGGATAATTTAGCCACAGCCAATAAATCATTATTATCATTATACATTCCTACTGTAGTAATATAAGTTTGGGGAGAATTTATAAATGAATTATATATTAGTTCTCCTGTTGATCCTGATATAAAAGAGGCATTAGTTGTATAATTAAATTCAGAATTTCTGGCTCTGATGAATATATAATCTGAAGAAATAGTTTCTTTAGAATTTATAGTAAATGAAGCTCCATCAGATATAAATTCATATAATACAGCAGGATTTTCATCATCTGTGTTTGAAGTACGAGAGGTTGTATGACCTATTCCTCCATTTCCTGTTGTTTCTTGTAATGCTAATGGGTTAAGTAAAATTACTCCTATGTCCGGCAGTAACCATCCGTAAGATCCCGAAGAATTCGTGTATCCATTTGCACTAACTGTAGTATTACGTACACCGGCTGAACCTGAAACAAGTTGGAATACTCGGTTGGATCCTTGGTATTCTACTGTAGTTACGTAATTTGAATTATCTGTGATAGTTTGGCTATTTGAACCACTAGTTAGCGTTAGAGTTAAGCTTCCAGGGAATAAAGATTCTTTGTATCTAGCTCTATCAAATGATATAATATAGAAATTATCTGCAGTTACTCCTCCAAAAGAAAAAGTTGAGTTTTCATCCTCTAATACTAATGATCTATATTGACCATATAAAGTAGAGGTAGGTGATTTTCCATTAATTCCTGTATTATACAATACTGAGCCTGATCCTAAAGCATCAGCATATGCTATAGCAAATTGTACTCTTGCCTCCGATAAAAGGGAGCTAGTTTGGTAAATATTCAAATAATAATCACCAGTTGCTGAGGATTCTTGAGCTGAAGATGTATAAAATTCTGTTAAAGTAGGAGTATCAGTACTCCATAGAGTTGCAGTTATAGAATCTGCGCTAATTAAGAAATCTTCAGCATCTAATCTTTTGAATGACATATTATATTTTTATTATGTAGTTTTGATTATAGTTACAGGCAAGGTTATACGTGCTCCTGAATCTCTTCCTATTACAGTTAATGTAGTTTGTAATTGAGTTTGATTCCCAAATAAAGTATTAATAGTTGTTGCTCTAAGATTAATAGTAGTTCCTACTACTGTTCTAGATACATTAGAGCCTATTGTTTCTGTTTGGTTTAATATTTGAGTACTTTCTGTATTTATACCTACTCCATTAAACGTTGAGAATAATCTAACATCTCCTATAATAGCTGTATATCCTGATGACTCGAATGTTTGAGTTTGAGATAAATAATTTAAGGTTTGAGGAGTAATAGCTAAAGATGCTCCTTGTTTTAACGTGATAGAGGTATAACCTACATCCAATACAGGAATTTTAGCTGTACCACGAGGTAAAGTAGTTAATTTAAATTTCATTATCTGAGTTTCATCAGGGAAGGCTTCTAGTAAAGGAAGACTTTCTATTGCTTCTCCATAAAAAGCTGAACCTGATGGGTGAGTAGGATTATATAGAGTATAATCTATTTCATCATCTGATAAGGCAAATTGAGTTATACGGAATGAACCATCTCCTCTTGCTAATGCTTCTCTACCTTTTTTAGTCAATATTGCATCAACTGTAACGATTGTGGAATTTAAATAAGCCATTTATGTAATAGTATTTTATGATAAATATATTAAGGGTTAACCCCTATTATAGTTCCATCTGAAGCGTAGATATTTGGGTCTTCTTTGTAGTGCTCCCATATCTCCCATGTATTATTTATATATACATATTGATATGGGGTATAATTTTCTGGTGGAATAGCTTCAATACAGTATATTGTGCCTTGGCTCCAAGTTTCATAAATGGAAGAGGATATAGTATAGTCTATCTTCTTATCATCATCTGAATAGAAAGTATCACATACTCCTATTAATGTATTATGTTCTCTATCTAATATAACCATGATTATAAATATCCTGATCCTGACCAAAGTTGGGGTTTATTATCGGCTCCAAAACGTGCAAAATTTAGATCTTAGGAAGAATCTATAACTCTAGCTACTGGGAATGACCCAGCAGTAGATGATATTTCTACTATATTAGTTAAACTTCCTAGGGAAGAAGTAGTAAAATCTAAAGTTCCCATTATAATTTGAGATCCTGTTCTAGCAGTTAATAATAACTTTCCAGTATCTTGATTATCCTTAAAACTCCCACTATCTATAGGATTTAAACTTATGTCAGCCCCGTACCCAGATGTTATATTTAATGTATCTTCTATAGTCAAAGCAGGTATACTTGGATCCCATTTAATTAAATGTAGTCTAGTATACCCTGCACTCATATATATAGGTACAATAGCATAATTATCTGCTATATTAACTCCAAATCCAGGATTTGCTCTAGATAACCCCATATTTGTACTAGTTATAAAACCTGTATTAGTTAAAGAGTTTGATATTGAATTAGTACTAGTATCTATTTCTAAAACAGTTGCTCTAACAGTTCCTGTAGTATTACTATAGTTGTACAAAAATAGAAAATATAAAGTTGGACCTGTAGTATTTAGGAAAACTCCTTCATTAAAATAATTAAATATATTTGTAAAGGGCTGAAAAGGAGAGGATGTAAGTTTTGTAAAAGTAGAGAGGGCTGAATTTATTCTAAATACAGCAGTTGTAGGCCCATTATTAGTTGTTCCATGACCGGCTGCTGCAAAATAATGATTACTATTATGAAAGCCTCCATAATATACTCTAGGATTAAATAGCCAATGTGTTGTATCTATTGTAGAAGTAATAATAGTATCATTATCTTTCAAAATGAATCCAGTTAAATCTCTTAAGGTATCATTATATACCCCAATACCAGCACTACCTGTCCCTATAGTACAGGTGTTAAATGCTTTTCTTTGTGCCGGATTAGACGATTCTCCTGGTCTATAAGTAACAGTTTTACTTGCTTTAGTACTAAAATCAGATGAATCTATTATTTTAAGATCTAGGGTTTCACTTGTACTTCCATATTCGTGACCATAAGAAGTAATCCATAAAGATCCAGCCATTCTATCATAATCACACCATGGGATAACATTTGTGGTAAAGGAAACTGTTACAGGAGTTGAATAATAAAATGAAGTTGCTGCATGATTATATGAATACCATTCGGACATAGCAAAAGGAGCTGTACCATTTGGGTAAGAAGGGGAAGCAGTATTAATTGCTGCATATAAACCTGT
>Ga0099848_1001455_pt1 | contig 11077 bp, 11 predicted proteins | sample CB_VirMetaG_3_FD_78179 | JGI IMG/M metagenome (GOLD analysis project Ga0099848, IMG submission 78179) | Freshwater to marine saline gradient viral communities from Chesapeake Bay - CB_1508_1S Viral MetaG | ecosystem: Environmental > Aquatic > Marine > Coastal | place: USA: Chesapeake Bay... | reverse complement strand
TTTTTTCTTGCTTCTAATTCATAGTTCTGCATTCTTTACCTCCTTAACCTTGTCGCTAAGGTAATCTCGTATAATATTGAATCGTGTTTGTAAGTCCACAATTAAAACTTTTTTCATATAACTATCAGCATAGTTTCTACCCATAATAAACATATAGACAAGAATGACTAAGCTGAAAAATACTTGAAACCAAAAAGCAACATCACTAATATTTGCTGTATATACAAATGAGTTAATGAATATAACAAAGGCCATCCCCAGTGAGAAGTTAGGCGCGTTGTCCTTAACAATCTTCCCTGGTCCAGCAAGTTTTTGGTTTTGTTTTTTAATTTCTTTTGCTTCTCCACTTTCAATAAATGAGCGGTTGATTTCATCGTAATCTACCTTCATCGAGACAATAAATTTATCTAATCGTTCGTTGTCTGTTAGTTTAATTAACTTGATACGATTTTTGCAATACTTGTTAACAACCTTCTGTTCTTCAGTACCGTAGTACCAAATGTTTAAATCGTCAGGAGTTGCTTTTAGTTCTTGCTTGGCAATCTTGCCGTTAATCTTTTCGATATAGGCTTGTTTCTTTTCTATTTTGTTTTTATCAAATACCCATTGTCCGAAATCTGATTGAATATCTTGACGAACGGCGGTTGTGACAAGTTTATCCATTTCTAGATAGTCTTTGTCCTCTTCCATATTCTTGCGGTTAAACAACCCGATGGTTGTAGAAAACACAATTAAGTTCGCCAGGTTTTGTGAAATAGTTTTATTCCAAAATTCGGCACTGGTTAAAATGTCTGTTCTAACATCTGCTGTGACAAAGTTAAATAACCCTACCACTAAAAACGATAGCGCGTATAAAAACACATACGGCGCAATTCTCCCTATTTTGTACCACATTATTCAATCACCCACTTTTTAAACTTCTCTACTTTTTCCTTATGAACTAAGATATGGAAGACACCACCTATCATATATGATACGGTCATCCATCCAAATATAAAAGTAAATTCTGCTGTATATCGCGCTGTGATGCGAAGAAACACAAATGCAACTGCAAACGGTATCACATACACAATCCACATTACAACACCTTTGAGTAAGTTCACTCTGTCGAAAGACTTCGCAAACTCAACAATTCTGTTTCGAAAGAAAAAGAATAACATTAGCGCGACAATAATTGCACCCACACTTAGTGTATAGAATGTTGATTTTCCTTCAAAAAAGTTTGTAAATGGAAACTTAATATTGATAATGAATATTGGTACGATTAAAGAGAAGGTGACATAACCTAGCCAGTATAAAAATCTTCTCATAGATTATACCCCCTTTATTTTAATTTGCTTCTGAGTTGTGATAATGCGTCTTGTCCGATTTGAACAAACTCTTCTGCAATCGCTTGTGTCACTGCGTTTGTTTGTTCTTCGACTTTACCTTCAATCGCTTCAAGAATTGGTAAAAGGTCATTGTAAGCCGTTTGCACTTCATTAAAAATTTCTAATGCTTGATTCTTAGCCTCTGGTGCTAAGTTTGAGTTAATGATAGCGTTTTTATACATCAAGGATGTTTGATAAGTAATCTTTGCAATCGTTGCAAGGTTTTTAATCAGTCCTTGTTTTTCATCAATGTCTTTGTTTTGTTCCGCAATTCTAGCAATCGCTACAATAATGGAACGCATTAAAACACCTGTAATACCTAAGACTACAAATGATATCACATTCGCAATCAGTGTGCTATTTTCTAAATAGTTTAATATTTCTTGCATAATGCCCTCCTAAAATAAACTGCCCTTTTTATTGATTTCTTCAAAAGTATCGACGAGTTCAAGCATATGCTCGTGTAGTGTATCTTTTGTTTGTTTCATTTCGTAACCCACAAATTCTTTTAAATTTTGCATTTCTTTAAGTAAGAACTTAATGACTTCTGGATAACTTTCTTCTAGTGTTTTACCAAAAATAATTGCGTGTGTAAGTGGGATTGTATCTGATTTGTAGTAACGAAGCTCTTTTCCTTTTGACGCTCTTACTGTAATTTGTAGAGTTGGTTGTTGGAGTGCTTCTTTCGGCACGACAATCTTGTCTTTAAAATCAACAAAGTTCTTGCCGTTAATTGAATAACTTAATGAAAATCCTGGAATCTCATTAGATTCAACAGTCCCTTCTATACTGTTATTCGGTAAACCGTGGTTTCCTACAATGTGAATCAGTCCTTCTTTTAATATAAATTTCACTTGTTTTCGACCTCCTTCGTCCATTGGTCGTCTATCATTTGTAGACGCTCCTTGCGTAATTGTTCTCTGAAGGCCTTACGCTTAGCCTCGCTTTGTGTCTCAACCTTTTTGGCCATCTCTAATATAATGTTGATTTCCTCTGCGGTCAAGTACGCTGCAAGTTGATTTTGTAATTGCAGTTTTGCAAGCGCTTCTTTTAACCATAATATTCCCTGCCATATTCCCATCCGTAACCAACGGATAAAAACTGCCAAGAGGATTGTGAGGAGCCACCCTGGTGTGAGTGGCCCCAGTCCCCAAAAGAATGCTGTGTATGCTGTGGCGAAGACAACGAAGCCTTCGTCTTTGATAAACAGTATTCCGTACATCGGGAAATTAAAGATGAGGATGGCAAGCACGGCATCGATACCGTATTTCTTGAAAAAAGCGATGAACTTGTTTCCTATGTCTTTAAGCTTCCCCATTTATTTACTCCTTTACTTCTTCTTCTGTTACTTCTTCTTCTATAATTTCTTCGATTATTTCTTCTTCTATAATTTCTTCAATTATTTCTTCTTCGACTTCAATTGGTGTTAACAATGATATATCAAACACTGGTAACTCAACTTTTTCAAGTAGAATTTCTAACTCGTTATATATAGCAAGTTTTTCTTTTCTTTCTTTTAAGTAAGTTGTCCATCTTTTGTCTGTATCACTATACTCACCTAATGCGTGTTTGTTAATTTTGTAATCGTTTTGTTGAAGCCATTCTTTAATCTGTCCCATTTCATAGAACTGTTCAACATTTTTAGGTTTTGTATAACTATCGACAAGTGCTAAATCTTTTTCAGGAAACACAATATCGCCTGCTTTTACCTCATCGATTTTAGAATAACCTGTAATTTGTTTTTTATCGTTTAGATATAATTTATATATGTTCATATTAGTCCACCTTTAATTCATATACTTTTGCACTATACACAGTATTAGCAGGCGCAGATGAAAAGTATATTTCAGTTCCTGTTGAATTTCTATAGAAGTCGCCATATTTGGTTGTACTTAACCACAACGAATTTTTATAAGTTGCAGTTGTGCTTATTGCGTTTAAAGGACCTGTCCAAGTTGCTGGACCCGCATTTGCAAATGCTTCTATTTCTACTGTGACAATACTGTCTAATCCATTTGAAGGAGAAGTATTCATTGTAACTGACCCCGTTGTCATTGTGATTGACCCAAGTGTTGTATAAGTTAATGGTTTTCCTATACTTCCATCTACTGTTAAACTTCCTTTTACATAAGTATTTCCACCGTTATCAACTTGTAATAAACGAACACTATCGTAAACACCTTTCCAAACGGTAAAGTTATCCATAGTGTTTGTTCCAGCGCCAGTACCACCATCTGTATCGACTACAAAGTGGTGTCCACCTTTAGCACCGTACTCTATCCAGTACTTATCACTTGCTCCTGTATAACCTTTAGAAGGATAGTTTTGAGAACGAATATAGTTAGAATACTCTGTTCCACCTCTTAAGAAGTAAATGGTATCTGCTACTTTAACATTACCAACAACATCAAGTATTTCTGTAGGTGAAGTGGTTCCAATACCTACTCTACCTGAAGTATCAATCATTAATCTAGATGTACCCCAAACTCCAACATCATTTGGATGAGCACTTCTGTATGTAATAGCAAAATTATCATTTGCTGAGTAACCACCTTGACCTACTGTCCAAGTAGCTGCAGTATGATTACTACTGAATAACATTGATGGTCTATCACTACCTGAAGCATTTTCTGTTCTAAATTCAGCAACTGTACCATAAGAGTGGTTAGAATAAGTGTTTACAACTCTTAATGCTGGATACATTGCACCGCCAGAAGCATAAGTGTTTAAAATAGATAATGTTCCTACATTATCAACAGCACCACCAACAATTTGTACCTTAGAAGCCGGACTTGTAGTCCCAATACCTACATTTGCTGCAACATATAAATCTTTTTGAATTTCAATTGGTCTTTGTGCTGGTAAAGTATTTGATTCCCAAGCTAAAGCTTCAAATAAAGGTGTTCTTGTGCAGTAAAGGTCAAATTCTACATAAGGCGCATTCGTATTTGATGACCATATATAAAATCCAACATATCCACTAACAACTGTTAAATCACTAAATCTTAAATTATCATAAGCACTTGAAGTACCACTACGAAATCTTGTAGAACCTGAAGTAATACTTGTTGCACTTGCAGCAACATAGACACCATAATCAATTTCAATGTGTCCCATAATTGCAGCATAGTTCCAAGTTCCACCTGCTCTAATGCGTCCACCAGAGAATGTTGCTCCAGCACTTGTTTGCCAAAGTCTAATAAACCAACGACCATTTCCTGAATTAGCAGGTGGCCCAGGTAAACTAATCACTTTCTTGTAATAGGCACCTTGTCTATAAGCCACATTTGATTGTATGCCGTCTGGTGTGATTGTTACTAAATCCGTGTTTACAGTGTCGGATAATTGTTTAAATCTAAATACACCACCGTACTCTGCAAATGTCATTGAGTCTCCAGGGTTTACTGTTTGAGAAGTTGTTCCTGAAATGTTTCCTCTCATCACAATACTGTGATATTGGTCTCCACCATTTACCCTTCCGTAAGCATTTGCGGTTCCTGGTGCCACCGCAAGTCTCATTTCTCCAACAACATCTAAAGCGTGAGTAGGACTCGCTGTTCCAATACCAACATTACCGCTAGGTGTTAAGTTTATATTCCCAATAGTATTAGAAAATGTCATATTGGTATCGGTTGTATAACCGTAACCCATCCAACCTTTTTCACTGTTATTTTGGTCTTTAAAAGAAATCCAAGCGGCTAAATTATTATTGTCAGGAGTGCTTGTATCTTTAAAAATTAAAACAGGATTATCCTTAGCAATTGTTAAATCACCTGTTAATGTTCCGCTTGATAAAGGTAAATAAGAAGAAGGATTAAAGTTTCCTGCGTGCCACGCTTCATTTCCGTCAATTAGAATTTTATTTCCAATACTATCGATAGTATGATAACTATCGCCATCCCAAAGTGCTAAACCTGCTGAACCATATGTTGCGCCAGCTGCGGTTGTTGCCCATATATGGAGACGACCTGTATTACCTTCCCAACGAGGGTCACTGTTCATATATTTAACGCCAGCAGCATCGTAGTGGTGTGTTTCGCCAAATACTGTAAGTTTACCTGTAGGATTATCTGTTCCAATCCCTACATTACCGCCATTAGGGTTTAATGATAATCTTTCACCGCTGTTACCAAATGTTCCATCACCTGAATTGTTAGCCCCAGATTGTAAAACAAGTGTTCTAACTCCAGCAGAAGCTCCACCAATTAAACTAGTTTTTAAACCAACTCTATAAGCATCTGTATCTGTAGATGTTTGTAAACTTATGGTGTTGTCGCTTGTGCTTGTTCTAGCAAATCCATTTTCAATATGTAATTTAGATTGTGGACTTGTTGTTCCAATTCCAACATTACCGTCTTGGTCTATTCTCATAGCTTCAGTTAATGATGCACTAGCGCCTAAAGGTTGTGTGTAAAATACTAAATCAGCAGGTCTACCTGCTCCAGTATAAGCGCTTGTTCCGTCACCTGCAATTACAGTTATTCCAGCAACATCACCTGTTCCACCGCCACTAGCATCTTGTGTACTAAAATATATACCTCCAATTGCTGTACTTCCTGCTGTAATATTTCCTGGAGTTGTTCTTATATTTAATACTGCGTCTCCAGCGGTTGCTGTTGAAGATTCTATTGTAAGTTTACTACTGGGACTCGTTGTTCCAATCCCTACATTACCACCGTCAGCAACATAGAGAGCACTAACACCATCGTCTTGAACATCAAGAACTGGGTGAGCACCAATTTGATTGATAATCGCTGCTGGACCTGTACCATCATTGGTTACAATCCATTGTTCTGTTGTATTTGTATTTGTATCGATTTGTGTATAAGTTCCGTTAACTGTAAGGTCACCTTCGATACGAGTATCCCCTACAATATGTAATTTAGAAGAAGGACTTGTTGTTCCAATTCCGACATTACCTGAGCTGTCGATAGTAAGTCTATCAGCTCCTTCGTGGTAGAAAGCAAGTTTATCATTACCTGCAACATAAGTGATTGCTGATTTTAAAGTTCCTGCTTCTTTTAAAAGAATTTGAGAATTTTGTCCAGAAACAGCGTTTATATTTAATTTACTTACGCCTGAAGTTGGAGCGATAGTTAACTCGCCAGTCATCGTGTCGCCAGCTTTAGAGACTTTATCATCTGCGTCTGCGGCGTTACCAGCGTGCCATACTTCATTACCTTCTACATACAACTTCCCTGTTGAGCCACCTGTTGCTGTAATATTTTCAGAAAACGCAATCGTTTGGTGTTCGTGTATCATTGAACTATAAGCAACTGCTGGATTATTTTCATAAGTTGTAACCGTTGCGTTTTGGTCAAAAGGAATGAAGACAGCATTTAATGTAGTTTCGTCAGGTGTATTTGCATCTCTTGCCATTAACACATTAAAGGCATCATTAGCATCAGATTGAACTCTGATTCGAACTTGTGTATAGCCACCTGATAATGATTTTACAACAATATCTTGATGGTGGTTAACCATAATTTCAAATTTTGAATTGACAACAACACTATTTGTTGTACCGTCTACATATAAAATACCACCAGAAGAAAGCGTTGGACTTTCTACTTTTAATATATTTCTAAATCCAGCGTTTGTACCACCTGTATCCCAATAAACAATTTTAGGAGCCCAGGAGTATGATTTAAAGTTTCCAGAAACAGCTTCCCAAGCAGCGCCACCAGAACCGTCTGCGGTTAAGACATAACCGTCTGTTGCAGTTTGTGAATCAATATCTGCTGCTGTGTGTTCGTGTGATGTTGGTGTAAAACTAGTCGGAACATCTTCTAGGTCATTGTAGCTAGGCTTTATTTGTTCCCAGGTTCCGGCTATTTTTGTATAATTTTTTCCTTTTTTAGCCATCTAAATGACCTCCTTGATTAAGCTACATACTCTATCCAAACATCTCCGTCTTTGCCATCGGTTCCACCTGGTGCTGCAGTAGAAACAAATATTTTGTTGACATAGCTTGTCCAGTTATTGTTGTGAAGAATATAATTTGCACCATATTGTAAGTTTCCTGCAGTGTTTGCATAAAGGCTTGTAGTTTCTAATGAACCACCAGAGGCAATGTGTTTAAATGCAATTGCATTTGAATTGCTTCCAAGTGTTGCATCATCATCGATTGCGTTAATGGTAAGCGTACTTTGTGTATTATTACCATCTCCCATTGTTAAATCTGCACCTGTTCCAAAAGTGACATTACCTGTAAAAGTACTACCACCAAGTTTAGCATAAGTTGCATCGTGTGTGTGATTACTTCTTGCAAAAGTATTTGCGTTTCCAAAATCACCTGTATTACCTGCAAAGTTTGTAACCATTACTGTGCCTAACACACCTTCTGTAACAACATCGTTTCCTGATAATGCACTAAAAGTTGTCGCATTTGATAATGTCACCATCCCTGTTGTGGTTGTTGTTGCGTTTCTATAGGTGTTGTTGATAATACCAAATGATACTGTTTGATTACTCGTGTTAATTGCACTAACAATAATCCAGTCACCAGCTTCTAATGTAATGTTATCAGAAATATCGTAGTCTCCCTCATCACCAGGAGCGTTAACACCACCTGTGTAAGTGGTACCTTGACTAATATCACCTGTAGCTGATACTTGTAAGTAATCACCGATATCAATATTAGCTCTATTGACATTGATTGCGTCTAATATTTGGTCTACTGTTTTAGTTGTTGATAAATCAATTGTTCCTTGAAATTGTAACCCACCCATTACTGCAACAGGTAATTGACTGACCGTTAATTGTGCATTTCCGTCTAAAGTTGCAAGACCATTTGCTGTACCATAAGCAGATTGAATTTTATCAAGCGCACCTTTAACAGTAGTTTGTCCGTTAAAGAATCCAGTTGCTGGGTCAGTATAGGTTGTTTGTGCTGCAGTTGTTTGCAAGTACTGCTGTTCCCAAGTACCTGAAATTTTTGCATAATATTTAGCGTTTTTCGCCATTGTTATTGACCTCCATTAAGGTATTTTTTTAACAGAACTTGAACAAGTCCTGAGTTGTTTTGAAAGTTATTTAAGAAAACATTAAACACTTGAATCAAGTAACGAAGGTCTGCAACAAGCTCTCTGTTTTCATCAACAAGTTCTTTGTTGGTTTCAATTGCTTCTACTAACTTTTGATTTTCAATATTATCTTTATTGTCTTGCAGCGTTTTAAGTTCGTGTTTGATTTCACTAATTTCTTTATCTTTTGCACGAACTGCAGCAGCTGCGTGTTGTAAATCTGTTAGTTGTTTAATAAGTTCTTCTTTTGTTAACTTTGTATAATCCATAAAATCCTCCTTTATTCTTCATATTCAATCCAAAAGTTTCCATCTTGACCGTTACCTTGTGATGGGGGAAATGTAGAAATAAAAGTTTGTCCTAAATCTTCCCAGTCTGTAATGGTAACATTATTGAGTGAAATACTTTTAGAATCTAAAGTAGTGGTGAAGACATTGACCGGTGTTCCCGGTTCAACATCTCCAACTAAATTACTTAAACGATTGATTTGTGCAACAAGTAAGTCTCTTTCATACACATAATCTCTTGCATTAAAAATCTCACCGTTTGTCCATCTTTTTAAATTTGAGATAAAGCCCATTGTTTACCTCCTTATCGTGCGCGTCTGTAGATTCTTACTTTAACAGTTCTTGCGGTTCCAGAGTCTGGGAAATTACCAAGAATAACACTTGTTAAATTTCCAGTAACTTCGTTTCCGTATCCACCTGTAAATCGAGAAATTTTAGAAAGTGAGTAAGTGGTTGCTTCGTTTTCACCAACCTCACCAGCCATTACACTACCTTCACCACGAACCATAAAAGCAAATACATTTACTTCACCAAGTGCACTATACACACTTGTAATCGAGCGTGAAATTGTAAACTCTGCTTGAAGAAAATGTAAAGAACCTTGTGTGACAATAGAACCTGACAAATCAAGTCCTGTTTCAATTGTTGTTCCGGTTGCACCATATTCACCAACAGCAGTGTCTGTCGTTGCTGTTGCACTTGAACCTGTTAATTTTGAAATGTTATAAATGTAGGAGTGTTGACCAGCATCCGTGTCTCCGTTAAGTTGGATGTTAAATGCTGTGTTGGTATCCGCAGCATCTGCCATTGCATCCACAACAAATTTATAGTCATAATTTCCATTATCAAATGTTAACTCGCCGCTATCAATTGTAATGGTTGCACCACTCGCTTGGTTGACTTCTGTAACAAGTGTCCATTCATTTGCGTTTGTAATGCCATCAATTTGTGTTTGAATGTTTGAAGACACACCATCTAAGTAATCAAACTCTACAGCTGTCACACCTGTTGCACGCAAATCTTTTGCATAATTTAAATCATCGACAACCCCTGTAAAACCATCTAAAGTATTTAACTCAGCGGAAGTTGAAGTTAACCCTGTCAATGCGTTCAGTTGTGCAGCAGTTGCAGTGACACCCATATCTGCTAAACTAGATACTAGCTTATAGTGGTTAGGAGAAGCATCGCCAGTTCCTACAAATAACTTTTTGGTATCTGTTTGAAATGCGAGTTCCCCTGCCTCTAAGTCAACGGGTGGTGTACCGGTACCTCGTCTTAAAACTATTTTTTTATATTCAGTCGCCATATTTTCACCTCTTATCGACTTCTGGCGCGTTTCATCTTATAGGTAATACCTAAAGATTCGAGCGTCCATTTTGATTTGGAATAATCTTCCATATATATTTTTGAATTGTATCCTTTTCCGGATAATTTAATTGTTTTGACTGCGGTAATCTTTTTACCGAAATCACTTGTACCAAATACCCAAGTACCAAGTCGGTTGTTAAAGTCAATGTTCATATCTGCTTTAGCTTGGTCATAACTGTCGATATTATCTAAGTTAAGGGTTTGGTCTTCTGAAATCACCCAAGTTTTAAATGTGAGTTTGTCATCATAAGTTGTGTCATACACATCTGCACCTGCGGTGTAGTTAATGAAATCACCTTCAATTTGTATATCAATTTGCCCACCTTTAATTTGATAAGGAAGTAAAAACTCTGCAAATCCATCACCAATTGTAAGTGCTTTAACATCGTATTCGGTGTTTGAATCAAACTCTTTGACGGTGACTCTATCGATACGAAGATGATTAAAAGTTTCATCAACATCCCCTGGTGTTAAGAAAAAGTCAAAGCTAGAGAGTCTGTCATAACTATTTGTACTAAAAGTTCCACCTAGTATTTCATCCTCAGAAACTTGTGCAAAACTTCCACCATCATAAGTTATAATGGTTTTAAATTGAATGTTTCCAATAGAAGGGTTTAAGTTGATATTAAAATCACCACCCTCTAAAAAATCACTTGGAGGGATTGCAAAGCTGCCGCCATCATAAGTTGGATAAGTTGTATTGTTAAAATCATACACAACACGATAGAAGTGGTTTGGTAAAACCTCAACATTATTTATCGTATGAATTTCATCACTTGCAATGTCTTCATTTTCTTCCATTGTATATTGTGCATCTTTGGTTTGGTTGTACTCATTTTGAAGTGTGAAATCTAGTTTACTTTCTTTGTAGTTTTTAGGGTGGAAAGGATAGTTTTGGTTTAAGAAACTTGTCTCAAACTTTGCAACCACAACACCTGATAAATCGTGTGTGAGGCTGTAATCCACACCTACTTTGTAAATATTATAATTACCTGATGTTTCAAAACGACTTGGATGTGTAATAAAT
>Ga0099848_1001454_pt1 | contig 11077 bp, 20 predicted proteins | sample CB_VirMetaG_3_FD_78179 | JGI IMG/M metagenome (GOLD analysis project Ga0099848, IMG submission 78179) | Freshwater to marine saline gradient viral communities from Chesapeake Bay - CB_1508_1S Viral MetaG | ecosystem: Environmental > Aquatic > Marine > Coastal | place: USA: Chesapeake Bay... | reverse complement strand
CTTGTTGGTTACCACTTCGCCATTTATGGAGAATTTTACTCTATATCGTTTACCTTCATCATACACAGTAACAATTTTTAAAATGTCTTTCTGTGTGTCATTATGAGAATGAAAGTATGTTATTTTATCATCGTCTGCAAGAATGCTTAAATACTGTTCAATAACGTCCAGTTTACGCATTTGCATTTTCCTCAAGTACGGAAATAAATGGCTCTTCTGAGATATATAACTTGTAACTTGCACCACCATCATATGTGAGTGCAACTTTCCGCAATCCTTCTGCAAACATTTTCATAGATGCAATGCTACGTTGATTGGCAGGAAATAATACTAAAATAGCTTCGGTTGGATAATCAGGGTTAAATTGCTGAATCATATCGCTACAGTTTAATCCCATTTTAACAGCTTCATTGTTGATTGCATCAAATGCATAACGAGCAAACTTGTGATTATTGGAAGCAATACGAATCGTCATTACTGAATACTCAGTAGGATTGCGAAACGAAAAACCCATCATGTCAGCGTGTGGAATTTGTGACAGTTTCATTTTGCCACGATAGCGCAAAATATTTTCTAATTTTTGCGCAAAATCCTCGTTGTATTGATTGCCACGACCACGTCTTCCTGCAGGTGGCAATAACCCAATACTCATGTAGTAATAAATAGTTCGCTTGGTTACGTTGTACCGTTTACACAAATCCTCGATTGTGAAAAGATTTTGTTCCATTAATTTTCATCCTCCTGTTCTTCTTCTTCTTCTTCTTCTTGATTCTCTTCTGTATTGATTTGATTCAAGATATTTGCAATCCGTTCGTAAACAGCCTGTGTTGGGAATGTTTCAATTGTCCCCTGTTGAACGGCCATTGCATGTGCGACAAAGTGCAACATAAGCTCGGTAAATAATCGCATAGAACGCTCAAGAGTCATTGGACTTAATTCACTTAATTCCACAAAAAGCTTAGCTTCTGAATAATCAGTAATCTGTGAAATAGTTGTGAAATCATCTTCTGACAGTTGAATTGGCTCCATCATTCCAAGTAAATAAATCAAACCCCCATTGTCTGATTTTATTACTTGCACAACGTGTGTTAAATTGATGATTGTTCCATCACTTAATTTTACCAAGTTCATGATTGCTCCTTAATTCATTAATATATTATCATATAAACATTAGGTTGTCAAGTTATTTTTTGATTGAATTTCATTGTACAATTGCAATGCATATCCATTGGCAAAATGCAAATACTTTAAATCAATCATTGGCGACAATGGTGTTTTGTTATTTTCCACTGCCCACTTATTAACAGCCTCACGGTCGTAAATATTGTAAGACTGCATATATGTGAATTCTTTGGGAAATCCTTTTTTCTTCACATAGTATGTAACAGACATATTGCTCACATTAAATACCTCGGAAATTTCGGCCATACATGTGATTTTTGCACGAGATTTGCGAAATGCTCTTTTCCACATTTCCATCCACTTGCCTTCATTTTCACGTGGCGTATACAAACATGCATATCCATCAGAAAGCCAATTCTCGATATCATTCTCCGTTACAACTAAATTTTTTCCTCGTGTTTCACATCGAATAGAACGATTGTTGAGGTGTTGTCGAAGTTGCGATTCGGTAATGTTAAACGCATTTAAAATTTCTTTTGGAGAAAACTTTCCGTGCGTTGACGGAGTATAAAATTTCACATCCATGCGACGCATTTTTGATGTGAGCGATGAGTACGAGATATTCAAGTGCGATGCAATGTCAGATAAAGTATATGCATTTTTTAGCATATCTTTCACTTTTTGCTCCAAGTTATTATTCCATTGAACATATGAGGAACGTCGTCTAAGACTTTTTGTTTTATCTTTCCTATATAAAACAGCTTTAATGGAATTAACAGTTACATTGAACTTATCAGCAATGTCTTTTACTGCCAAACCATTTTCATGATATTCACGCAATTGCGCAATCTTTTCTGCATCCCACTTCATTATTTTTCCTTCCATTTACTTATGCGGAGTGATTGCTTTCGTGGAGACTCTTTTTGTGCGTCAACCAACATGTTTGCAATATCAAACAATTGGTTTTGCATTAAATAGTCGATTACTGACTGCACTTTTTGTGTGTCAAACGAAATAGACATCCCACCTGGAATGATTTTAACTGTTGCCATTCCTGGAAAATTCATGTCTCCATATGACATGACGATATCTTCTAATTGTGCACGATATTCGTTTTTTTCACGTTCGTACTCAACTAAATGAGAATCTATCTGTTGAATTTTTTGTACAAGCAATTGTGCTTCCTGTACGATTTTTCCTGCAGCCGTTGAATCAGTTGATGTCACTTGCATATTCCTTTCATAGTTATTTTATTGTATAGGAATATTCCATGATTGTCAAATAAAGTCACTCTTTCTTTTTTGAGAAAGAGTGACTAATAATTAATTAAATAATTTGAAAAGATGGGCAAGGTACAATAAATTTACCACCGTTTTCTAAATATTCACGTTCACGAATTTTAAATTCGTGAATAAAATGCCACGGTAAAACCAACATATAATCTGGTTTCATGTCCCTAACTTCTTGTTCGGAAAGGATAGGAATATTTGTGCCTACCGTTTTTAATCCAAACTTATAAGGACTGCGTTCTGCAATGGCGGTGATATCATTGTGGTCCAAACCAAAGTATTGTAAAAGCGTATTTCCTTTAGTTGATGCACCATATCCACAAATGACTTTACCTTTTGCTTTTTCGCTACGAATAAACGACACAGTTTTTTGTCGCAAATCATCAATGCGATAATAAAAATCTCTCCACGCTTGAGGTTGGTCGATTTTCATGCGCTTTTCTAGTTGGAGTAATGCGTTCACTTCCATTTGGCATACATCTCGATATGGTTGAGTGGCAAAGGTGGCAGAAGAAGCATGTGCTTTTTTTATAAACAAACGGAAACTTCCGCCATTTGTATCATTCAGCTTGCATGCCACAACTTTCAAATGGCTTTTACGTAGTAATTTTTTTATACTGGTTAGTGACCAGTAATACACGTGTTCATGACAAATGTTGTCAAAGGCCAATTGTTCAATCATCAATGGAGTGTATGACATTTGCACAACAAATAAACCGTCATCATCTAAAGCTTTGTAAATGTCATCCAAAAACTCTTTAGGATGCTCAAGGTCGTAGAACATAGCAATCGCCGTGATGACCTTTGCCTTGCGTTCTCGCACGGGTTTAATATGTTTTATGGCATTATATGAGAAGAAGTTTTGCACAACCTCATTTGCATGCTTTTTCGATTCAGCAGTAAATGAATCATCTGCTGGGTCAACTCCAATGCGATATATATTTTCTGGCACAAAACTCAAAAGTGTTCCGTCATTACAGCCAATATCAATCCATACGTCATTTTCTTTTACGGCATGATATTTAGTAATAGACTGCACAATGTCTTTTAACTCATTTGTCATTGTTTGATTTGTGCCAGAGCGATACCAGTACTTCCCATACATGGCTTCTGCTGGTGCAATATTGGTTAAACGAGCAGCGCCATATCGCTGGTCAATGCATATTGACAAATCAAATGTTCCTGCACGTGGTTCTTGACCATCCTGAATAAAGTCTGATACATACAAATCACCAAGAGAAAAAATTGATTCAGTAAATCTCATGACAACTCCTCACTATTCTGACAATAATATCTGTTCAAATTTTTTTGCAAACATGTGTGGACTCCAATTTTTTTTCATTGTCAACACTGCTGGCAATGTATTTTCAATTGCCTCCTTAAATGTTTGAGGGTATGGATTTAAGTACTCTAAAATATGTCTAAATGTGTTATTTTTAGATACATAAATAGGGCGCTCTGCAACAATTGCTTGGTCAGTTGTTGCGGAAAGCCCTGGCTGATTGCGATTGTACAAAAATACATTTAATGTATTTTCTGCGCACCATTGAACTAACTCTTCTTTATTAAAATAGTGATGCGTAATTTGTAGTTCAATATTCGGTTTGTAAATTAAACTACTGCAAGATTTAATAATTTGCTTGATTGTGTATTCGTTATTTGGGATAAACGTGCCATGAGGTATGTTAAATCGTATAATTGCATCATCAAATTCTTTTTGTGTGCGTACAATAATTTCTTCCCAATTTTTTCCAACAGTAGGAAGTCCGAAGCTTCCAATTGTGATGCGTTCAGGAAGTGATTGATTGAAGTGTATTAGTTCTAATGGACGTGGAAAACCGTATATTGATAGAGGTTTGGTGCTTGTATTTAATGCAGCGTTAAAGTCTGGTATTGTTGGGTCTAAAATTATGTATTTGTCAAACAATAAAGGAGTGAGCGGTAAAAGGTTTGAATAATCTCCCACTTCTGTTACTATCGTGTACTTAGGATATGGAATATAATGCATTGATTCTATCATCCATGCGTTTGTCCACGGATGATGATTGAATATGGCAAAATCAAAATCGCCTGAAACAATGGATTGTTGTTCTGTATATGTTAATTGATATAAGCCAGATGATGTTAGTGCGTTATAGCACATTAATCCTGACTCATGAATACTGCATGATGCTTTAGGAGAGTTATAAAATATACCTTGTTTCATATCAACCGTTGTGCCTTGTTATAATTTTACTTATAGCCAAGTCAAATTCACCTAATACCGCTTCCTTTTTCATTTTATCATATAACAATTCAAATGGTTCAAATCCATTTTTAATTATTTCTTTTAAACTAGAGTTGTCAATTATTGAGCTAGGAACATTTTGCCATACATATCTTAATTGAGATGTTTGTTTTACTGCTATAGGTTTTCGTGCGGCAATAGCGTAATCGGGAGCTGATGCTATCCCATTACCATGCATATGATGGTAAAAGTAGCAATTAACATCATTTTCACTCAGCCATTTTACTAATTCATCTGAAGACATTAAGTCGTTGGAAAAATGCAATTGAATATCTTTACCTTGAATGATTTCTTGTACTACGTGTATTTGTTGACGTGCTAAATGTCCCTGCGGGTCTCCGTAATAAGAATTTGGAATATGAAAACGCAATTGCGCTTTTTCAAACTCTTTTACAACCTGTCGTGCAATTGATGGAATTCCTTTATGATTAAAACCAAATCCTTGATAGCCAATGACAGGTTCATTGTTTTGTTTTAATGATGCTGGCGTTCCCTCAGCCATTAATCTATTTATATGAAAAACATTTTTGTTATTAGCATTTAATGTTTTGTCTGGACATATTGCGTAATCAAATCCTTGATTCTTAATTGGCGAATATGCGTCTATTGATGATTGCGTAAATTCATGTTCTAGTTTGATGAATGGAATTGATGGAAATTGTTCTTTTAGTTTAGTTACATTAACCCAAGACATTGTTGCATTGTGATAATTAACTATCACGGCCAATGGGTTCAAGGCCGTGATAGTTGTAAAAAGTTCAATAGTTGAATTGATTGGAACCGTAACATACGTGTATGATTTTGAAGATTGTAATGCCTCAAAATATTGCATGCCAATAAGATATACTCCGCAATTTTGCGTGATATTTTTTGATTGGTTTACAAACAATATCATATAATCACCTATGCTTTTTGAAATGCTCTTACTGCAAACACAGAACCCCTGTCATTGCGAATTGCAGTTGCTCCTGTATCTGGACTAAATACGTCATTGCGATTTGAACTTCGCAATTGTTCTCGTACTAATGCTGATACTAAATAATACACGTTAGGCATTGGGTTGGGCAAGTCTGCTATTTCCTTTACTGGAGTGGAGTGGTGAATAGTAAACCCATCAACAATATCTACTTTTGATTCGTCAAATGCAACTCGTGCCACTTTACCATATGGGGGGAAAATAACGCAAAGAACTCTATGAATATCATGAGGAGTTCTTGGCGGTATTTCTGAAACCACTAAAGTTATTGGGTGCGGTGTTAAATTATACCAATAACTAGGTTGCCCTGTGCGTTTACGATATTCATTATATGATATTTGCTCCATGTAGATATCTTGACCCTTTTTTTGTTTAATCAACATGTGTTATTTTTACTCCTTCCAATATGTTTTTAGCTGTTGTGTACGCAGTTGCGTCTTGTGCTTTAGCTAATGAATGAGCGACATTTTGTTCATCATACACGTTCGGGATGTATACAGTTGTGGCTATATATTTGTGATTTACTCGTACATATAAAGCACTATTGTCATCGAAAACAAAAACTGTTGTTTTTTTATTTATTTCAATGACGTTTTTTGTTGGCCTAGTTTCGACTGAAAATATTTGTGTTATGTTCATGTGTTATACAGGCATGACTGTTACATCATGCCTGTATTTCCTTTCTTCTAATTTAAATTATACTTATTGCGAATGATTTCCAAAATCCTTTGCTGTTTTTTTAGCGAAAGATTTGCACTTGAAGCATACTGATTTGCAAGATTATCATTTCCTAGCAGGGCTTCTCGATAGGATTTTCCAAGATACAACAGTTCTTCCGCTTTAATGTCGTGCAATTCATTTGCATCTTTATCGCATAAAGGGGCAGAGATGGAAAAGTATTTTTGCGTAGCTTGGTCATAGTATTCAATGGCGATATCAACATTGTATGCTTGCCATTCTTTTACAGAAGAATACTGTAGTTTTTGAACATCATTGATGTCTTCCATCCATAAAACAATTGTATTGTAACAGGCGTTATTATTTGCAGGTTTAGGTGTGGGAATTACTGACGATACTGATTGGCGTGATTCTGCAAAAAGCACTAATGCGGCCAATAAAATACAGGCAAACACAACAACCGACATAAGAACAAGCGTAAGTTGTACTAACTTGTTTTGTAATAATTGCTTCATTTTGTCTCCTTTTCATTACGAATAAAATTAATTTCCTGAATGGACTGAGTGCATAGTTCTTCAATTTTTTGCAATCCTGCAGTCATAGCACTTTCACTAGACAAGTAAATAAAATCACTTTGCATCAAATAAATAGAATTGCGATTATTAGTGTGCCACCAAATAACATATTGATGAACAAGTTCGATGTTTTCGTTAACCTCCATCGCAGTGCTTACTTCAAATCCCGATTTCAATTGCGTTTTCATTATCTCCTCCTTATATCAATTCAGTTTGACGTGGAACTTCGAATACCTCATGTAAAACTACAATCATCATCTCTAAATCATCATCATACCCACATCGAAACACATATAATGGTTTTTGATGTTTTTGTACAATGTTTAAACATTCCTGTTCATTAATAGCTACTCCATACCATTCACTTGCAGTTTTGCGTTTTGTGCGTTCACGTATAAATTCCTTGACATCCATTGAAATTTTGGTGAGATATGGGAATTCAATTTCAAATGATGCCCAATAAAAAACTGAAGAAATTGACATGTCTATCCTTTATTGAAAAACCAAAAGTGCATAAACTCCTCCTCATCAGATTCTTTTTGCAACTTTTGAGTTGTTGCATTTAAAATTTGATTTGCAAACTGCAATCCAGGTGTATTGAATTGCAAGTAATTGTATCGTTTTACAAAAATTGGCGCTTTAGCATCGAACTTGTATATATCAACTGTGTTGTCAAATGTGCGAATCACTGGCATGATTGCGCCATTTTTTAGTTCAATGCGTTGATTAACACCAATTGTAACTGGGAAGTGTGGCGATTCCAAAACCGATGAAACTGAGAGTTCGATAAGTCCTGCTGTTTGCATATATGTTGAGTTCGACTTATTAATTCCCATAATCAGTTGTTGTGTACGTGCCAACACTTTTTGATTTGTTGTGTTAATGTCTTCCATCGGAGCAAAATCGTTTGCAATAAAATTAATGTACAGCATGACTGAGTCTGTAGCATTTTGGTGAATTCCAATCACTTGATTTGGAGCGTTTACTTTAAACCCCTTTTCGGTAATAATGTTGTTCATTGTTCCTCCTTACTAGTTTACAGAAATAGTGTCAATTTCATCGTCGTTACCATCTTCTTCCTCGTTTTGTGCGTAGTAACTTACCGTCATAGTTTCCATATTGACATGGACAAACCCATCAAATAACGCCTCTTGATTGGATGTTTCCGTAGTTGTGCGTTCAAACTTGACAATTTGATAGCGAGTATACACTTGTTCTGAGTCTTTAGGAATCTTCAGCCAACTGTTTAACTTGCGACGTATTGCACGGTTTGATTTGTCGCCTAAATGCGAAATAACATATGTGATTTGATTGTGCAGTTCATTCTGCAACGTATCTCTCCATGTCACGTCAACCACCGCAATAATAATGTCCATTACGCACTCCTAATTCAAACATGACTGCAAAAATGCCAGTAAGATAAATACTGTAATAATGTCTTTAATCATTGTACCTCCTATCGATGCTTTCGTCGATTCATGTCGTTGATTTCCTGCTTGCGTTTGCGTTCAACTTCAATGCGCTGATTAAGGTCTTTATCGTACTTGTCAAATACCATATCAATATTAAACATCTCAAGCAACCAGTTGTAGATTTCGTGAATGTTCCCCCAAAACCGATGGTCGCCATAATTGACAAAGTATGTGTGGCGTGACTTGTGTTTAAGGATAATGTTATGTGGCAAATTTGCCTCTTCTGCTGTCCAAATCAACTCATCAACACCGTCAACCGAACGATACAATACAACCATTTGTGGATTATGCATATTATTCCTCCTCTTCTTGTGCAATCTTTGACATCAATGCTTCGTAATGGATAAGATTATGGCTAATAAAGTATTGCATGTTCTCGGGTGACACACCACGATACACTTCAGCCGTTACACCGTATGACGATACAGCCGTGTAAGCCCCTAGTACTTTATTGGTGCTATACGTAAGTGCCCACACACGCAGATGACGATAGAACTTTGCAAAAATCTCCTTCTGCACATGGCACAGGAATTCTATAATGTCGCACTGCGTATCAAGTACGTATACCAATGCGTCATCTTCTGATGATGAGTGCTTCTCGAGCAGTGTCACTACGGCACTCTTTTGGAAATCAACCATGATGTTATGAATATCGTTAATTTCCTCTAGCAAGAATTTGTTATTGTGTTCTGGCCGAATCAATAATGACACTGTAGTTTCCGTGTTCAGCAAGATGTGCATGTTAGCTCCTTTCGTAAATAGCGATGTGTTCAGTGTGTAACCAAGATTCCTGTACTCATCAGGTGAAAAGTTTTCCAAATTATACTGTGGCATGTTGTTCCTCCTATCGGTAATCTTGTGGTGTTTTGTACGTCATAGTCTCTCGTGCGATATCGTACATCATATCTGCCATCTCGTAATCCATTTGTTCTTCATCAATCCATTCAATGTCGTTAATGTCGTCGTCAGCAAATGCCTCATAGAACTCATCATAATCTGGATACTTGTTACCAACCACATAATTACCATCAAACTCAACGTCGTCGTTCTCGTAGTTTTTCAGTTCGTCAACAACAACAGTTGAATCCTCTTGCACTACCACAATGTCGCTCCCACATTCATCACTCAAATCAAACATATATGCACGAACCTGTGCAGGCGTTGCATTCCACATGCTTGAGTGATACGTACCGTTTACCAAAACATCATATACCGTGTCCATCATTTCCTCCTTGCTTAATCTCGTACAATTTATATTACCATTAAATAATACTGTTGTCAAGTGCTATTCATACGTCCATTTGAAATAGATGAATGTTGCAGTTGTTGCTCCAATCAAACATGCAATATCAATCATTGTGTTTCCAATCAATACTCCGAACATACACAAGGCATAAAACATTGTTAGGTTGATGGTAGCTAATACTTCTGGCTTCATTTGTCATCACCGTATTCCATGTCAACACCTTCCTCAATAGCACCTGCGATTTCCTCACTGAGAAGTTCCAAGCGCTCCTGAATTTGTTTGAGGTACTCCTTATTGATTGGGCGACCTGCCCACATAAGCTCGGTCAAACCGTTGCTGAATACCTCAATCTCTTTTGTGAAACGCTGATAGTCAACATACAAATCAAATAACATAATTCCTCCTTACTAACTTCATTCCTATTTCATTATAATGCAACTAAAAGTATTTGTCAAGTATCAATTTCGCAACCTCACGAAGTGAATAAACAAGCACCATTTTCGTGATGTCACGAAAATAGTGCTCATCTAATAGGCTATGCATCATAGTACCCATTTAAATACCCTGCAATCATTGCGCCAATTGCAAACGCACCCTCATACAAAGGGTTGTCAGACAGGATGATTCCCACAATCATTACCATGCACAATGCTATAGTTGACACTTGCTTAATCATTCGACCCATAATTCACCTCCTCTCTTTTTGTTATTTCTTTTATTATTGTATAACAAGATAACAAATTCGTCAAATCAATTATGCTTATGCGGATTGCTATCTTCAATTGCGCTTATGAACAACTTAATTAACCACCAAATCACATTAAATGCAATTGCAATTCCAGTACCCCACAGCCAATAATTGAATAGCCACTCGACAATTGTGTTCACTTTATTCCCCTTTCTTTAAATACACAATTTTCGATTCATATCGTGTCTGGTTTGGTGTATTGCGCATAGTAACAAGACGCTCGTACAACCAAGACTCAAAATGCGCTACGCTGATTTGCAACATTGAGTGGCAATTTGAATCTATCAATTCTCGATTCTTTCGTGATTCATATATGAGTGTCATGATGTAGCTACACGTTATTTCAGCGTTGGTAAACGTTTTCTTTGTTGAATTATTATTAACCTCTACTAGCCATTCATTACCCAATCTTAAGCAACGAATCTGACGGAAAGGGTCACTGCTATACAATACTGTAAACCAATTTCTACGCTCATCTGGGTCTGTATGCACTTCGTCGCATCGAATGTAATCAACCCACGGCAACTTTAAACGATTTGGTGGTGGCACATCACAATTGTCCATTTGTGCATGATATTGGGCAACAATTGTTGCCTGAATGCGTAAGTAGTCTACGAGAAACTTTGTTTTTTCATCGCATGGCAATCGGCCGTGATAACGCATACTATTGTGATATGCATTATG
>Ga0099848_1001452_pt1 | contig 11079 bp, 14 predicted proteins | sample CB_VirMetaG_3_FD_78179 | JGI IMG/M metagenome (GOLD analysis project Ga0099848, IMG submission 78179) | Freshwater to marine saline gradient viral communities from Chesapeake Bay - CB_1508_1S Viral MetaG | ecosystem: Environmental > Aquatic > Marine > Coastal | place: USA: Chesapeake Bay... | reverse complement strand
TGATCGTCAGATGTTACTGACTCCTCCAGAAGTTGCTGCGGGCGCACAACTCCAGACAGCAGGAAACCCTTGTTGATAGCGTTGGCACCACCCAGAGTGCCCAGACCTGCGAAACCTTCTGCTTGAATGGCTACCGATCCAAAGTTTGTTGTGGCGTTTGTGAGGGAAATAATGGCGCCATCTTTTGCCCACACAGCAATAGCAGCGCCAATGGAGTAGGTGGACTGAGCCTGCATGTAAGAGTTGGGTCCACTCAATCGGAAACCAAAATGCCGGAAGTCGTTGTCGGGGTCAGGGACACCGGTGCTCTTAGGTTGGCCGGAGTCGGGGTCCGTTACGGCTAATGTGGTGTAGTAGTAGCGGATGTTGGGGATGCTGGCTTCGTTAAGGTTTTGAAGCTGAGCGTTAGTGGGGACCGAAGTTACGTTAAGTGCCCCGCCCAGTGTTTGCTTAGTGTACTCGGTGAGCTGAATCCAGTTCTGATCGGAGGTTGAGTACAGCTCGTAAGCTACTGGGTCTTTCTGGAGGATAACCGCAGTGGCCGAGTTGATGATGACGGACTTGAATCCGCTAACGACGTTTCCGTCATAGTCTCCATTGGCCATACCGTAGTCTGACCGGTGGTTGACCATGTTTTGGTAAGGGGAGGTATTATCCGTGCTGTTGGTGGAGAGGTTGCTAGGGTAGGTCCCGTCCGTGGGCGCCACAATCTGATACTCGGCGGGAGACGCCAGATTGGATACGACCTGCCCAGCAAAGAAAGAGGAGAAAGCTTTTTGAACCTTTACGTAGAAATTGTTGAGTTGCTCAAGGGAGGCGTTCTTGAGGACGCTCAAACGGTGGTGAGAGTAGGAAGAAAGCTCGTAGCTTTCTCCGTCTGTCGGAACGTAATAAGGGTAGATGTTGGAAACTTGGAACTTCAGGTCGGGTGAATCAGTCGTTTCAAAGTAACTAAGAGGAAGTTCGGTGTAGTATACGGGATTGACAAATCCGGACTCCCAACTTGTAGGGGACACCAGGAACCGATAGGCGTTGATTGGGTAGACGTAGTAAGCACCAGAGGAGAACGAAACACCCACCTGGTCGGCAGTGTCGTTGTAGGTCATCTGGACAAAGTCGTTGTAACCGAGACCGTGGGGGCGAGCAGTTTCAAACAGGGCGTAGTTGGTGCCTTCCTGGATCGAAACTTTGGTTACAACGCGATTATCAAGCTTGTCCAGACCGGTCCAGTTGGAAACGTAGGTGTTTCCAGACCACCGGAAGATGGAGGAGAGCGGTTGGTTACCGTACGAGGGGCCACCAACTTGCTGCTGGTAGGGCACCGGGAAAGCAGGGTGTGTGTACTTGGGAACGTAGGTCGGGTGGACCTCACACTTCTTAAGGTCCAGTCCGATGATGGACACACCTCGAGGCAGGATAAGGCCACCCACCTCTTCAGGGTTGAATTCAGACAGGCGGCTCTGTGTGACCTCGGTGTAGGGGTTGGAAAGGTCCACGTCGAAGCTGGACACAGGCGTTCCGGGTTGGTTGACAACGCAGTGACGACCAGGGGCGAGAACGATGAGGTAACGGTTGTTACCAGGGGAGATGCCGGAGATGGCATCTTGAACAATATACTTACTTACTTCCAGAATGGCACGGTTAATGGTTACGAACGGAACGGTTTGACCGTCGTTGGCCAGGGAGTCGGTTGCGTTCGGGTACTCCGGTGCGACAAACACAGTCAGGCCGTTTGTGCCACCAAGGAACGGAGCGGCAACGGTTTGCCACTCGTTCAAGTCGGTGCCAATGTTTAGAGACTTGGTATCGCTATCAACCCACAGTTCGCCACGGGCGGGTGTCTGCGTCGGTTCTTCAGGGAGGTAGGAAGTCGGACCAACTTTGACAACGGTGTCGTTGTTGACCTCGAAGAACAATCCGGGGTCGTTGGAGTTGGTGTTGAGACCGATCTCGCCTGCTTCAAGGTTTGTCCCAGACGGTCTTTTACCGAGAATACTGGAACGCTTGAAGATGATCTTTACGGCAGACATACGCTAAGGAGCAAGTTGACCACGTGTGAAGACACGTTTAAGTCAACTTTACCCCGAGGGTCATTCCCCCATGTAACCTTTCAGTGCTTCTTCAAGTTCTGCGATTCGGGATCCGAGGCTATCCATCTCAGAAAAGTCTGCTTCGTCCTCCATGGTGTCGTTATAGACGTCCATTTGAGCTGCGCCAAGGTTGGCCACAGCCATTTTTGCGTCCAGGCGCTCTTTCTCTTTGATGAGGGTCTGCATCTGCTTCATTTGGTTCTGCAGCTGCTGGAAGTTGCCCATCCGGCGGGAGGTCACCATTGCTTGCTGAACGCTGTCGATTGCTCGCTCGATTTCCTCGTCGCGCTTTGCCAGAGCATTGAACTCGCTGTTGCGGGCGGTCGGAGGGAGCAGCTCGCTGTAAGCGTCACGGAGCTTGGAAGTTTGCTCGGGTTCCTCTACCGTCTTCCGCTTGTAGTCGGTCGGCTGATGGCTGTAGTCAACGATTGGATGACCGTGCTCTTTGTAAATGAGGTAGGCCTTTTCAATAGCCTCATTATTGATGGAGTCCTTTCGCATTGCCGGACGGAGACATTATGATTGGTTTTACCCTTTGTTCTTGGGGTGTTTCAGGTTGACTGATTTGTTCCAGTGACAGTGTGATTGTCTCACCGTCTGGGGTGAATGCTTCGAAGTAAAAGTCATTCATTCGACGTTGGATGCCTTTTTCCATTTAATCCTCCAAGTAAGCTACTAAGCCGCCTTCGGTCTCTACGACCTTTGAAATTTTCAACCTGGACCCCCGGGGGAGAATTCCCTCCGCCTCATCTTTGATGTTGGAGTATTGGTTTACCGGAACTATTTGGCCCGACCGTGTCACCAGTTGAATGGTTTTGCCAAACCGGGGATCAGCCATTCCTGCGGCATATCCCTTGTCTGAGGAGAAGGAACCGTATCCCTTGTCTTGCAAAACTGTACCTGGTTTGGCGTTTTTCAGGAAATCGTACAATTCGGCAGTTTCTCTCGATACTGGGATGGCCCTCTTAAACTCAAAGTTGTCTGTGTTCTTGGGCAGAACCCTGAGGGCATTGTCCAGACCTTCCTGGAGTTTTTTGGCCTCCTCTGCGTTTTTGCACGCTCCTGGATTCCTCAAACAGTTATTTAAATTTTGGTACTGGTTGACCCCTCGAATGTCTCTGTCAGACGTGTAGGTCCTAATGGACTTGGCCTCGGGACTGGAAAACTCAAGCTTTGCGGCGTCCTGCCGTTTGTTCATTATTTTCTGAGCCTCACCGCTCTCCTCAAGTTTTTCTCTCTTGCGAATTTCCGCTGGAGAGAGAGGACGACTGCCCGTTGGTTCTTTCTTCGTCTTTGCAGCAGCAGCATCCAATTCTTTTCTCACCCCTGACTTGGCTTTTTCAAGGGCCTTCGCTTCCCTTTCCTTTTGCCTTTGTTGTTTCAGTTTGGATGCTTCTGCTTGTGCTTCGGTGCGAGTCTTTGGTCTTTGGGGTTGAGGTTGAACCTGAGGTTGAGCAGATGGTGCACCACCACCACCACCACCACCTGCCTTCCTCTTTTGAATCATGTCTCGAACTTTGGATGTTGAGTCATGGAGATTCCTGCCACCATTTGACCCGGGTTTGCCCCCAGGTAAATCAACCCAGCATGCTTTCTGCCGTGAGATACACGTTGCCCCGCAACGCTTTCCCTTTTGGCAGTTTCGGGGGCCGCCTTTGCCTACACCTTTTCCCCGAAAGTCCCAAATCCCAACTTCTTCATACATTTTCTGCCCTCTGTCACCACTTCACCTTGTCGGCCCAATAGGCCGCACTCATCTTGCCCTTGGCAATATTCTTGGCGTGGCGGGTTTTGAACCTTTCCCGGCGACTGCGATAAGCCTCGGACTCACCTTCTTTCTTCGGAGACCCTTTGACTCCTTTTTGACCGAACCGAATCACTTTTTCTTTCCCGTTGGCACACGCCTTCACCACATGGGACTTCCCTGTCTTGCTGTCACCCACAGGGTCGGACTTTGGTTTGTTGCAAGCCATCTTGCTCTTGTCGAGCCGCTCGCCGTATTCTTGGCGAAAGTTTTCTAAAACTTCTTCGTCAAAGGATCCCCACATAACTACCTCGGCTTATTTTGTTTGAGAAGAACTTTATTGTGAGCGTGGAAATCAGCCGGATTGTAATCGGGCTTTTTGCCGCTCTCGCGAGTTTTGTCTTGCCGAGCGTTCCACTTGTGATGAAGTTCAGGGTTCATGTTTCTACTCCGAAACGAAGGTAATCGGCAACTGATGCCAGGTTTTGAGAGCTGTTTGCGAGCTTGGTAGCCATCCAGGGCTCAAGATTGTCGTCAGGGTAAAGCATCCCGAGCATGATGTCGATCTTCTCTCTCATCACACGGAGCTGATTGATGGCCATAGCCCCGTTGGCTTCCCCAGAATGAAAACCTTCAAAGAACTCTTCTTCGGAGTAGTTTGGAGCTGCTTTCATGGCCAGCTTGCTGTTGTCGTCTTTCTTGGGACCAGTTCCGGGTTCTTCGGGGAAAGCGTTGCCGATAGCCATTTCGTCCATCGGGTTCTCAGAGTGATCCGAGGTTTTCTTTTTGACCGGAACACAGTTTGGAACTTTCTTTCCACCTTTGTTCTTCATGCCGACGGCAGTGTAGCCTTTCCAACAAGCGTCCTTGAGGTCTCCCGTTGCCTTTTCAGCAAAACCCAAGCCGTTCAGGCGTTCCCAATCAAACTCTTCGAGGTTCATTTGTTGTCTCCGGAAGGAAGGCCCGACTCACCCGAGGCCAGGCGTTTCTTGACGGACTCGGGCAAACCCGACTCCCACCCGTGCCTCTTGGCGATGGAAATGATGCGCTTCATGATGGCGCGGGGGTTGGCAGCACGGCCCACCGAAGCCCAAGCGGCAGCCACATCAGCGGGACCAGCGATCGGGAAACTCATGTCGGGACCGGCGAAAACGCCTTTGATCTTGCCGGACTTGAGTGCCTTGCGCTTCTCGGTGCTCCACTCGCGGTACTCGGCATCCTTCTGTTTGTTGTTAGCACAGATGGGGCAACCAGCGCCCTTGCACATATGATCCTTGAAGGCCGGCAGCGGCATGCTCAGGAGTTCGGAGTCCTGGGAGTCGCCTTCGGCAAACTTGTACTCTTCCTTTTTCATTTCTTTGAAGGAAGTCATCCTCGACTTTTTCCGATCGAAAATTTCCTTCATTGCGTCACCACCGTCAGCATTCTCGTTGTACTCACGGTTGACGAGGCCGGCACGCTTCTCACGGTGCTCGGCGTTCATCTTAAGAATGCTTTCGTTGTGGTGAGACATTCCCCCAGAGGCATCCGGTGCCCACTTCTTGCCAATCTTGTTTTGTTTTTCAAGTTGAGCCCCGCTAATCGCGTTGCTGGCGTTGATGCCTCCTCCTACTCCGGGGAGAGTAACACCGCTAAAGTCGAAAGAGGATCCAAACATAAGATGTAACCTTTTCCTGGTTTTACCCTTCGGTCTCTACGTCCTCTTCGTCAGACCCAGTAATCTCATCCAGCAGCGCCTCAACTTCCTCGTCACTCATCGACTCGGACTCTTCGCTTCCGTCAAGCATCTCACCCGACAGGAAGGAGTTGGGGTCGAAGGGGGTCCGAAGGTTGTCGTCTGGCCCTTTTCCGCTGGGGTATTTCCAGAGGCCTGTGTGCTCGATCCAGGGGGAAGTGTTTGTTACGACATTTGTCGGAAGACCCGAAAGTGGGTCCACTTCGGACTCGTCGGGGGTCTGGAGTTGCTGGGCGTATGCTGCCCGAAACGCCTCAATCGTCTCTTGATTGAAGTCGCCACCGATACGGTTTGTCATGTGAGTTGCTTATCTCTTGTTGATTTTACCCGAGCGGTCCTGGAGCATTTTGCTGTTTCCTTGAAGTTTGTCCTCGTGTTTTTTGACTTCGTGGCGAACATCTGCGTGAAACTTCCCTTCCTTAATCAACCGCTTCTTTTTGTCCTCGTCTGACTCCTCGGGCTCTTTGTCCTCTTCGTAAAGACTTTCCTTATGCTTAGCAACTTCTCGTTTAACTTCTTCTTTGAGCATCCCTTCTTGAATCATTCGTTGTTTCTTCTCGTCATCGGACTCCCCCGGTTCCTCACCGTATCTAGCCAGCTCTTTCTTGACGTCTGCCTTGATTTTCCCTTCACGGAGCAAACGATCCCTCATTTGATCATCGGTCTCCTCGGTTTCCTTCTCCTCGGGCAGTTCGATTTCGTCCACTTCCAGGGTCTCTTCGTCCACACCTTCGGGGTGAGTTTCCTGAGTCAACCGGTCCAGCAGTGAATCAAAGTGATCCTTCAGGCGACGGCGGCAAACTCCGTCGATGGAAACGGACATGGGTCCGCAAGGAAGACGGTGCCTTTCAATCTCTTTCTTGGCGTTCATGCTCCTTTCCTCCGTGGCATCCAACCGTCTGGCATGGGATCGTAGTGGACCCCTTTCTTTTTCTCTTTGCGAGGTTTGTCGTCCTTGCGATTTTCTTCTCGCATTGCCTGAATCATGGTGTCCCTCATAGTGCGCAAAGTCCCCACAGGAACACTGCAATAGTTGCTGTCACGATAAGTGCGGTACTTGTGAGAAACGTCAGAAGGGTCATCGCATTGAAGCATCATGTTCCAAATGCCCAGTGCTTGAGAATCGGCAAGCGTTCCGGCGGGCAACCGAGATTCTATTTCGTGGCGCTCAGGGCGCCGGAAGCGGGTGTCTTTTCTCATTGGTCAAAACCGTAAGACTTTACATCTCTTGATTGTGCCCAAGAGTTGGCTGCAGGGCGAAACAGATTGACTTGTTCGGGTGTAAGTTTGTTTTCCACCTCCCTTGACATTTGTTTGAATGCTTCTGACGGTGTGATTGATTTGTTTTTCATGAGTTGTGTGTTCCAAATGTCTCGTAGTTTGTAGGTGACTTGTTGGGCTTCGTCGAGTCCCCGAGTCTTGGCGATAAGGGCGATGCCCTTTGCGAAAGGAAGAGGCGGTCCCGACGTGGCCCCTGAGGAACCCCTGCTGACGTTTTGAATAGGTTGGAACATTCCTGTGAACAGTGTTCTTGCCCCGAAAGCTTTCCCCATTTTGCTGGCACCCCAACCAAAGACTTCTTTGTCTGTGTAGTCTTTGGGGTCCATTGCCTTTTGAATTGCCTTCCTGATGCGACCTTTTGTTTTTTCGCTCTTGTAGTTTGAGAGAAATGATTTATATTCTTTCTCGCTCTTTGGGAGACCATTGACCCAATCTTTTATTCCCTTGTTGCCTCTCGCCTGGTTGGCGCCTGCTCGAACCAGCAACCAGTTCGACGGGGAGTCTGTGCCCCCTTTGCTTTTTGGAACAAAGTGTTCAATGTTCATGTCCTTCAAGGACCACATGCGACCGCCTGCGCTCTCATAGGCGCTGGTTCCCCCCTGCCTGAGCCACAAGTCAAGCACCGCCAGTCCTCTTTCTCTGTTTCCTGCCGTGCCCGCCTTGAAGATGTCGTTGCCGTTCTCATCCACCCCTGCCCACCACTTCTCGTGTGCTCTGCCGGCACTGTTCATGGACTTCTTCATGGAGTCCGGCAGCGCATCATAAATCATCTCGAGTTCTTTTCGAGGGAGTGCAACTCCCCGACTTGTTGCCTCTCGTCGAAGCAACTTCAGTGTTTCTGGGTCCCTCTCGGCGTCCCCCAGTGTTTTTTCTCGTTTTCGAAGGTCTTCAATCTCTTTCCAAGTCAACGCTCGACGGGAGGCCCGTTTTTCGTCCTGTTTCCACTCCACTGACGGTTTTTTGACCGACCCCCCTTCCCCCGGAGAACCGATGTTCATCACTTTGCTGATTTGATCTACAGCCTCGACCAGTCTTCTCTCCTGTTGACTTCCGGGAAGAACCTTGTTTGCCTTTAGAACATAGTTGGCAAGAGCGTTGCGTGTTTTAGTAAGCCCCTGGGCGACGGGAAGGGGGAACTCGACCAGGCATGTCTCGTCCCCGGATATGCACGCTGCTGAACAGTTCTTGCCTTTTTGACAACGTTTGCGGCGACCCCCAACAGCCTGCGCCTGCGCCCTCAAGACTTGTGATCTCGTGGGAGTAGGGCGATGGGTTGTTGAGGGGGCGCCGGTAGTTACCATCAGTCGTCGTAACGGTCGAGAATGTGAGCAATCACAGAGTTGCGAACAATGTCTTCTTTTTCAAACTCGACCACACCAACTTCAGAAAGTTGACGCAGGCGGTGAATGGCGTCGACCAAGCCGTTTTCGCGGCGGAACACTTCAAGGTCCGTCTGCTTTGTATCACCGATGAGACAGATTTTGGAATCTTTGCCGACACGGGAGAGGCAAGTTTTGATGTGCGAAGGCAGGAAGTTCTGCGCTTCATCCACGATGATAAATGCTTCGTTCAACGAACGTCCCCGAATGTCTTCGAGCAGGACAGGTTCGATGATCTTCTTATTGAGAAGGTACTCAGCAGCGCCTTGCGAACGCATGACGCAGGGTAGGTTGTCTAAAACGGGTGCAATCAAAGGAGCAATCTTTTCGGAAAGATCGCCTGGTAAAGCGCCTCGTCCACGTTGGAACTCAACACCGACATCACTTCGGACGTAATAAACTTTATCAAATTGCCCTTCAGCAATTCCAAAAAGTCCGTAGTGAAGTGCAATGAGAGTTTTGCCGGTTCCCGCACAACCGTGTGCGAGAGTCACTGTGTTACGCTTAAAACAGTTCCAGAGTTCTTCTTGACGCCAAGTCAAAAACTTGGGCGGTTGAACATCCATCCCCTTGTGGTAGGATGCTTCAATCATTTGGGCTGCTTCGGCGCGACGATTCTTGCGCTTTTCCTTGGAGGTGAGCATGTTAAATAAGTTGACAGCAGTGGGTAGAACATACGCTTCGTGTCCAATTAACTCTACATGTAACTCACCCCCTTGAGAAATAGATTGAGCCATTGGAGGACTGAACTCAACACTTGGTTTTACCCGGTTACATCGTCCACCAACACTCTTTCTCTAGCAGCCACTCAATGTAGCCGCTCTGCGTAGTCGTCCCACCCGTTCTTGCCGCCACACCAAACGGAGTACCGCTCGGTGCCATGCTTGGCACTTTGCGCCAGGTACTTGTCAGCAGCAACGTCTGTGATCAGGACTTTTGTGCCGAGGGTTTCGTGCATCAGCGATGCGTTACGATCAGGGTTCGGATGATTTGCCATGGTAATCTGTTGTAAACAACAGCAACTTTTTAGGCGGTTACCAATCGCCATCTACAACTCTAAGTCCCACCCAATATTCCGTTTCCCACCCCGAATACCTCGTACGAAACTCGATCGTGGATCCGCCTCCCCGCTTACGGCATCGTAGTCAGGGTCGTTGTAATTATGGTCTGCAGGGAACAAACGTAAACGTCCGCTTGTAAGGTTTGGAAACACGTTACGGTTTTCAAAACCCGGACGAGTTAGTTCTCCGAAGAACCGTTTGTTGGTGATGATGGAGTCCTGGAGACCTTTGTCCACCGTGTCCAACTTCATCGAGAAGTAAGTCAGTGCCCACGTAAAGGAGTCGGTTCGGTCGTCATGCTTGACAAACGGGAACGCCGTCAGTTCTTTCACGAACGGATCGATCCACTCTCCCTCGACAAACTTGACTCGGTCGAACTCCATCAGGGGCGCAACCGCTTGAAGTCGAATGGTTTTTGACTTCAGGGGTTTCATTTCCTCGATGGGAATTTTTGCCTCTTTCTTCAACATCTGAATCAGAGACTGCCCCGACGCTGCTTTTTCAATACAGAGCACTCTTGCTTTGTAGAAAGAATATAAATGTTTCACCTTAGCAATCAAGTCCGGGAAACCCAATCGCCCCGTGATAATTTCACGAATGAAGACAATGCCGGGATACCTGTGGGAGATTGATGCGATACAAATGGCAGTTTCGTCAGCCATCTCTTTCTCGGAGAAGGCACAGTCAACCGCCAACCAAGTGAGGTCAAACTCCGGACAGTCGTGTTTTTCAACCCTTGAAATCCAACTGTCCTTGACGATTTGCCCCTCTTCCGAAACCGGACTTCCCTGGTACAGTGCCGAGAACGCGAAAGAACCCATGGTTTTCTTCTGCGCCATGAGCATGTCCACGGTGAACGCCGTGTTGCTGGGCCAGTGAGACTCGCCAAGGTCCCTTTCAAGTGGGTCCAGTGCCCGTTGTTCCGCAGTTTCAATCAGACCGGCAATGTTCACCCATCGCCAACCGTTCGGGTTTTCCACCTCGTCATATTCCCCATCCGCCTCCAACAACACACCGTGAAGGTCGTGAGAGTGGAATCGCGTAGCAATAACCATCTGACACCAGTTGTTAGTTCGTCGGGTGGACGCCTGCTCACCCCACCATGACTCCAGGGCTTCAAGCGCAGCGGTTGATGTGGAGTCCTTCAACGGGTCGTCCACAATCATAGCTCCGACACCTTGGCTGGTGATATTAGTTGTGCCTGCCGTGAAACCCGTCAGCACACCACCGACGGAGGTGGGAAGAATGTATCCACCACCGAGCATGTCGTACTTGGAGTCCCGGGAGAAACCGAGCCACTCAGGGAAGATTCTTGAAAACTCTGGGTGCTTCAGATACCCAACGGCGTCTCGAAAAAACTTACCAGAAAGTTGCTGACCGTACGATGCGATGATGTGCTGCGTCATTTGATCTCGACCCAGCAACCATGCAACAAACATGGACGCCAGCATTGACTTGCCAGAACGAGGCGGGCACGATACAATCAGACGCCTGTACCGTTTTGTGGCAAGGTCTTCAAACGCCGACGCAATCACTTCGTGAAACGCAACCACCTTAAGGTCGCCTTTCTTCATGATATCGGCAAAGGCAAGAAAGCAATCTCTCGCCGCACGATACTTGTACTCCTCAATGACGGAGGCGGGTGCCTCCATCACAATGAGTTCTTGAATACCACGAATGTATTTTCGCCAGCTGCTATGTTCGTCGAGCAAACTGGCTTTGGTGATGATGGGTCGCATATCAGAAATTGCTGATGCGTTTCAGGAGTTCTTCGACTTTGCCGTCGTAT
>Ga0099848_1001449_pt1 | contig 11082 bp, 15 predicted proteins | sample CB_VirMetaG_3_FD_78179 | JGI IMG/M metagenome (GOLD analysis project Ga0099848, IMG submission 78179) | Freshwater to marine saline gradient viral communities from Chesapeake Bay - CB_1508_1S Viral MetaG | ecosystem: Environmental > Aquatic > Marine > Coastal | place: USA: Chesapeake Bay... | reverse complement strand
GGTTTTGCTTGTGGCATTATGGTTTCATTATTTCTTCAGCCCAATACAATAAAAATTCCCACAAATCATCTATTGTATTAAACATATGTTCATCACCTCTAGAATCTATAAATGGGTGAAGTGTTCCGTCATCATCTTTCCTAGAGTAGACATAGAATAGAATAGCATCTGCTGCTACTCCCTCAAAACAAAAATGGATAAATCCTTCGATAACTTTAAAATATTGTTCATCGTATGAAGTAAAATCTAATCCTTCGTTTTCAAGTAAGTCATTTTGGCGTTTCCAAACACCTTCATACATGTCCATTATCTTGATAAAGTCAGCTTTTAGTTCATCAACCGGATCACTTCCATCTTCTCGCATTGTTATACTAGAACCTAGTATTTTTTCAAGCGCCTCTTTTATTTCCTTCTTTTGATCCATTAACTTTATTTTTTAATGTAACTAATTCAACACATTTATCATATTCCTCTTGTTGCTCATAAAATTTAATAGCAGTTTCTAATACTTTAATAAAATTACGTTCTTCAAGTACAACTGAGCAGTCTAAGTTTGGGATATAAAACACCCTAGCTGATTTACGTTTTTTGTTTAAAGCATTTTCAATAGTAGCTATTGCTTCTTCAAACATTAATCTATTAAAATCTTCACTACTTACTAGTTCTTCTAACTCCTCCTTATAATCATAGAGTATTTCTATAGAGAGTATATCTCTTTCCTTTTTCTTTTTCATTACTTCAAAGTTTGGGAGGTTAATAATTTACTATCACTTATAAATATTAACTCTTTTTAAGTTTAATAATAGGTTTATCTTTGAAATGAAAATGGCTGATGCCACAGGGTAACATAATATTTTTATGGGAGGGATCACCTATTTTATAATTAAAAACAGTTTTCCACAAACTTATAAAATCTTCTTCATCCAAAAGATTAAAATAAGTAAAATTCTGTTGATTTATAGTTCTCCCTAAAAAGGTTTCACAATCAAATTTAGGATCATGAAATTCTTCCCAACATTTAGCTTTAGGATTAGTTTTAAGGATTTCTTGGAATTTTATATAATATTCATTTATTACTTCAACTCCTCCATACACATTAGGACTTTTTTTACTCAAAATAAAAAAATTACTTTGAGGGGTAAAATCTTTTTGAGTGCTATCTTTGAAAACCTTTTTAAGACCTTCTATTCCTTGATTTCTTAAAATAGTCTCTAAAGAGAATCCTGGGAGGAAGTAAAAGTCTGCTTCTTCTATATTTGTGTTTAAAAATTCGGGATCAATAATGATATCTTGGCTAAGTTTACATAAATACTTTTGGGGGTATTTTTTACTTAAGTTAAAAACAGCTTCATCTAAATCCATAGTTCCAAACATATGACCTCTATTTTGATCTAAAAAAATAATATCTAGATCTGCTACATATGTATCTAAAAGTTTTTTGATAAAAGATAAATCTTCTTCATCACTATTAATAGCCATTACCATATTAGGAAATTGTTCTATAATAGTTTTATTATAAATTAAATAAGAAATAAAGTATATAACTGTATTGTTATTTACATAAACAGTAACTCCTAAAGTACAATCTTGTATAATATCTTTAATTTTCATAATATATAAAATCTTTATATTGTTCTAGTATAGTTAATATATGTAGAGGATATTCATCCTCCAAGCTAACTAAATTAAAATTCATCCCAGGTCTATCAAAAATATCTTTCCCTTCAGTTAAACATTTATTTATATTTTCATCTGAGGAGAATTTAGGGTGGTTGAATTCAGTATGAGCTATTGTTTGGATTTTTTTCTTAATCATATCTTTACCCCCCATGTACGAAAGATGCCACCCTCCCTCAAATATAGGAGAGTATTTATTACGATTATTTCTTAGATTTTGAGGGGTAGAAAAATGCTTTCCGGTTGTTACTACTGTTCCTGCCCATATAGAGTCTCGAGGACCTATACTTTTGTTATTAAAATAATAGTAAAAGAACTTTTGAGCAAAAGTTTGAGTTTGTGTTAAATTTTTAGGAAGATTAATCAAATTTGGAATTTCATCTAAATCTCCTACCATAATAATATCATCATCAGTAATATTTTTTAAACCATAAATTAAAGCATTTCGTTGTTGGTTTTCAAATTTCCATGATGGAGATGTTGGGGTATATGTAATATCCTTTTGAGTAAAGTCTAACCCCGTATCATCTAATTTAATAGGAAGATAGGTTATTTTATCTAACCAAGGAGTAAATCTTTCTTTATTTAAGTGAAAATTATATTCTTTAGGTAAATTAGTATGAGTTTTATTGGCTTCACTAATAATAAATTTATCTACATAAGGATCTAATATTTTCAATCTAATCTCTAAAAGATCTAATTCATCCCTTAAAGTAAAACAATCATATATCATTTATTAAATTTTTAAATTTATTCATAACTTTTTCAGCAGAAAATTGCTCTACTAATAATGTGTAATTTTCTTGAGAGGGTACAAAATTAGAAAGAATTTGGTATAAATCTTTAGAAGTTTTATAATAAATTCCTTTATCCCCTAAGATTTTCAAATGGTTTTTATCTCTTCCTTCAGGATTAGTAATTACGGGTTTGTTTTGTGCTAGAAATTCACATATTGATAAACCAAATGATTCTCCTTCACTTCGAGCATGAAGCATAGCATCACAAGTGTTAATAAATGTGACTTTTTTATTTATATCTGTGGTTCCTGCAAAAAATAAAGCCCTAGGGTGGGAAATAAATTTACAAGTGTTAAGAAATAAAAAATATATATTTGGGTTTTCTTTTAAAATTATTTGTACTACTTGTTTTACCCATCCATAATCAAATTGGTCATACCCTCCATATCTACCAAATACTATAGCATCTTCAGGAATTCCTAACGAAGATCTAAAATTTTGAGTTTGAGATTTAGGATTAATAATATGAGGTAAAAAAGGCATTTGATGGATATCACCTAGCCATTCAGAAACATAAGCATAAATGTCTCCATGTGGATCTTTTACATTAAATACGGCATGTACAAAATTTTTAGCAGATTTTAATAATTTCCCATCATTAGTTCCATATTTAATAAAATAACACCAATCTAAATTAAAATCTTCTAATTCTTGAAAATTATCATAAAGATAAACATTTAAATTAGAGGAAAATTTATTATAAGTAGTTAAGTCTGAGTTTTTAGGGGAGAAAATTATAGATTCATTACCCAATATTTCTTGATTACCTAAAGCATAATCATATAAAGCTACTTCAGTACCTCTAATCCCTAATTGATTTGAATGAAATCCTATTTTCATACTCCAAATTTACTTTGATCTACATGAGTAAATAAACCATTACCATGTGCTATCTTAAAATTTTGTCTTGACCACCATTTAGCAATGTTACCCTCTAATCCAATACCTTCCCCTGCATATGGGGTAACCGTTTTAATATAAAAATCTTTTTTAAACATACAAGGATTATTAGTCCAATTACTCCATCTAGAAGTAGTAGTAAAATATTCCCCTTGTTGTTGAATTTTATCTGGGAATTGGGTAGCAGGGTTTTCAATCCAGTGAGTTGATTCTAATAAGTGGGGGCTAATTAACCCTATTTCATTGTCATAATGTTCTAATTCGTTACCTTTATATACGTTACGAGAAAATAAAGGATATCCGGGGTTGGATTTGTGTCTATACTTTATTACATCAAATTCTTGGAGAAGGTCTAATCCAGAGGATAATCTGTTATAAGTAGTTTGAACATCTTCTATTAAATGCCAATCGTGTTCAAGTAAAAGAATATTAGAAGTTTTAGCATTTTGAGTTAATTGTAAAAATCCTTTCCCAATCCCTACATTTGAATTTAACCCTAAATAAGGTAAATTGAAATGATGAGCAATTTTTTTATCTTGTTCAGTTATTTCTTGAAATAAAAGAGTAACATCCTTTACTATATTGAATAACCCATTAGTATGATATGTAAAAAGAGTATCTACCAAAGTTTGTCCTGAATTCCATGATAAAATTCCTATGCTTAGAGGGAGTTGGTTCATTTTTGGCGAATATTATTAAGATATTGAATCCAATTTTTAATATCTTGGTCCTTAATAGGATTAAATTCTTCTAAATCTGAGGTTGTAGACATTTCAGTTTTAATAGGGAAACCATGAAGGGTATTAGAAGGTGATGGATTTACTTCGATCATAAAACTGTCCCCACACCAAATCTTTAATTCATCAGGAATAGGAACCCAATTTGATTTGTGAAAAGCTATAAGACATCCCCACCCGTAGGTTCCAGATTCATATTTTTTTATAGTAGGATTTAATGGAGATTCTAAATTATAATTAGAGGCTGACATCCCTATAAACCCAGTTTTAAGAAGATCCACTTGGTCTAATAAATAAAAATATAAATTAGAATCAAAATTTATATCATCATTACAAATAATAATATTATCTGAGGTTGATGTTTCTACTCCTAAATTCCATGAAGGATTTACATATAAATTTTGTTTTGGGTTTATAGTTTTGATTTTTTTAGTAGAAAAGCTAGCATTAAATATTGTATTAGAATTATTGATTAATATAATTTCTTTAACACTAGAACAATCTACCAAACTTTTAAGTAAAAAAGATGTTCTATTAGATTTCCAAAGGGTAGGAATAATAACACTATACATTATAAAATCTCACTAGTAGTTACTACATTCATCATTTCCTTAACATTTTGTTGGAAATAATCATATGTTAAATAATCCTTTGTTAAAGGGATATATTTTTTACTAAATCCTCTTTCTATTAAGGCACAACCCCAATCTGTGTTTATAGTTTTGATAATTAAGTCTTCTCTAGTAGTTCTTAATTGAGCTATAGCTTTCCATACATCCCCATTCCAAGGCCCACCATGATCTTCTCTAACTTGATGATTTTCAGAAGGGGGAAGACAATCATGGCATAAAATTGCTCCACCTTCAGTTAAATGTTTTAAGCTATTATCTATATCTTTTAAAACTTGTTCACTTAAATGAAGACCATCAATAAAGATTAAATCAAATTTAATAGATGGATCTAATTGAGCAAAATATTCATCACTTGTTCCTATAAAATCACATTTATTTCTAGGAGAAGGATCTACTGCTACTTTATTTTCCTCTGGGAGGTTGATTTTAGCACAACAGCTAGTATAATCTTGGACTCCTATTTCTAAATAGGTTTTGTAATCTCTAAATTGGATTAATGTGTTTAATATATCCCACCTTTGCATAGTTCTAAAATTTTATTTACTCGTTGTTTTTGTGTGTGGTATTGTAATACCTTTTCCTTACCTTTTTTAGCTATATTTTCTCTTTTTTCAGAGTTTGTTTTATAATAATTTATTTTATTAATACAATCTACCAAATCATCATAAAAAACAATTTCTTCTCCTTCTATAAAAAGTTCATGTAATTTTTTATTTTTATTTAAACGGTCTGTAAGTATCATTTTACCACAAGCCATTCCTTCAAAAATCCTTCTAGTAATTTCTCCCCACCTACTGTTTTGGATAACCATAAGACCCTCACAAAGGAATTTACTATGTTCTACTCCTTGAAAACCATTTCGGTTAGCAATAGATCCTTTGCTATGCATTGTTATTGTATCTAAAAACTGACTTCCTCCGGGGCCTCTAGAAGTAACAGCAACATATTTGGTTTCTACAGAGTGAGGAAAATGAATATTAGAATCAGCAAAATGAGTCCACCATTCACTATTATATCCTAAAGACTTATAATACTCATTACTTTCATAGTCAGGAGTAAGGATAAGGTCAAAATAAGGGGCTTTTAAAATATTCTGGTTTTGGTTTTGAGGATCATCTCCAGCTTCCATTATACAATATGCTCCTGTATTCTTAAGTTTAGATAAAATGGGTGAAGTATGTCTACCCCAATCCATATGGAAAATAATATCAGGGGTGGTATCTAATAATTTATAGATATTAGTATCTACATAATTATCATTTTCATCAAATAATGAGTAAATTTTAGTATTCCAACCTCTATTTTTAAACTCATTTACTATAGATAAAGGGGTAGACCAAATATCACTTTCTCTATAGGCAAAAATAAAAGCTATATTTTTATTAAAGGGTTTCATAAAACCTATTTTGTTTTTCTTGACGTTCAATATCTTTAATATGAATTAGACAAAATTCATTATTGGAAGGTAATTTACTTTCAGTTTTATGCCCAGTAAGCACTTCATGGACTTTATTTTTCCACTTAATACGCTTAACATTTTTCATAATACGACACTGATAGTCTGGAAAGTTAATTTTACCATCATAATCTACTCTCCATCTCCATTTAGTAATATGTTCAGCCGTTAATCCTATTACTTTATTGATTCGAGGTACCCAAAACACATCTACACTAGCATTCATTTTAATGACGGATTCAATAGTATTCATTAAATAATCATCTGGGTATTCATCAGCATCAATTTGAAAGATGTAATCTCCTGAGCAGTTGTTTTTAAGATTGTTTTTAAAAGCAGCAAAGTTTCCATCTAAGGGAAACTCTACTACTTTAAGTCCTACAGAGTGAGAAGTAGAAAATTCTTGAAGCACAGTATAAACATCTTGTGTAGTATTTCCTTTGTCGCACTGTACTACAATCTCATCTTGTTCACGTTTATGCTTAAATAAATAATCTAAAAGATATTTTATCTCTTTATACTCATTACATACCGGAATAGCATAACTTATTGTCATAGATTTTGATTTTCAAAAACTCCAATATAATCTAAAGCTTCTATAAAGTCACGTTCACTAAAATATTTAGCATTACTCATGTCCATTTTATAAGTTGTTTCGTTGGGAAAACGTTCTTTATCTTCTTCTGTTATTTTTTTAGCAGGGCATGAAACCCAATTCCAATCATTAACAGATTTGCCGTGGATGAAAATCATCCCTTTATCAGAAACATTTATAGTAGAAGGCATCCAATGTAATCCGTTTTTATCCTTATGAACTAAATCTTTATAAATTTCAGGGAGAACTTCAAGTTGTTCGTTTAAAAATTCACTATCTTCTGTCATAAGACTGTTAGTCGTGAATCCACACCCATAACACATTTTAATAGAATAATCTGCTCCTATATCACTAGAATAACAAGCATCACTTCCACATCTATCACAAGTAGTTAATTTATCTTTCATAATTGTTCTATTTCAGGTAGTTCCAAGGTTTCTAATTCAGGAAGTTTTAGTTGAATTTCTTCTACAAATTCAGGGCTATTTTTTTCAATTAAATTTGTTAGTAGCTCCCCCATATTTTCTAAACTAAACCTATTTTTAGCATAAGAAGCTTGTTTTTTAGCATTTTCTGTAAATTTATCATAATGGGTAAATACTGTGGTTAGATAATGCCCCACTTCAGCTAAATTAGGAGCAAACCATTGAGCTTCTTTTAAGATCCATTCATTAGCGGATGATTCATCTACTGGTTTTAGATCACCATTAATTAATGAAGTAAATTTAGGGTTTAAAAAATCAATATGACCCGACCAATTCGTGGCTATAATAGGTTTTTTAGTCTGAGTAAATTCTAACAAGGGTCTACCGAAGCCTTCACCTTTAGTTAAGCTTATCATGGCTTTCACTTTAGGATGATTATATAATTCATTCATTTCTAAATCTGTGAACTCACCGTGAAGAAGATATACAGTAGGAAGATTATTAGCTGTTATACTATTTTTAATCTCATGTATTTTTTCTAAAATGACATCTCTATCCATATAAGAAGCTCCAGCACCACTAGTTTTTAAAATAAGAGCAGGAGTTTTCTTTTTATTCTTAAAAATTTCATAAAAAGCTTTAACTAATAATCCTATGTTTTTTCTATCTTCTCCTATATTACCTTGCATCCAATGTCCTACACACAAATAAGCAAAAGATTCTTCTATATCATCTAAATCAAATTTAATTTGATCTTTAGGAAGATATTTGTACACATCTAAATTTATTCCTTCAAATACTACTTCTACAGGTTTTTGAAGTGAAGTACTTCCTACAATTTGATTTGAATTTTTATCAACATGTTCAAATTTAACACTTTGAAATACATTTTTAGAATGTTCGGAGGGGACTATATTTAAATCCATTCTGTTCATTCCTTCTATCCATTCGGGGCGGCATGCTGTGGTTTCAATTCCTGCTGTTACTCCAATATTAAAAATACCTACGGGTTGGAATTCATTAGGAACTGTAATTTGCATCCAAATTTCTGGTTTTCTATCTAGGGAATTGGATTCTAAAATATGAGATTTAAGAAAATTCCATGAAGGATTATCTTTTATAAATCCCCAAGGAGTAGCTCCCCATCTTTGGGGAAGGATTTTTACTTCATATTTATTAGAATCTATAATAGATTTTACTAAATCTCGCGAACGTGCTCCATATCCTGAGTAAGTATCGATAGGGCAACTAATTATAAATAAAGGTTTCATTAATATATCAAATTATGAGGAACTTGTTTAGATTCTCTAGTGTCAACTTTAATTAATTCATAATGTTTTCTTGGAGTCCAAGATGTAAATAACTGGTTTACATAGGTTATAATTTTTTCTCCCATTTTTTTAGAAGTGAAACATGCTTCATCTCCGGTTGCCCACTGCCTAGCTAAAAGTCCTATTTCTTTTCTTCGCTCAGGAGAAAGACTCCAAACATTATAAATTTGATTAGCGGCATCACTTGCTTCACACCTGTCATCCCAAATATAAGGTGTAGGAGGAGACCCAACTATAGATCTACTAGTAGGAAAAACTGGGAATGCCCAAGGTCCACATTTTTTATAAACTCCAGTATGATTTGAAGGGAATTGGTCATCAAAATCGATCCACAAACCTTTTTCATTTTCAAATCTCATTTGATCTTGCATGCCTCCTGTAACATTTGCTATAATAGGCTTACCACACAACATAGCTTCAGTTAAACTTAATCCCCATCCTTCATTAGAAGTAAGTTGAATTTGAACATCTGCACAATTGTATAACCACGACATTTGGTGTGGAGTTAATTTTTGTTCCGAAAATATAATATGATACTTAGGATCATCTCCACATAAGGCCTCTATAACTGCTGGAAGGTCTGTTCCATTAGGGTCTACTTTTTGGGTGTGAAGAACTAAAGCACATTTATGGGCTTCTTCGGGAGTTAATTTGTCGATAAATTGTTTGTACGCCCAGATAGTGTCTGGGATTTGTTTTCTTCTAATGTTTCTAGAATTAAATAAGGTTACAAACTCATATTTTTTTCCATCAAATAAATTATTTTTGAAAGTTGTAAACTCTTCATATTGTTCATAGGATTCATCAATAGGATAAAATATTTCATCGTTTAACCCATGAGGAACATACTCAATAATTTTACCTTTTACTTTATCTCCAAGAACTAATTTATTAATGTTAACAGTTTGTTTTGAAATTCCAAATAAAGCATCACATGATTCATAATAAGATTTATTATACATGGGAGCAGGATAATCATCCCAAATATTTAAATAAATAATTGGAACTTTACGTCTAATTTCATTTTCAATTTGAAACAACCAAGTCCAATATCTTGGATCTGTAATTAAAAATATTGCATCGGGTTGTTCTAAATTCATAATCTGTCTTACAACATCAGCATTTCCATACCCATCAAAAGGATATAAAGTAACAGAAGCATCTTCAATTCCAGCAGTAGTAGAAGTATCCTGGCTAAGGTCCAGTCTTTTTCCATGTTCAGGGTGAGAAATTGCTGCCCCTAAATTTACCCAATTAAAATGATGACAGGTACTTAATACTAATTCTCTTGCAATTGTACCTATTCCAGAATGTGTTCTAATATCATCACACATTAATAGGATTTTTTTACGTTCCGCCTTGGGAACGTATCCTTCCATTTTCGTAACCATTTGTTTTAATACGTTTTATTTTAAATCTAAATTGTTGTGATTGTGGACTTGTCGTTTAAAGTCCTCATCAGTAAGATATAAATGAATAGCTCGGTCAGCAAGTTTTTGAAACGAAAACTTGTGTCTAACACAAGCTACTTTAAATTCTTCGAATAGATCACTTTGGATCTTTACGCTTGTTAATGTTAAATCTTTTTTACTCATAATTGTATTTTGTATATACATATGTTGGGTTTATAAAAATATAGGGTGTTTTAAGGTTTTTTAAACCACCATGTCCCTAACCATTCATCAGTTAAATTAACTTCTACCCCCCACATCATGGCAAACTCATCTACAGCTGTATTAACACCAAAAATTCCAGCATAAGTAAGTTCTTCAGGGGATTCTAGATTAAACATCCAAATGTGTTTATCTTTACCCTTACCATCTATAAATTCAGTTTCATACCAATCTTTTAATCCTAGATAATCATGCCCTGCAAAATATCCTCCAGGTTTTAGTTTAGGGTACCAAATTTCCATATCTTCTTTTACATACTTATAAGAATGATTCCCATCAATATAAATAAAATCTAAAGAATTATTTGAGAATAAATTAGTAACTTGATTAGAAAGAGCTCTAATCATAATAGCTCTATCCTCATACCCTTGGATACTTTCCATAGTTTGGGAATAAGCATCTAAGTGTTCTTTGTGGTTAGAGGCATCAATGTATTCGTCTCCTAGTGGTCTCCAAGGGTCTATCATGTAAAGAGTTCCTTCCCAATTTTCTACTATAGATTTTGAAAAAGAACCTTTGAATACTCCTATTTCAACACCTTTTCCCTTAGGGAATTCAGTTTTTATCTGGGTTAATAAGTTGTGTCGGTTCATTTTTGTTACATAAATTTTTATTAGTGTTAAAAGGACACCACTCACATAGTTTTGACACTACTTTTGGGTATTCTTTTTCTTGATACTTGCCTTTAGGTGTAAAACATTCAGTGATAAACTCATCAAGTATTTTATTTGCCTTATTAAGTTTATTACGTCCAGCAGCAGGTTTGTGTTGTTGTACTCTATAAATTGGGTAATCACTATTTTCCCAAACTTTTCTACGTACAATAAAGAACTCTACTTCTATATTTTCAAGTGGAATT
>Ga0099848_1001448_pt1 | contig 11087 bp, 14 predicted proteins | sample CB_VirMetaG_3_FD_78179 | JGI IMG/M metagenome (GOLD analysis project Ga0099848, IMG submission 78179) | Freshwater to marine saline gradient viral communities from Chesapeake Bay - CB_1508_1S Viral MetaG | ecosystem: Environmental > Aquatic > Marine > Coastal | place: USA: Chesapeake Bay... | reverse complement strand
TTGTGAATGGTTGAATGTGTTCTATCTCACCAAGTTCATAAAAATGTTGAATAAACTCAGGAGCCGTTAATTCTCTTGTTTGAAAGCCTTCAGTGACCAAGTATATCTCATCACGGATACTTCCATATAAACAAATGTCATAGAACTCAAGGTAGTCCTTAAACATTAATTCGCTGTTCGTTATCATTAGCTCATTGTTTTCATCAATAAGATAATAAACACGTTTCTTTGGTTTGATTGTTATTGTTAGAGTCATTGTGTTAAATTTTGTCGAATAGGTGACCATTAATTGCGTAAAAGTGAAGATGAGCCCATACAAGAGCATCAACAGGTTTACGAGCTCTAAGGGATGCTGTGACCCATTCAGCTGTAATCTGGATAGCTTCTTCTCTAGGCGTCTCATCAATCAAATCAAGATCAGAGCCTAGTGTGACAGGTATACGATGGTTATTAAGATTTATATTCATAATCTGATGCTTTGTAGATGGTTAAATTGCGATTTGTTCCTACATAAGCAAGACAATCGGAGTGTGATCCCTCATGGATGATCTCTTGTGAGCGATTAATTACATAATACATATTCATTATCAATAGGTTATTGTTGAGTCTACAGATATTAAGACAAGAAAGTGATAAGTGACTGGTTTGTTAGTTGTTGATGGACAGTGATTAATACATAACTGTTAATGTTAAGATATTCGTGGGTTGTGGAGGGTTGGTTCGGAAACCGCCCCGCACGCCCCGTAAACAGCGGGCTGCGAGACTTTGACCGTATGATTACATTGGTTCGTGGTGCGTGATTGGTGGCTCACGGTTGGTGGTTCACTGTCGAGGAGCAACGCGAACGAGGATAGCGTAGCGTATGAAGCGCTCGGGTTAGGCGAGCAAGACTGGGCACGGCTATACTTACACTTGTCGTCGTATGGGGACGAAACCCCATTATACTACCCGGATGGTGCGTAGAGCTATCGGTGTGGGCCGACCGAACCCTAACCCCATCGACCATGTTCACTGTCCATCGACCATGATTCATCGATCACTGTTCATCGATGGGGGGCATGGGGGAAATCGGTTCGTTTATAATGATGATACATCCCACGGACAGATTTTGAAATTCCGAAAGGTCAAGTGTACAAACGTCCACCGAAAAGGCGGTTAGGGGGGCAAAGTATCATAAGGTTAGTTTTTTGGGCAATAATACCCCTATGACTCGGAGACCACATAACAAAGGCTCTGAGCCAGAATGGTGAAAGTCGATTATTGGAAGTTATTGGAGATTATTGGACTTCAATTAGGCTCTCCTATTAGTAGGTTAGCGGGTTGTACGGTGATTGTATTGAATTATTGGAAATTTTTCAAAAAAAACGAAAATCGAAAATATTTTTCAAAAATATTCAATAATTTAATAATAAAGGGGGATGATGTTAATAAAATATCTCTAAGTACTTCTATTTAAGTAAGTACATAAATTGTCTACTCGTATTGAAAGTTGTTGAAATTTCAATATACGATCAATATTTCCAATAATTGCTTGAAGTTCGAGCCTTCTTCATTGATTGTGTGGATATGGATGAACCAGTGAAAAGAAAACGTGGAACCCCTTTGAAGGGGAAGAATGGTCGTAATAAGCAGAAGAAGCCTTTGCCTCCTGTTAAGAAGAAGGCTAGGAAGAAGCGGAAAGCATTAGATCCGGAAGTGAAGCTTAGGATGAAGGCAACAGCCTTGAGAAATCTGGGGTTGGCTAATCCTACATTGGAGGCGAAAGCCAAGAGAGAGGAGAAACTGAAAGCGTTGTCTGTGCAGGAGCAGATTGCCAAGAAAGAGGCCAGCATTGCTGAGAGTAAGACAATAGCGGAAATGCGTGGAGAGGTCGAGCGTCTGTGTAAGAAGCATGACTATTCGCCGTTGGAGGAGTTGATTATCAGTGCTAAGACGGGGGACATCAAGCCGCAGGAGAAGATCAGTATCGATAAGTATTTGGGGAACAAGATGGTGCCTGACGTTAAGGCGGTGGATATCCAAGCGGATATGAACATGAATGTGAGAGTGGTGTTACAGTCATTTGCTGATGCAACGACGGAAGCCATGAAGCAGGCTCACCGAGTAGTGGATCAAGTGTTGACGGACGAAGACTATGCGGAATTCGAGGAGGTGGAAGAAGATGTTTAAGCAACCATTGTCCAGTACTCACGATTATCCGACCGAGGAGGAGCAGGAGATACTCAAGGAGCTCTTTTACACAATCGAGCATTTGTGTTTGAATAATAAGGCCTCCGTGGGTTACTATCCAAAGGTCAAAGCGATCTATGATAAGTTAAAGGAGGAGTTGGACAGTGAGTGAGGGATTAACTATTGAGAAGCTGACACGTATGCGTGATTTAATGAGCGAGCGGCTCAGGCATCCAGAGGGGGAGCTTTTCCTTATAAATGCAGAGCAGGCAAGAAAGTTTAGACTGAGTTTTGAAGATGCGATTGAGAGCCAAAAACCACGTCGGCTAAGAGATGATCCCAGATTTGCGCCTGTGGACAACACCGTAGTGGAGGCGAACTGGTAATGCCTAAGAAATGGGACGGAAAGTTACCTGCTTATGGTTGGAAGCCGACGTGGTATCAGTTAAAGCTTTGGCAATATTTGGAAAGAGGTGGACGGAGAGCGGTCTGTGTGTGGCCGAGACGTCACGGAAAGGATTATGCGTCGATTAACTGGTGCGCCTTTGCTAGTCAGGTGCGTGTGGGCACCTATTGGATGGTTTATCCGTTTTTGAATCAAGGTCGACGAATTGCGTGGAATGGGATGGATGCGGAGGGTAATCGATTCATCCATGCGTTCCCACCGGAGTTGATTGAGAGCCAGAGTAATGCGGAAATGCGCCTGCATCTCAAGAATGGGTCGGTATTTCAGATCATGGGGGCGGACAAGCCAGACTCATTGGTTGGGTCGAACCCTATTGGGATCGTTTTTTCGGAGTGGAGTTTAATGGACCCGCACTGTTGGAAGTTGATTGCACCGATTTTGGCTCAAAATGATGGGTGGGCGGTATGGATTTACACTCCTCGTGGTCCAAATCATGGATTATCGCTCTTAAATCGTGCAAAAGCGAACGGAGATTCGTGGTATTGGAGCCATGAGACGGCGAAAACGCTAAAATTTGTGAGTCCTGCGGCGTTGAGGGAGTTAAGGGATGAGTTAGCGGACGAAGCGTTGTTTCAGCAGGAGGCTTTTTGTAGTTTTGAGACTCCGATGCAGGGTGCTTACTACTCGACGCAGATAAAATACCTGCGGAAGAACAACCGCATCACGAATGTGCCTTGGGAGTCGAAGCTAGGGGTGGTGACTTCGTGGGATTTGGGTATGGATGATGCGACAACTATTTGGTTTTTCCAGATTCATCAGAATGAGATACGAGTGATCGACTACTACGAGAACAGTGGAGAGGGGTTGGCGCACTATGTGAAGATGTTGAAGGACAAGCCATACCATTACGACAAGCATTATTTTCCGTGGGACGTGAGCGTGCGTGATTTATCGACAGGTAAGACGCGAATACAGACGCTGCGAGAGATGGGTTTGAGTCACATTACGCCAGTGCAGAAGCTAGGTGTGATGGAAGGGATTGAGGCGACCCGTAACATCTTGCCGAGGATGTGGTTTGATGAGACTGCGTGTGAGCGAGGCATGAGTGCGTTGGCTAGTTACCAGAAGGAATGGGACGAGGAGCGGAAAGTGTTCAAGACCAGTCCTTTACATAACTGGGCTTCGCATGGAGCGGACGCCATGAGGACCTTTGGCGTGGGTCACAGGAAGAGTTTCGGGACACATAAGCAGCATAAGACAAGGCAGATGGAAACGGAGTATGATATATTGTCTGCTTGACATTAGAGCAATCCGTGGTTTATTTGAGAATATGTTTAACTACGCAGGTATTATAGGAGCGGCGGCCAGTATGTTCCCCAAAAAGAGCAATACAGCGAATCCGAATGGGTCAACTAAGCGGAAGAAGAATCCGACGACTGATCCTTCGATCACTGATAAGACCTCTACGACCTCTGCGCCTCCCAGCCCACTAGGTGGGTTTGATATGAATCAATTTAACACGAAGCAACGGACAATGCTGGCAGGCTTATCTGCTATGCTGGCCGCCCTCTTCGGTAGGCGCTAATGTCGAGAAGTTTTTTAGACACAGAAAGGTTTCAGGGTAACCTTGTCGTCGCACGAGGTTTGGCTTACTCTCAGGGGCGGACACTTAATGAAGACGCCTACCGAGCCTACGTGGAACAGCATTCTGCGCCTCATGCAGGTATTAACTTCCGCACATTTAATGATAATTCTTTAGAGCCGGGCGTCTTTGAGCAGTTTCTTACCGACCCAGCGCCTCCGCCACCTCCGCCACCAGACCCGATTGCAACGGCTCTTGATCAGTTGGCCAATATTTTCAAACCGGCACCCCCGCCTCCCAGTCCCCCTGCTCCTGTCAGACAGTCTGTAGGGTCGGCGACTACATCGGTAGAGCGGAGACGAGTGGACTTTGGTGGTTTTGCAGCAGCGGTGAGTGCGCCGAGTGGCTCAGATTTTAGTAAACGCAGACCCACCTTAGGTGCAGGAATATGAGACAGCCAGACAAAGACTTTGTAAGAGATTTAATTGACCGTTACGCCAGAGCTAAGCAAGGGCGTAGCAACTGGGAGACCCAGTTTGAGGACATCAACAAGTATGTTCGTCCGACTAGCCGTGATTTTCATGGTGGTCATGTGACTGGTCGTAGGAATACAGCCCAAATTTATGACGGCACCGCTATGTGGGCAAGCACCCAATTGGCGAGTGGGCTCAAGAGTTTCTTAACTCCTGACAGTGATCTGTGGGTATCTATCGGAGTTCGGGGAACACCGAATCATAAGCTAGACCGAGCAGGGCGTGTATGGGTGGATGAGACAAATGAGATCATGCACTACTATCTTTCTCGCATGGAATCGAATTTCAGCGGTGCTTCACATGAGACATTCCTTGATTTGGTGTCCTACGGAACGGCAGCGCCTTACACTTATTGGCACGAGGAGCATGATGGCCCTGCGTATAAGGTATTTCCGCTCAGTATGGTCTACCTAGAGCAGAACAATCACGACGATGTGGATGTTGTATTCCGAGACTTTGAGTGGACGATCCGTCAGATCAAGCAGGAGTTTGGTGTTGATCAGTTGAACGAGCGTATGTTGAAGATGAAGGACAACGAAACTGTTGTCGTGACTCACGCTACGTTCCCGAACACGGACGCAGAGCCTGTTCGGAAGAAGAATTTAAGAAAGAAATACCACAGTATCTACTTTAGCGAGAACCACAGGTGGGTATTTAAGATGGGCGGGAATGACTTGCTCCCTTACCATGTGTCTCGCTGGTCTAAGATTTCTGGTGATACTTACGGTATCAGTCCCGGCTTGATTGCGTTGCCTGATATTTTGGCATTGCAGACGATGCAGAAGGAGTTATTGATCGGGGCGCAGTTGAGTAATCGCCCACCGACAGTGTTTGATGACGACAGCTTTATGTTGCCGATTGCTTATAAGCCCGGAGCGATGATTTTCAGAACTCCCGGAACGGCAGATCCAAAGCAATTGACAGGGGGTAACGATTTTAACATCACATTGGAGATGCTTCAGCAGAAGCAGGAGAAGATAGCCAAGGATTTCTTCATTGATTGGTTGCTTCGTCCTAAGAAGAAGGAGCGTCAATCAGTGTTTGAGGTACAAGACGACAGAGAAGAGATGTTCCGTCAGATGGGAGCGATCCTTGGTCGTATTGAGCGTGAGCTTTTGGGCCCGCAGGTCAGGTATACATACAAATTACTAGAGGAACATGATAAATTACCTGTACCTCCGGCCTCAATTTCTGGAAAAGGCTTAACTATCGAGTACGTCAGTCCGGCGGCGAGTGCCCAGATGGGCACTAAGGGGAATTTAATGCTCCGCTTTGTGCAAGACATTACACCTCTTATGCAGATAGACCCAAGCATAGCGCAGGGTATGAAGTGGCCAGAGATGGTTCAGAAGTTAGCGGCTTACCGTGGAGTTCCGCCAGAATTTATGTTGAGCCCTGAGGAGATGCAGGGGATGAAAGAACAGCAAGCACAGCAAGCACAAGTGGAACAGCAGGCTCAGATGGGTGCTGCGATGCAGCCAGCAGCAAGTGCGATGAAGGACATTGCAGCAGCTAAGGCTTCTGGATTGAACGTCCTTCAGTAATTTATGGCAAAAAAATCATCAATGACGGTGTCTCAGGCGTACAAGAAAGTGTTCAGCCTAGAGACGGAAGAATCGCAGATTGTATTACGGCACCTAATGAGTTTGTTGGGTGTTACGAGGTATTTAGGAGGAGCCACTATAGAGGAGCTTAGTCGAGCAGACGAGCGCCGAAGGGTGGGATTTTCCATAATGAAACATATCGGCTTGAAGCAGGAGGATATTCCTGAGCAAGTACTAACCGAACTAGAAGAAAGAAACTATGAGTGAAGGTCAAGCAACTGAGGTGGCAGGGAGCGCGCAAGCGTCTGCACCACTAGGGGGACTTGGTAGCCAAGCTGGCATAACTGAGAACAAACCTACGGAACAACAAAAACCTATCGATTGGCGTACATCGATATCTAAAGAAGATATCAGAAACAGTCCAACGATAAGAGATCTGCAAGCAGGGACAATACAAGAGGCTATCGACAAACTAGCTGGTATGACCGTGAATGCGCAGAAGATGATTGGTGTCGAAAAGATTCCAAAGCTGAAAGCGGACGCTTCTCCTGAGGAGAAGATGAATTACATGAGAGAGCATTTCGGTGTTCCCGGAGAGAAAGAAGCGTATGACTTCGGACTTGGCGAGGACGCACCTGATGAAGCTAGGGAAGTGGCAACTCTATTCCAAGACATGGCTTTTGAGAATGGGTTGAACACAGAGCAAGCGAAAGCTGTTTATGACAAACTTGGTGAATTCTTTGAAACAAAGGCGACTGCTGCACAAGAAGCACAGAAGGCTCAGATCACAGAAGGGCTTACTAAGTTGCAGGAGCAGCTAGGTGAGCGATTCGAGTCTCATTTGAAGCAAGCTAATGCTGCTGCGGAGAGGCTAGGTGGTGAGGAGTTAGCTGCTTTCTTGCACGCGAACCCTGCGGTGTCTAACAATCCAGCAGTTATCAATGCGTTTCAAAAAGCGGCAGCGATGATGATGGAAGACGCACCGGCCGGATTAAATTCCAGTTATGCTACAGGTAAGGGAGGAGAGGCTTCTGTTCAGCAGTTCGAGAATTCCCCAGAGTGGCGTACAGCGTTAAATAAGATGCTTACAGGGCAGGCAACACCTCAAGAGCGTAATGAGTATAACCGACTCCTAGAACAGCGGAATTTGCTATACGAGAACGCCTTCAGATAAAAAATACTTTACAAAAGTAAAAAGATCGCTACTTTTCTATTTGAGGGTAGCGATTTTTTATTGTCCTCTGACCCAACAAAGTTGGTCATCGCCTATGAATAAGGCACGAGGTCCTGTATCACAGGGGAGCTTCACCAAACTAAAAGTTAACCACAATATTAAATACAATGAGTTATTTTATTTCAAGTGGCGGTGGAACAGGCTCCTCCGCAATAGATACAGTAAAGGTAAACCAGTTTAGAGCTGGATTTACAGAAGCATTCCAGCAAACAGATGTTCGCTTAGTTGACTCCTTTATGATGGAGACACAAGACAGCGAGTATGCCTACTGGGATAGAATCGGCCTAGCCGAAGAAATGACCGAGGATACCACTCGTTATGGTGATAATCCACAGTCTGAAATATCATTCGATAGACGTAGAACTCAAACTCGTAACTACGAGCTAGGTAAATACATCGAACCGAAAGATCTAACACGAGTATTGACTGATCCAACGGCACCAATTATTTCGCAAATGCGTTATTCTGGGCACCGTAAGATGGACGATATCGTACGTGATAACATTTTTGGAACAGCTTACGCAGGTAAAGCAGGTGCTACTCCGATTACTTTCGTAACCTCTACATCTGGTAAGATCACAGTAGGAGAGCTTTCTAAAGGAGCAAGTAACCCAATTACAACAGCAGGTAACTACACACTAACAGCAGGTGATGTTGAGGGTATTGACGTTGCCGTGGATTATAATCCCGGGGGTGTTGCAACAAATTCTGGTATTACACTAGATAAGCTGAAAGCAATCCGTTACACAATGATGAGACTAGAAGCAATCAGCCAAGAAGAAGTTCTTGATGTTTGGTTGGGAGCGTCTCAGTTCGAGCAATTACTAGGAATCGACGAAGTAATCAATAGTGATTATGCGATCCGTAAGAGCTTGGCTGAAGGTAACATCACTACATTCATGGGATTCCGTTTCCGTCACTACGAGAGACTTCTCGGGTCAGGAACAGCGGGAGATCCTCGTCAATGTATCATTGCTAAAAAGCAAGGACTTGTGTTCTCACAAGCGAAGACTCTTAGCCTAGACATCTGGAAGGATTCTGGTAAGAAGAACATTCCTTACATCTACTTCGCACTACAAGCCGATGCGGTTCGTATGCAGGGTGAATGTGTAGCGAGACTTAACTGCTTAGATTAATAGGGGGAAATAAGACATGGCTTACAATCATAAATCAACACAAGTTACTACCGTCGATAGTTCCGACAACACTTACCTTTCCGAAGCAGATTTGCGAGGAAGAGTTCGTGCGGTAGCTTTCGAGTTCACAGCAGCGACTACGGTCGCTGTTGGTCAAACTATCGAACTGGCTAGAATTAAAGCAACCAGAGCGATCGGAACTCCTCATGTTTCTCCTAACGGAGCGACAGTAGGTGCCGTAACTCTTGAGATTGGACTAGGAACACCAGACGGAGCCGTGACCGATGCAGACGCATTTGGTGACGTAACCACTATGGCTGTTGCTGGTGTCCAGACACTCTCCATGAACGATGGAACGAACGATGTAGCTTACCTAGATCTAGGAGCAAGCGAAGTCGCTATCGTTGCAACCGTTGGTGGGGCAGCCCTAGCCGTAGGCGAAGGCTTCCGTGGTGTAATCACCGTTGTTCAATAACCTTAAAGGGGCGGGGTTTACCCCGCCCCATTCTTTTTATGCCCGGAACTAAGATAGACATATGCAATGATGCCTTGAACCGAATCGGTGATAGGTTAATTTCGTCTCTGGATGACGGGACACCAACAGCGGACTTATTGAAGAACCGCTATGATATCTCACGAAGGAAGGTATTACGATCCCACCCTTGGAAGAGATTAAGAAAGAGGGCGGTATTAGCTGCTCTTACAGACGCCCCAGCTTTTCAGTGGGCAAAGAAATTTCCATTACCCTCAGATTGTTTACGCCTTTGGTTAGTTACAGATAGTAACGGAGACCCGATTAACGATTGGGAGCTTGAAGGCACGGATATACTGGCAGACGAGCCAGTTCTTTATATTAAGTATATCAAAGACGAGACTAGCGTAGATTTGCTAGATGACTCGTTGAATGAGGTAATTTCGTTACAGCTAGCTAAGGAGTTAGCATTTTCTCGTTCTGGGGACAATTCCCTGTATGATCGTATTGAGAACGAATACCGTATTAAATTTGCAGAAGCGAGAAGTATAGATTCTAAGGAAGACTATCAGAAGACAATTAACGCCACAGAGTGGACTAACGCTCACGAGACAGGCTACATACCGACAAAATACCCAAATCTTAGATAATGCCAGAAGTAGATCCCATCCAGACAAATTTCACTTCTGGGGAGATTTCACCACTTGGCTACGGTCGGGTAGATATCCCTCAGTATAAGAATGGAGCGAAAGAGCTCACCAACTTTATTGTAGACCCGAAAGGACCAGCGGAGTTCAGAGGTGGGTTTAACTATATTCGGAATTCGGCAGCGTCAAGTATTAGCAGTCCTTCCCGACTCTTTGATTTCGTTCCGACCAGTGATGCAGCATACATAATTGAAGTAGGGAATAACTTTTGTAATGTCTATGATAGAGCAGGGACACTCAAGCTCAATCAGACAATTAATGTTTGGAGTGGTGCCGACATCTGGGACATAACCGTAGAGACGTCTAGCAATGAGATGTTCTTCTATCATCCGAGATACAAGCCAAGGAAGCTTGTGCGCACGAACGACACGACATGGGCATGGTCAATACGAGAGTTTGAGAATGGCCCTTATGTAACAACCGACCGAAACAGCATCCAGTTATCGGTAGATACTTTTGTATATCGAGTCCAGATTGATTCAGCAACCGCAGGTGATTTCACAGCAGCCAATGTTGGCGACTATGTGGAGTGGCAAGTGGGCGGTGATTGGTATGTAGGCTCGATTGTAACAAAAGACCCGGGCAACACACAAGTGATTGTTGAGCCTGTTAGCTATATTATACGAGACGCCGTTTTTGACTTAGCTCCTCAAAGAAATGCCCCGTCGGCAGGGAAGTTAGGATCAAGAATAGCAGGGTTTAGCTCCCTGTTTGAAAAGGCATATTACAGAATGACAGACGCAGCGGATGGAAAGAAAAGCTGGGTCAAAGGTAATTTTTATGAAGGTACGACGGGTTCCACCACATTATACGACACTCTGGCACTGGCTGATCTTGGTTCCTCTCAGTATTATATCTCACATGATACTGGGGTTGCTAATAATTATAAGCCTCTTTACAGTTTGGATAGCCCTATTGGCGCTACTACGTTGGCTGGGCCGCTCACTGTTACTGATTTCGTAAACACTGCGGAGCTGACATCCAGTGCAGCATTGTTTGATGCAGGGACAGCAATCAGTCGTGATGTTGGGCGGTGGGTGCTTTTGGTGTTGGGGTCACAGACATTGAATGTCAAAATAATCTATGATGCAGCGAACACATCAACCTTTGTTAAGGTAGAGCCTTCGAGCGCTCCTCCGAGAGAGCCGGGCAGTGAGAACATAGCGAACAGCGGAAATACCGAGATTTGGTTCTTAGGCGCCTTTTTCGGAGATGATGGGTCAGCGTCAGCCAGTTATCCATTTAACGGAGAGGGGTATCAGCAACGTCAGTTATTGACAGGGTCTCCTGAGTTCCCAGATTAT
>Ga0099848_1001446_pt1 | contig 11099 bp, 17 predicted proteins | sample CB_VirMetaG_3_FD_78179 | JGI IMG/M metagenome (GOLD analysis project Ga0099848, IMG submission 78179) | Freshwater to marine saline gradient viral communities from Chesapeake Bay - CB_1508_1S Viral MetaG | ecosystem: Environmental > Aquatic > Marine > Coastal | place: USA: Chesapeake Bay... | reverse complement strand
CCCACAACAGGATAGGAATCTCCGTTAGCTTTGTTGTAAAACCCGCCACCCACAGTGCCGTAATACGCACTAGCTTCATTCGCATTACCTCCATTAACAACACTGTAAGAGCCACTAGCAGTATTGTTTTGTCCTCCAACCACAACGCTATAATTTCCACTAGCAACACAACCAGTATTCAACGCCACAATACTTTGTGTGCCATTACCCCTGTCATACGGACTTGGTCCAACAAAATCACCACCAGCAGTATTTCCATCACCAATATAAAACTTTTGAGTGTCAGTAGTCCAAATTGGTTCGCCACTTGCTGGTGTTATTAACAAACGTTGAACATCCGTACCTTGACGAAATTGTAATTGTGCTGGCTGATTTAATAAACTAGAGCGTAAAACACTTCCTTGGATCACTTCGGTAGTTGGCGACCCTGTTGGATCAACAATAGCGATCATCAAGTCACTATCAGCAATACCAGTAGCAACAGCAAGATTTTGATGATAAAAATTATCTATTTTGAGAGTTCCAATATCTCCAGTAGATGCTACATCTAAAGTATTAAACACCCCACTACTTGTTGGTATCCAGTAATCTGTCGCCGCATTATATTGCAAATATTGACCATCAATAACGCCGCTAACGTTAACGTCATGATTATCATCCAAATGACCATAACTTGTGGGTCTTACAAATATTTTACCATTACTAGCAGCATCTAATATGATAGCCGCAGAGATACTATGTTTAGGTTCGTTTTTAGTTAATTTTCCGGCTACTGTTGGATGCACATAAAGAATATCTCCATCAAGCCAAGTTTCATCTCCAACAGCATAATCAGTAGCAACATTTCCTCTTGTATCTATATTATAAATGTGACCAAAATTAATAACATAACCATTATTATTGTTGTTTACATCTTCAAAGACCAATCCCATAAAACGAATTTCTCTAACACTGCCATCTGCCACATATAGATCTGGATTTATTAAGCCGTTAGGATGAATTCCACTAGCATAAACAGTTTGTCCTTTGTATAAAACATCTCCGGTCGTATTTCTTATTCTATATAGTGTATGTTCACCAATATGAACTATAGCAGTATCAGTCAGGGCTACATCAACAGTGCCATCAGTATCATTCCATCCAATTTGTCCCTGAGTATCAACTTGACCATTATTTGTGTTGAATTGAATTATATCAAATGTGCCACTTTCAGCAACAAAGCTACCACTAACACTAATCGTAGCTGTGGAACCATTAGCGCCCAAATCGATATCAATACCGCTGCCAGCAATAAACCCGGTAGGAATTATACTAGTATAATCTAAATTCGCCCAGGTGGATGTTCCGTTACCTATTTTTAACCGCCCGGTATCAAGTTCAAAGCCGGGTTCGCCGCTGGCTAAAACTATGTTACTATTAGAGGCCCACTCAGAAGATGAACCTTTTCTTAATTTAATCGTAACTGACATATTTTATTCCTGTTTTGTGGGGATTATATCGTACTTGGTCGCCGCCATAATTTTGCCCCTTAACAGCCGTTGTATATTACGCCGCCACCATCTATAACGGATATAGCTTGAGCTAAATTGCTTATACTTATAACTCTTGTATCTCGACTAGAATTTTGAATTAAAATATATTCTGTATCACAAGGATCTGCAATTGCAGGCAATGTTTGTAAATCTAGATTGGTTTGTGCTACTACCCAATCCGCATCATTTCCACCACCCGATGGTCTATCAGCTATAGCTATAACTAGATCGCCAACTTCACAAACATTACCAGCATAAGTATCTGCTGTTGTGACTTTATATGTCCAGCCAGTTTCATAAATCGATGGAAGACTAGATATTGTACCCCCAATTCCAAGAGTACCCTTAAATATCATAGCATCGTTAACAGATAACAAATTGTCTACATAGCTTAATGTAGCTAATGAATCCAAATTATTCCACGGCGTAACTCCATCGCCAATCTTAAAAATATATTCATCTGTAGCAAATCCCGGTTCGCCAGACGCTAAAACTATATTAGATAATTCAAATTCAGAATTTAATCCTCTGCGTAACTGTATGGCAGAATACTGTTTATTATTACAGCTCATTAAAATACCCTATCTAAAGTCCAAGTGACTTTTCTTGGTGGAAATCCATCAACATCACTGAATACCCAGGAACCGTTTTGACTTAACATTTCTGCCGCATCACGCTCTCTTATCCAAAAACTTCCATCTGGTTGGTCGTGTCGTTTTGGTCCACTGTTCCACATTCCCCAACTATTTTGAACCAAAAATAATGTTTCATTATATATTTCATTCGTATCATCCATTCCAACCCATGCCATCGCATGACTCCAACCACCGCTTCTGGAAGCTATTCCATGCTTATCTCTTCTTGAACTAAATCCAGAACCAGAACAAACACTTATTGAATAACCATTTGCTATAGCATCTCTAGCTTGTTCTACTGTATTTATTAACGACACGGTTTTGACTTGATGTTTTTTAGCCTCACTTACCAAAGACTCTGGAACGCCAGACCTACCCCAGCTTGCAGCTAATCTTCCTTGATAAGAAGATAGGTCTATGCTTCCATACTTTTGGCGTATTAATAAACCGCCAGATTTATTTACAAATCTAGCAGCCCCAGAACAAGTCATACCCTCTCCACCATGACCGCGAGATCCATATATTCCTTCTGTTGCTCCTCTAGCAATAAATTCTTCGCGTTCACCATTTATAATTTCACAACTACGAGTAATATCTATTGCATTACGAGTAGCATGTGAAACACAGTCTCCAACAACTTGTCTTTCAGATGGTCCAAAACCTGCGTCAAATTTTAACAAGTTTTTAAATGGTAACGCTAATTTTCCTTCGCCAGATCCATACAAATCATGGGCAGCAGCACCAAACAATGGGTGCGGCAATTCGCCCAATAATTTGTCTAAATCTTTAGGGTCACAATATGACCCGACAAAACCTTCTTTATAAGCCTTTAGTAGATCTCTTGGTGTTTTAAACATGGTTCTCACTTCTTGGTGTTATCTTTGATCCAACTGACTAACGTGTTTACCATAACAACTACTACTGGCACCACCAGAGCAGATGCGGCACCTAAATCGATTTTTGTAATATTTTCCCCGACATATGTTAGTACAGCGGCAAGACCTACCAATAGGGCATTCTTACCAACACTAACAAGATCGTTCATATCCATCGTGAAACTTTTTGAAGTTAACATAACTTACTCCTTGACTTTTGAAATACTTATTATAAAACCACCATGAACATTATCGTTTATTTTATATGGAAAACCTATGAGTTTGATTTTTTCACCATCGCAGTTATTTGTAATTTTAACAAACTTTCTGTTCATTTCTAAACATGACTTGAATTCTTCAAATAGTTCCTCTCGCTCCTCTTCACAAATATATGTGAGCCAATCATAACCGTCTACACTACTTATACTATGCGAAGTTAAATCATAAAAATTACTATTTGTCCAGATCAATCTACCGTGTTGATCTGTTTCAAATAGTGCTGCATTATTATAGTGTAAAGCTGCCTTTGTTCTTTGTTCTATAACTTTTTGGCGATTTTCTATCCTATTACATGTGCCTCTTAAATCTATTATAGCATCTTTTATACTATTTCCGCCATTTGTTGTGAGTTCTTTTTTTATAGTATTTATAGAGGTTGTTAATGTTTCTTGATTATCTATTATTTTAAATAGGGGTTTGATTATTTTTACCCATATAACGCTAAAAAATGTAATAATTCCACCAAGTAAACTAAATACAAGCGTAATATTTTCTGGATTTTTTACGTCTAACATATTTACTCCTGGCTAATCCATACCAGAAGCCCCTTTCGGAGCTTCTGGAATTTGGATACGGTAACTTACTTAGATTAAGCTTCGTAACTATCTCGGGCTTTGTATTCATCCGTTGTTGGATTACTTAAAGCACCAAAGTGATAAGTAAGTTCGCCAGGAACACTTCTTGTTGGGCTAGCGGCATCGTCAACTGCGGCGGTTGATCCGTCATCAGCTTGAACATATTCCACTTCTGTGCCAGCGCCAGTACCCTTAGTTCTGCCAGGAACAACACCGCTAGAGGGGGTTGCTAGAACATCAAAAGATGTTGTGGCATAAGTACCCAACTGTCGAGTTGTTACTAACTTGTGAATACTAACATTAGAAACACCGCCAGGAACCGTTAGCACACTAGAAGATGAGCCATTAATTTTGCCAGCATTAGTATCGCCAGCGGCTCTTAATAAGAAGTTTTCGCCCTTGGCAGGAGTATAAGCAAAAGTGCCAGCACTTTTAGCTTTTATTACGCCCTGTGGATCAGTAAATTCTGCACCAGTAGCGGTATTTACCACCACTTTTGAACCATATTCTGAACCTGTGTTTAATTCATTAACACCAATTACTTTAGTAACTGGACTATCGGCGGAAATATTACCGGCATTTACAACTGTTCCGCCATTGTTGACGGTTGAGCCGCTGCCTTTTGCTGTTGTTGAAGCCATATTTTTCTCCTTGAAATAAAATCATGAGTTACTTCCAGCTTCCTTTGATAGTCCAATTCCTAATATACTATACACATTCAAGAAAATTTATTTGCAATTTTTTCCATGACTTTATGCATTTTTCTACGAGTGCTTTCTCTGTTTTTATTATATTTTGAAGCCATTTCCGCTATAGTCATATTGGACAATCTATCTAAGAATATTTCTTTTTCATCATCATTAAGCTCATCCAAAATATCGATAATAAGATATTGATTCTTCTTATTTTCTAAATTATCATGCAACTTACCAGTATTTTTAGCACTTTTTTGATGAAACTTTATCTCCTTCATGCATTCTATAAAAACTCCATTATACAAATAGGTAGTAAATTTTGCCCCCTTTAGTGGGTCATGATTTACGAAAGTTTTCCACAAAGCATTTAGTTGACAAGTTTTTATAGTATCAATATCTAATTGATTGTTGAATCTCTTAGATGCCTTGTTCATGATTTTTATTATGTTTGTGTCTTTTAGCGCATTTTCAATTTTTATACTCAAGCAATCCATATAGTCTCCTTTATAGCAAGTTTTCTTCTATTTCTTTTCTAACTTCTTTAAAATCAAATAATTTACCAACACCGATAAAAAATCTATATCTACTCAATATTTTCAATACCTCTATCCCAGGAATCTTATCAAGCATATTTTTGATATTTGGCGTTAAGTCGAAATTTGTATGCCCAACCCAACAATCAAATATGGCTAGCATCGATACATCTTCTATAACTTGGTTTGTTATAGGTAGTATTGGTGATAGTGGTTTTGTTTCATCTTCTGCACTATTAACTGGCAAATAGTCCTCATCATCTTCTTCATCATCAATTTCATCATTTGACAAATTATGTAGACTAGCAATATTTTGTAATATATTGGTCAATATTGGTGATGTTAATTGTTTTTCTATATAATCTTCGTACTTTTGCCAAGCTATTTTGTTTTTCATATTGCCTCCTATCTGAAAATTTCAGAGGGTTTTATACACGGTTCATTTCTTAGTCTTTCTTTTGCTGAATTTAGTATTTTTTTATGTATATTCGACTCTACCCCGGATAATAACTTGATTAAGACATCACCCTTTCCTTGTTTTAATAATGATGACTTTATCATATTTATAGTATCAACATAAAAACCATCATCTCCTAATATTTCTAGTAAAGAGCATAGTGCGTCTATAGATTCGCTTTCATAATTTTCTAAGGAGACATCTATTAAAGCTGTTTTTTCTCCACGTTTTATTACGTAAGATATTGAAGCTACGATTTCATCATTTATCTCAGGATTGTCTTCTGTTTTTTTAAAGAAGTTAAACATTTGATATAATAGCCTCCGCTGTATTTGTCCAAGTAAACTCTTGTGCGGTTGATATTCCGCTAAGATTTGGTAAAAGGGCATTATTCTGTTTTAATGCATGAATGTATTTCATATAATCTACAAACTGATTTATTTGTTCATCACCAACTTTAGCCCAATTGCCCTGACCAAAAAACCACTTATTATCTATTGCTTTTTCTTTTTCCTTTATATCAACCAAATATGCATTATCTTTATTACAAAATTGAGTATGGGCGGAATAATTTGTGGTTATTACAGATTTGCCACAAGACATTAGTTCTAATAGTTCTAAGTTCCACCCCTCTGCTCGCGAAGGGAAAACTCCACAGTCAATTATTTCCATAATATTATACACTTCTGCCTGTGTATTGAGCCTGGGGATTATCTTCACCCTTTTACCAAGCTTGGACTTAAAATATCTACTATGCCAATCAGAAGTCTCTTCTTTAGATAAAAAGGGATTTTCACACATAAGCCAAAGCTCAACATTATCATTTTCATTAAAAGCTTTATTAAATATTTCTACTAATATGTCATGCCCCTTTCTAACCTCCCATTTTCCGCAATTAAAAAATATTGTTGGACCATCTTCAGATTCTTTAATACTTTCTATAGGTTTGAATATAGATGTATCGACACCTAAAGGTATAACAGACACATTATCTTCATCAATTTTTACATTATTTAACACAACTTCTTTTGCCCAATCAGAACAAACAAATATATTGTCTAGGCTATTAAGATGATGAATCTCTAATTGATTGAATGAGTCTAGTTCAAATATTGGAAAACCTATTTTTTTACCGCGACCAACAAACTGTGACATATCGTGCTGATGCCATATTCTTATACATGGAGCATTGGCGTCAAAAAACTGTGCGTTCTTCATACACCTTGATATAATATCGGCATCTTCTTGATTTGTGACTTGTGGTTGAGATATAGGCCACAATGATATTTGGTTTGATTTGGATAAACTTTTAACGATATTCAGTCCGGTTACGCCATAGCCCAATTGATTTATTGGCGATATTATATTGATCATTTTATTTTCTCCGAAAAAAAGAACCATCGCGATAATTTGTTTACATCTTTATGTGCGTCTACGAATGATAGATACGCTATTAATTCTGAAAGCGAACCGAATATATGTTCGTGAGGCAACATAAAAAATAACCAGTTTGGTGCTAATTCTTTTCCTTGCTTACACCAAACTAATATGGGTTTTTTCTGACGATTTGCCGTTACTATTTCTTCATAAGTACCACATAGATGTACATCTAAATCTATATGAGCGATTATAAAATCAGAGATATCTACACACCTAAGATCAGCATTTCTAATTATACTGAATTTTTCTTTGATTTTCGAATACTGACCAGTTTCTTTATAATAATCTATCCACCATCTTGTTTCATTATCTTCTTTAACACCATGTATTGGTTTATCACATGGGTTAATTATTTTTATACCAAAGTTTTCTATTATTGGAGTTATATGATTACGCCAAGATACGCCACCGTCCTTGACTCTATCCATAGCACCAACTAAATATGTTTTGGTATTTTTGAGATTATTTATTGAACCCATTGTCCTCGCTCCACCATACCTTGTGTATTCCTAGAGAATTTAATATTTGTGAACATTTTTCACACGGCTTGCTGCATCTTAACTCGCCGCGTTTATTCAATCTCAGTACAACAACTTTAAGTGACCCATCTATATAGTGCTTGCCCCAAAGTCTTGATATTAAATCTGTTTCTGCATGTAAATATGGATGCTCTATATCTGTATTAAATCTTCTTGCAAGCATTAATGCTTGAGGGTGCGTTTTTTCGGGATTGTTTTGTCCTATTGCTAGCAGTTTATTTTTCTTAAATCCAAACGCAAAATGGAAAAATTTATTTTTGGTTTGTCTAATATATTTTGCTTTTGGCAACAGGGTCAACGCTATATCAAGAGATTGTTCGATAATATTCATTAGTTTTTTCTAAGTGCTATCATTAAGAAGTCTTGTATAGAATCTGGTTTTTTGTTTATAAATATTTCTTTCGTTATTTTTTTGGCTTCTGTTTTTTTGACCCCTAGTGCATATAAAGCACTAACACAATCCATATATATTTGTTCCGCCTCAAATATTGTTTTATAATCTTTATTAGTAGCCTTCTCAGTCTTTACTCGTTTAGGTTTAATAGGTTTCATAGGCGAATCGTCTGGAGGATCGTTATCTGGACGATCATCATCATAATCATCTGGTGGGCCTGGGGGTGATTTAGGTACAATCCTCTCAAACCGTGGGGGCGTTGTGGTTGTAGTATTATTTGTCACTACTGGCTCGTCCATAATATAACCAATAACAAAGTTATCACTTATAGTATGTTTTTTATCGTTAGACAAATATTCTTTTACAAAGTTTACAACTACTACACAAATAAATATAAAGGCAAATAAGTGGCCTATGTATTCTGGTGGTTGTGGGTTCATAATTTCCTCTTACTCAAGATTATATCACAGTATCGTCAAATGTCAAGCCGCAACATTAATAAAAAGACCCGCCTACATTTCTGTAAACGGGTCTTTGTGATCTAGTTGATGTTTATTTTTCAAGAAGATTTTTCATCTGTAGATACAGTATTTGATGGACCCAAAGAGATTTCATCTGCCATAACGCAAATGGAACTCTTAGTATTTCCATCTTTATCCTGATAGTCATCTATCTTTAACTTTCCTTGAACGCCAACTAGTCGCCCCTTTGTGAGATGGTCTGATAGAGCTTCAGCCATTTTGCCGAAACAAAGAACATTTAAATATAAAGTATCTTCATTTCTTCTATCATTTACAGCCATTCTAAACTTAGCCATCGAATTACCCTTTTGGGTTGTGCTAAGTTCCGCATTCTTTGTTAATCTACCACAACCAAGCCATGTATTAATATTCATACAATCATACCTCCAGTGCTGAACGAATTCTACCTCTTACAACTTGCGTATCGCCATGATTATAAGTTCCTATAGTTGCACTATAAATATTTCTTGCAAATCTACGAGGAATGCCCAAAAGACGAGCCGCATATTCTGTATCATCTCTAGTATTATTAAACACACCAAAGCCGCACTTATGTGCTAAAGCAGTAATTGGATTTAGTGTTGCTCCACGATTCCAACCGCTTTGTATCTTGGCGATAACCTTATTACCATCTACGTCCCAGTGATAAGAACGTGCTACGTTTTCAAGTCTTTCAAAAAATTCTTTACGATCCATTGATCTCTCCTTATTAATTGCTTTCTTCTTTTAGAATTATCTCTTTACCGTCTGTTAGATATTGCTCAAGTTTGTTGATTTGTTCTTGAATCATATCTCTTTGAGAAACCAATTCTTGCATCTTGGTTTCGACATTTTGTAAATGAGCTTTTGCCATTTCTACTATTGCTTTCATATTATACTCCGTCTGTTAAATTTTTACATTACTGAGATTCATATGTGATGTAATCTAAAACTTGTGAATGCGACCAACCATCATGGTAGTTGCCATCTGTTGATAATATTGCCAAATCTTTGTAGTTTCTTTGTAATACATAGATTAGATTTGATAGAAAATCTATCTTTTCATTTTTTATGCATTCTAATACAAGATTTTTGACATCTTCTATTTCGACAGACTTCTCTATATCTTTATCTTTGGTCATATATTTTTATTTCTACGTTAGATTCTTGAAATATTGTTTTTGACAACTTGAATTCTTCTAACCATCTTTCTGGCATATTATTATATGATACAACCCTTTGAATTCCTGCTTGTATAATCATGCTTGCACATCTAGGGCATGGCATAAATGGATAAGTATATAAAGTACAATCGTTTAATGATCTATTCGCAAATAAGATTGCGTTCATTTCACCATGTACAATTATCTTATACTTTGTTTCCCTATCTAACAGTCTGCCGTCATCTACAATATTTTTAGGAAATCCGTTATAGCCTATAGAAACAATTCTATTACTAGTATCTGTTATAATAGCACCCACTTTTGTTGATGGGTCTTTTGACCAATTTGATATAAATTTGGCTAAATCAAGGAATCTAAGATCCCATTTGTGTAAATCATTCATAGGCTTTTATCGAAGTGAACCCTATTTACTCTAATAAATTCTGCACACTTTGGCAAATCTTTTAATGATGATGACCCTACATATGCACAGGCACTGCGTATGCCACCAAGGATATCATATAAAACATCTTCTGCATTACCTTTATATTTTACAGTTTTTACTCTCCCCTCGCTTGCTCTATAATTTTTAATTCCACCATATTTTTCTTGTGCTTTATGTGAACTCATTCCATAAAAAGTCAGTGAAACTTTGCGTTTGGCTGTTTTATATCCAGGCTCTATTGGTTGCCAAAATTGTTTGTAGTTATTTGAAGGTTTCGTTAAATATTCATACTTCCATTCTCCTTCGCACTCTTCTGTACCGGCTAACATTCCTCCAAGCATCACGAAATCCGCATTAGCTGCAAAAGCTTTTACAACATCGGATGGCGTTCTACATCCACCATCAGCACAAATCAAGCCCAATCTTTTGTCCCCATTTTTTAGTCCATGAGCGGCGTGTGAACACTCTGCTATTGCAGAAAGTTGTGGATATCCAATTCCAGTTTTTAATCTTGTGGTACAAGCAGAACCTGGGCCTATTCCAACTTTTACTATATCAACACCACCATGCAGTATAAGTTCTTGCACCATTTCTGGTGTGCATATATTTCCAGCCATAATTATTGGTTGGTTCCCCACGCTTTCTCTAACGGTTTTGCAAAATTGAACAAAATTATCAGTGTAGCCATTGGCAACGTCTATGCAAATATTTGGAAAGAATCCAAGAACATCTTTTAACAACATCAACTTAGACCAATCTTCTTTTTGAATTCCCATGCTGTACCAAACATTGTCTATACTAAAACTATTGCCACTTTCAAGCTGTAGACGTTTTTTATACTCATCGATATCATAGTGTTTGTGTAAACAGGTAATCATATCTAAATTGGACAGACTTTCGGCCATATTGAATGTGCCAACAGAATCCATATTTGCCGCAATTATAGGAATACCAGACCAAGTTCTATTTGAGTGGAAGAACGAAAATTCACGATTCAAAGACACACTGACCCTTGACGCAGCCTGCGATCTTTGTGG
>Ga0099848_1001443_pt1 | contig 11110 bp, 12 predicted proteins | sample CB_VirMetaG_3_FD_78179 | JGI IMG/M metagenome (GOLD analysis project Ga0099848, IMG submission 78179) | Freshwater to marine saline gradient viral communities from Chesapeake Bay - CB_1508_1S Viral MetaG | ecosystem: Environmental > Aquatic > Marine > Coastal | place: USA: Chesapeake Bay... | reverse complement strand
TAAGAAAGCATTTAATAGAGAGAAAGCATTAGCAAGTGTTGAAACAGTTATTTCAACTTACTTATCAGCACAAAAAGCATATGCTTCACAATTATCAATTCCTTCACCTGATGCACCTATTAGAGCTGCAATTGCTGCAGGTGTTGCTATTGCCTCTGGTTTAGCAAGATTAGCAGTAATTAATTCACAGAAATTCCAATCATCAGGTACTGCAAGTGCAGGAGGTGGTGGAGCTGCTGGTGGTGGAGGAGGAGCAGGTGGTGCAGGTCCTGTTGCAACATCATCTCAAAATTTCCAAGGGTTGTTCCCAGGTGCTCCTCCTAGAGGTACAGCACCTACTCAACAACCTATTAAAACCTATGTATTAAGTGGGGATGTAACATCAGCACAAGAAGCTGATTTTAAAATCAACCAAATAAGAAAATTATGATAAACAAAATCGTTAAATTAGTATTAGACGAGGATTCATTATTAGGAGGGATTGATGCTGTAGCATTGGTAGAACAACCTGCTATTGAAGAAGACTTTATGATGTTTGCAAAGGAGGAATTTGAAACATATAATGACTATCCTAAAGCAGCAGTTGAAGCAGCTAAACAAGGTATTAAACGTAATAAAGAATTAGGTAATAAATGTGGTACTCAGGTAGGTAAAGTGAGAGCACAACAATTAGCTAATGGTGAAAACTTAACTCTCGATACTATTCGTAGAATGAGAGCATTCTTAATTAGACAAAAAGATAATTATGATTTGGCTATTAGTAGAAAAGACTACGATGCTTGTGGATATATTTCTTATTTGCTATGGGGTGGTCCTAGCGCATTACCTTGGGCAGAGAAAAAATTAAGACAGGCAGGTGAAGAATTCGATTTGGATGAAGCATGTTGGCCTGGATATGAAGCAATAGGAACTAAAATTAAAGATGGCCGTGAAGTACCTAACTGTGTTCCAGTCAAAGCCTCTAAGGAGGAATTTGAGAAAGTTGTATTGGAGCATATTATTAAAGAAAATTTATTTTCACAAATTGGTGAAATTGATGGTAGCCCACTTTACTCAACAATTGAGGAAGCAGAAGCGAAAGCTAAAGAAATGGGGTGTGAAGGTTACCACGAACATAAAGTAGGTGAAGATGTAATCGGCTATATGCCTTGTAAATCACACGAAGATGTCATTGATGAAGGAACTGAAGGTGCTGTTGCAGCTGAAACTATGGAAGCTGATGTTTCGGCTCTTCCCAACTACATTAACGAATTACCTAAAAAGAAACAAGAAGCGATTTTAGATGCGTTATATAACGTTGGAACTACAGAAGCACAACTTGCGTCGATGGGTTATAAACCCGTTAGTAAAGACAACTATAACCGCGCTATAAGCGAAGCATTTGCTATTGTTGCTGAACCAAACGAAGGTTCAGTAGCTGATTTTGGTCAATACAAAGTATTATACAAATACGAGGGACCACGTGATTCTAAAAATAGAGATTTCTGTGCTAAAATGATGAGTAAAAACTTATTATTTAGAAAGGAAGATATTAACAATTTATCAGTACAAGCTGAAAATAAGGAATTTGGTTTCTACGATATATTCAAATGGAGAGGTTCTTATAACTGTAGACACGTTTGGACAGCAAAATTATTCTATAAAGACAATACTGATCCTAAAAAAGCATTAGCTAATTTAGATGTACTAGGTTCTAGTCAATCAACTAAACCATTAGATGCTAATACAGGACAAACAACAGGTATTAATGCTCAATTTGCTCGTGAGGAACTAGATGAAAAACAAATGTTAGTAGGTCCACTTATGACACCTAACAAATTAATTCCTCGTAGAGATGAAGATGGTAATATGTACCATGTTTATTTTGATGAATCAACTGTAGAGCAATTAGCATATAAATTTATGATTGATAAACTACAGGATAAAGTAAATATTGAACACAACCCTAATGACATGGTTAGTGATGTTACTTTAGTAGAAACATGGATTGTAAAAGATACAAAACAAGATAAAGCTAACTTATACGGATACCAGCCTAAACAAGGTGAATGGTTTGGTATATACAAAGTTAACAATAAGAAAATCTGGGACGAATACGTTAAAACAGGTAAAGTAAGAGGATTTTCTGTTGAGGGTTATTTCGCTGAAAAATTAGACCAATATTTTAAATAATGCCTATACCTAAAAGAACACCAATTGAAACACGTGATGAATTTATTTCACGTTGTATGTCGGATTTAAATTCAGAATATCCTGATAATAAGCAACGTGCAGCTATATGCTATGCACAATTATCTATGCCTCAATGGGAGGTAGAAGATATTAGAGATGCTTATAAAAGTAAACCGAATAAATAGTAAAATTATCTCCTTCTATCTTGTATTTGCAAAATATGTATGATACGAAGGAAACATTATATGTTTAACCTAAATAAAAATCAACTATTAATTATGACTTCAACAGAATTGAAAGACCTAGTAAAGGCTCATTTTAACCTTGTAGAAGCAGATGTAGTTAGTGAAACTAAAGAAACTTTTGGCGAGTTGAAAGATATCAACGGTGCTTTTACTCTTCGTTTCCCAGGTGATTCATTGCAAGTAGGCGACAAAGTAACTGTAGTTACTGCTGAAGGTCAGGAAATGGACGCACCGGACGGTGAGCACGAGCTTGAAGATGGAACTAAAATCCGTACGAAAGATTCAGTAGTAGAAGAAATTATGTCCGCTGACGGTGAAAAAGCTATGGCTGAAGACGAAAAAGAAAAAGTCGAAATGGCCGAAGAAGAAACCGAAGAGGAAAAAATGGAAGAAGAAGTTGAGGAAGAAAAGATGGAAGAAGAAGTAAAAATCGAAGACATCGTTGAAGCAATCGTATCTGAAGTAAAAGATGAGATGGCTAAAATGAAGACTAAAATGGAAGCTTTGGAAGAAAAAGTAGCTGGACTTGAAGATGCTCCTGCTGCTGAACCAACTTTAACTTCAACAGGCAAAAAAGTAGAGGGCTCTAAGTTCTCTAGATTCAACGTAAATGAGGCACGTAATGCAGACCGCATTAAAATGGCTCTTAACTCAATCAAAAACAAAAAGTAAATTAAATTATTATGGCACTTAACGTATCAGCATTAAATGACTTCAACAATGAAGTAGCAGGTGAATTGGTTGTTAAAGCTGTATATGGTGGTAGTACTATGGAGTACATCACTATTCAGGAAGGTGTTAAGCACCAAGAGCCTATCAACTTAATGGAAGTTGACCTCTACATCCAGAATAGTGCTTGTTCCGCTACCTACTCAGGTTCAGCAGCATTCACTCAAAGAAATATCACAGTTTGTCCTCGTACATCTCAGGACGGATTGTGTTTAAAAGACTTGGACAAGAAATACTTGGGTATTTCAGCATTGGAGCCAGGTTCTTACAACGAAACTTTCGCATTGGCAGGAGCTTATTCTGACTTATTGGTTAACCAATTCCAGAAAGCTAACGACCAATTCTTATGGCAACAAGTATCAGGTTCAGCTTCTACCTTCGGTGGAACTTGTGAGTCTGATGGTTTGTTAGAAATCTTATCTTCAGGTTCAGCAGGTTCTGCTTTGACATCAGGTCAAATCGTAGGTTCAACTACTGCTAGCTTGGATAACATGGACGCAATGATCGCTGCTCTTTCTACTGACGTAGCAGACAGAGATGACTTGACATTCTTTATGAGTGTAGGTAAATTCCGTTCATTCGTAGCTAACGTACGCGCAGCTAACTCTTACTACTTCGATCCTAACAGCATCAGCAACCGTGGTGGTATTTTGGAAATGGTTTACCCATACCAAAACATTAAAGTAGTAGGTACAGTAGGTATCAACAGTGATCGTATCGTATTAGGACCAGCTAGACAAATCGTAGCAGGTACTGACTTGATGAGCGATTTTTCAAGCTTCCAACTTTGGTACGACATTAATACTGACCAATTGCGTCACAGAATCTCAACTAAACTTGGTGTAAACGTAGCTTACCCTGAGTTCTGGGTATCTAATAACGCCTAATCATTAACCCTTTAAATTAACAGAAACTATGGCAACATGTGATATTACAGCAGGTTTTACTCTCGGATGTAGAGATAATACCGGTGGATTAAAAAATGTTTACATCCTATCTGGTTCTGTTGATTCAGTAACGGGTTCAGGCGCTACAGGCTTAATTACAGCAATCTCAGGTTCGGGTACTTTCTATAAGTTCGAATTAACTCGTCAAACTGGAGATTATACAGAAACTATTAACGGTTCAACTGAAAATGGTACTGTATACTTCGATCAAACAGTTAATATGCCTTTGCACAAAATGCAGAGTGCTACTCGTAATCAGATCAGATTGTTAGCTAAAAATGTTACCATCAAAATGATCGTTGAAACTAACAACGGTTCATCAGATGGTGTAGGTAAATTCTTCTACTTAGGTGAAGAAAACGGTTTATCATTGAACGCAGGTCAAGGTGCCTCAGGTACTGCCTTCGGAGATGCTAACGGATATACCTTAACATTCAACGGCCAAGAACCAGATCCCGCAAGTGAAATCAGCGGTTCTACTTTGACAGATATCTTATCAGGTATTTCTGTAGGATAATAGTAAATTAGGAATAAGGGGTTATGTCGCTCAGGCATAGCCCCTACTCCTATTTAAATAAAAATTAAATGCTACAATTCGATAAATCACAAGCAACAAACTCAAATGCCGTATGGTTAGATACGGTAAATACCTCTTCAGGTTATTATGATAGATTGATGGTTGTTTATTCACAATCGTATGATAACTCGAATGGTACTTTTAATTTAACTACTACAAGTGCACCTAACCAGTATAGAAATTGGTTAGTATTACAAAACACCGGATCAGTAGTACCTACACCTTCAGGTCAGTATGATGTACAAATTTATACTAGAACAGAAAACGTAGAAGGTAGATGGGGATTTACAGATCAAGTTTGGGGTACAACATTATTTAAGTTTGGTAACTTTGGAGCTGGGAATGAACCAGCAAATTTTGTATATTCAGATCGAGCTTATATCTCAGGATCGAATGAACAGGAGATAACTCAATATGTATCATCAAACGAGAACGGAACATACACAACGTACAATGGATAATAAGTTTAATTTCAAAAGTATTAAGAAGCAATTTGCTGCTAGAGTAAAACCTAGTGAAGCAATTTATGCTGCTGAGGATAGAAGTTTTGTTAAGTATGGGGAGAGAAATGATTTTCCTAATTACTTAATTGACTTATATAATAACTCATCAATTCACTCTACGTGTGTAAATGCAATTGTAGATGGTATTGTAGGAGAAGGCTTAACAGCTGATCCTGAATTCGTATTAGATAATGCTAACCCAGAAGAAAGCTGGAATGAGGTATTTAGAAAATTAGCATTAGATTATAAATTATATGGTGGCTACGCATTTGAGGTAGTATACTCAAAATCACGTAATAGAGTAGCTGCTGTTTATCATATTGATTTTTCTTGGTTAAGAGCTAAGGAAATGAATTATAGAGGTAAAATTGAAGGATACTATATTTCAGACGAATGGGCTGAACGTTCTTCATTCTATAGTCCTCAAGCAACAAAAAGCACACCTTATTTGCCTTGTTATAACCCAGCAAAGGCACAAGAGGAACCAAAACAAATTTATGTTTATCGCCCATACGCACCAGGTCAAAAATATTACCCACTCCCAGATTATGTAGGAGCATTGCGTGTAATTGATTTGGATGAAGAGGTAGATAACTTCCATTTAAATAATATTAGAAACGGATTAGCACCTAGTTTATCTATTACAACATTTACAAATGCTGATCCTGATCAAAGACAGGCTATTGAATCTATGCTTAGAGAACAATACGCCGGTACAGATAATGCAGGTAACCTGTTATATATGGATCTAGATGATCCAGCAAATGCACCTGTAATTACACCTATTCCACAAAATGGAGCTGATGGTTACTATACAACACTATCAGATATGGTGACACAAAAGATTTTAACAGCACATAGAATTACCTCACCAATGATCTTAGGTATTAAAACAGCAGGTCAATTAGGAGGACGTGAGGAAACAATCGATGCTTACTTATTATTAGTAAACACAGTAATTAGACCTTTCCAACAAGAGTTACTAGCATCAATTGAGGATATGTTAGAGATGATGCACCCAGAACAAGGTGACATTACAGTAGGTGTTCAGCAATTAAAACTATATGCAGACGGAGAAGAAGAAACTGATGTAGTAACTTCAATCGATGCTAATGCAGGTGAGGATGCTGAATTAGAAGGTCAAATAGAGGAAGCAGATAAGGAAGCTGCTGATTTACAAGACGGAATTATAAACATACCAGCATAATGACTAGTACATTTATCATATCAGAAGCTAAACTAAGAGAATTTACTGATGTAAATGATTCTTTAGATACAGCTTTTATCAAAAACGCAGTTCGTGAAGCACAAGATATTCACTTACAAAGAATTATCGGTACTGCCTTATATAATAAAATTTTAAGTGACATTGATGCCGATACATTGTCAGGTGAGTATCTTACTTTAGTAACGTCTTATATACAGGACTTCTTATTGTATGCTGCCTACTATGAATGTTTAGAGGCAATTTTTATTAGACCACGTAATAACGGTTTACTACAAGCTACTGGTGGTGATAATAGTCAAACAGTTGATAGATCATTGTTTAATGTAAAACGTCAGTCAGTAGAAAATAAAATGCAATACTACGCTGAACGTTTAGTTAATTATATTATTGAAAAACAAAATTCATTACCTGAATTAAACGAAAATAATTTCTTATACGAACAATATCCTGATTATGGTGACCAATACAGATCACCTATTGTATTCAAATATAATACTAGAGGAACACATATTGATTTCGCAAGGAAAGCAGGATTAAGAATAACCGATACAAGATATCCCCAATTCCCTTGGGCTTCAAATATTAAATAAGAATGGCAGACAATTTATCATCACAGTATATCAGTGCTTCGTTTCAGAAGCTAGTACAAATTAGTGGTTCACAAATTGCTGATGGTACAGGTAGTTTAATTGATAATTTGACATTGACTGCCTCTTATGCTACTACAGCTAATAGTGCTTTAACAGCAACCTCAGCAACAACAGCTACTTCAGCATCGTATGCTACAACAGCTTCGTTTGCACTAAATGCAGCAGGTGGAGCTGCAGATACAGGTAGTTTACTTACTACAGCTTCTATAAGCGATGCAACTATTACATTCACTAAAGGTGACGCTAGCACATTTAATATTGTAGTAAATAACGTAGTAAACGCAGATTCAGCAAGTGTAGCAACAACTGCTGATAGTGCAACGTCTGCTTCATATGCTACAACAGCTGCTAGTGCAACATCTTCTTCTTATGCTACTACTGCTACTTCGGCTTCATATGCTACAAATGCTAGTACAGCAGATTCAGCTACTAGTTCATCATATGCTACTACAGCTTCTTATGCATTAAATGCTGATGTTAACCCATTCCCATATACAGGTAATGCTTCAATTACAGGTGATTTATCTGTAACAGGTAGTATTTTAAGATTAAGTGGTTCATACAGTGGTAGTGCAATTGATAATATTACAGATATCTACACTTCAACTGCTAAAATAAATCACGTAATTAGTTTAACACAAGCAGAATACAATGCTATTTCAGCATCTGCTGATCCAAATACTTTGTATTATATTACAGATGCAGTATCAAGTGTAGTAAGTGCCTCATATGCAGTAACTGCTTCGTATGCTTTATCTGCTGTTGAAACAGATACATTACAAACAGTAACAGATAGAGGAGCAACTACAACTAATGCTATTACAGCTTCAGCATTATATTTAAATAGTGCAGGTGATACTAGTTATATTGCAGGTAATTTAGATGTAGCAGGTACTATTACTTATATTTCTTCTTCTACACTACAGATTGGAGATAACGTAATTGAAATCAACTTTAATAAAGCAGCAGGTAACTCAGGTATCTTAACTTACGATACTACCTCACCATTTACAGCTTCTATTTTATGGGATGCTACAAATAACTATTGGATTGGTGGTGGTTATACTACTGAAGAAAAATTCATAATGGCCAGTGATACTGGTTCAATGTCAGTAGCTACAGCCTCTTATGCTACAACAGCAGTAAGTGCTTCACATGCAGATAATGCCTCAGCAGCATTAATAGCTACTACAGCATCTTATGCTACGACTGCTGTAAGTGCTTCATATGCTTTAACAGCAGCAAGTGCAACAACAGCAACAACTGCCTCTTATGTAGCAGCAGCAAACGTAGATGGAACAGTAGCAAGTGCTACTTCAGCATCGTATGCAACGACTGCTTCGTATGCCTTTACAGCAGTTACATCATCTTATGTAGCAGCAGCTAACGTTGATGGTACAGTTGCTTTAGCAACAAGTGCTAGTTTTGCTACTACAGCATCACATGCCTCAAATGTAAGAGATGGAATTATATTGAACGATGCAGTTGTATCAGGAAGTTTCAATGGTGATGTTAAACCATTAACTATTGCTTCTAATACAGCATCAATGGATTGTTCAACAGGTAATTTCTTCACCTTAACATTAGCAACATCAGCAGATACACACTTAGATGCTTCAAACATTGCTCCAGGACAAACTATAAACATTAAAGTTACTCAACCTGCAACTACAGGTAGTTTATCATTTAGTGATGATTTTGCTTTCCCAAGTGGTTCAACCTATGTAGGTTCAGCAGTAGCAAATGCTGTAGATATTATCTCTATGGTATCGTTTGATGGTTCTACGTTGTATGCTAACCAGATTGAAAACTTAGTATAAAAATATGTTTACACCAACAGCTATATTTGCTAAACAGGCTGCAGCCGCAGTTGGACCTGTAATTCCAACTACAAATTTAATTATGTGGTTAGATGCCCAAACAGGTATTACTACCTCATTTGGTTATGTAACTAACTGGGCTGACCAATCAGGAACAAGTAACGATGCTACTGGACAAAATGGTGGTGTATTATTAGGTACTTCTATTGCTGCTATTAATAACTTAAATGCCTTAAATTTTAGTTCAGCAGATACAAGATTTATGGCTTATGCTAATTCTTTAGTTTCTAACTTTACAGATGGATTACATTGTTTTATTGTAGGTACACAAACATTTGGTGGTAGTTATGGAGCTAGTTACTATCCAGCATTTATTTCTGAAGGTGATGTAAACCAACAATTATTAGGTTTAGTAGGTAAAAAATATCCTGAAACATATATTGCTCCAGCTACTGACAACTATGCTGCTGGTGGTGTTTATAATAATGGTTCATCTACCTATACTTCAGATACATTCTATACTTGGGAATGGCAATTTAGTGATTTTAGCACCCAAGAAGATGCAGGATATATTAACGTAACTACATTAATTAAAATGAATGGTTCCTCAATTGGTACATTAAGTGCTTGGGGTTCAGCAGCAACTGGTAAAAATAATACTAAAAAATGGATTGGTAACTTTAAAGATACTGCTACTGGATTTAACGGTTCAATGTTAAATGGGTATATTGCAGAAATTATTTGTTATAGTGCTCCATTATCTTCGGGTGATGCAGCTACAGTTAGAAGTTATTTACAGACTAAATACGGACACTATTAATGGATACAGGAGTTAAAGACACAATAGCAAATACAGCCACTATAAGTGGTGTAGCAGCGTATATAATGCAATTCCAAGCCGAATTAACGGTATTATTGTTATTAACAGGTTTAATACTTAATATAACAAGAATTTACGATTGGTTTAAAAATAAGAAATAATGGCAGAATTTAGATTAGGAAATACAGCACTAAATGCCTACTACTTAGGTAATACAGAGATTAATAATCAAATATTACCTGACCCATATTCTCCTGTTAAGATATTTGGGACTGCAAGTATTGATGGGTGGTGGAATAATGATACAGGATCTAACTATGTAAGTGGAGAAACTGAATATCCTGCCTTTCCTGCATTATATAAAGTGTGGTATTCTTGGAATGATGTTGTTAATAATGTATCTATTATTTCAGGTTCAGCACCTGATAACCGAAAAGTATGGCGTTCGGCTTTATGGGCTAATGATGCAACTGGTGATTATATAGGACCCGGAGAAGGTTATTCACTAGCATATGCTTATAATGGTGGGGAAGAAAGTCCTAGTGATAATTCTACAGCAATATCTAGGAATCTGCCCCTTACTTCAAGTAATGATTTGTCTTTTTTCTGTGTACATCAATTAAATACTAATACTACTTTAGATTTTGTAATACCTAGTACAGCATTATATTCAGAAGCTGACCCAACAGAAACATATCAAACTGTAACATTAGAATTTAGTAAATCATTAGCTCCAGCACAAGTAACTCCTAGATTTAGAGTTTATAGTTATCCAACATCTTCAGCAGGTTTACCAGGAACAACAGATTTAATCAATATGACACCTTACGATTATGTTTATCAAGGGTCATATTCAGGATATTTTGGTTTTACTTATAACCAATCTACAAAAGAATTTAAGGTTTATTCTAACTCAACTACTCCCGTAACAAGTAGTATATTAACTAAAGATTTTGTTTTTGATGATGCTAGAGTAGAAATGTATAGGAGAGAGAGTGCTCTTTCTAATTTGTGGTATGAAATGTTAGTAATTAACAAAATACCTACAACTGAGGAACTTGAATTATTAGATCTCTATTACAGAAACAAATATACAAGTATATCTTTTACCAACTAGTTAACGTACTGTAGTACTCTTAGGCATTCGCCTATGATCCTCAGCTTTCATCCATTCTAAATTATCAATGTGATTATTGTGTCTATCTGCGTCTATATGGTGGACCTCATAACCTTCACCCATATTGCCGTAAAACGCAGAGGCAATTGCTCTATGCACGTATTTTACGCATCTTTTCCCATCAACATATGGTTGATAAGCTAGGTATCCCGATTTATGTTTTTGTTGAGCTATTTTAAGCCAACATTTTAGTTTAGGTGAATGTTTCCATATTTCACCTTCTTCTGTAGCATAGTATCCTG
>Ga0099848_1001439_pt1 | contig 11125 bp, 11 predicted proteins | sample CB_VirMetaG_3_FD_78179 | JGI IMG/M metagenome (GOLD analysis project Ga0099848, IMG submission 78179) | Freshwater to marine saline gradient viral communities from Chesapeake Bay - CB_1508_1S Viral MetaG | ecosystem: Environmental > Aquatic > Marine > Coastal | place: USA: Chesapeake Bay... | reverse complement strand
CTCACCGTGGGCGATGTTCAGGCGCTCAGCGGCGACACCGGCAAGGGCGATGGTGGGCGTGATGATGATGGTACGCCGGTCGCCGGCGAAGGCATGGGCGTCAAGGTGCTCCCACTCGGCCTTGGCCTTCTTCATAAGCTCCGTCTTCCCGCTTCCCGTGCGGGCGGCGTTCACCAAGCGGGGAGGGATGGTATCGGGCCAAAGGGCATGGCCCTTGGCATTGAGCTTGATGAGCCCGTCATCCTTCTGCTCAAAGCTCTTGGGGTTGAAGTTGAAGGACGGGGCCACCTTCAACTGCGTCTCGCAAGAGAAGCAGGTGTAGTGGGCGTCATCCAGCCGCTTGTAGCCGCTGCCGCCGCACAAGGGGCAAGGGGCCTTCTGGCCCACGTTGAGAACCGTATGCTTCTTGGGGTCGAAGGTGATGACGGTCCATGCCCCGGAGCCGGTGAACTTGGCGCCGTTGGAAGCAGCCTTGGCCTTCGCCGTGGTCTTCTTGGTGGTCTTGACCTTCACGGGAGAAGAAGCGGGGTACTTGGCGTCAAGGGCGTCAAACCACTTGGCGAAGTCGAAGACCTCGGAGTGGCCGTCAACAACGCGGACGGGCTTGCCCGTGTCGCGGTGGAAGCCGCCGGGGAGCGGGAACAGGCGCGTGCCGATGTCCTTGGCATCGCGGTCCCACCACCAAAGACCCTCGGCCTGCTCATGGAACCGCTTGATGAGCGCCTTGATGTTGGCGGCGGTCCACTTGTTCTTGGCCTCATCGGCCCAGCCCACGTCATTTCCGAACCAGTAGACCAAGCAGAGGCCCTGCCCGGTGTAGATGGTGCGGTTGGGGCGAGCGGGGAGGCCCACGGCCACGCAGGCGGCGCGGACAACAAGGTGGAACTTGGTGTCCTTCAACCACTGAATGACCTCAGACGCGGGCGCGGCGCGCATGGCGGCCTTGCGCTCATCACGGGTCGCGCCCCACCGCTCCGCACCGCCTTCCCAGTCATAGGCGTCAACGTCAATGGTGATGGCGGCGGCCTTCTTCAAGTCCGCCTGAGTCATGCCGGTGCCCTTGGTCATGCCCGAGAAGAAGCCGCCGGAAGAACAGGGCTGCTTCCCCTCCTTTCCGTAAAGGTAGCGGCAACGTACTTCGAGGCCGTCGGGGGCTTGCGGAAGAAGCTCGGCGGCGGTAAGCTGGTCCTGCGTCATGGTAGAACGCTCCTGGGGGCGAAGTGAGTAGTGCCACTTCGCCCCCTTTCTATTTGGGTTGCGGGGGCTTGGCGGGTGCCGAAGGTGTAGACCTAAGCGGTCCCTCTTGCAAGAGCCGAAGCGGTTGCGAGAGTTGATGCAGGTTGGAGGCCCGCACCCATTCGGCCACCGGACCAGCGAGGTATTCCTTCACGGTCATCCCGTGGAGAAGCGCCCCGAACCTGTACAGGTCCAAGACTTCTTCGCTGAGGTGGATGGTCTGAGTAGTGCGGGCCAACAGGTTCCCTCGGACACGGGCGTTATACCCGGAGCCGTCGGTAACCGCAAGCCCTCCCCCGAAGATTGTTGAGGATGCCGTGCCCATCGGCCATTGCTGCGATGGACAGGTGTTCTCATTTCTCTCTATAACAGAAACACCTGTCCACCTTAGAAACCTCATCAGCACGGCGTTCTCGGCAGGGACCATCAAGAATCGCCGATGAACACGGCGTTCTCGGTTCCGGGTCAACCTACGCCGTTACCCGCGCTTGACGGTCCCCTACCGCTTGTGTACATTTACACCTCAGAGGCGTGAACATGCTCAGGTGCCCCGTATGCGACGGTCAGACGAAGGTGAGGCAGACCGGGGTACGTCCGAAGTCGGGCAGGTTGCTCGCAACCACGCTCATCCACCGCTTTCAGGTCTGCTACCGCGTCCGCCACTGTAAGGACTGCTCATGGCGAGGGGAGTCCATCGAAGTCACCTTCGCTGACCTTCTGGTCCTTCTCACCGACACGGCCAAGGGCTTCTTCCAGGCCCATGACCACCGGAGACACAATGACAACGCCCTCGAAGCAGAAGCGCCCGCCTCGCCGCATTGACGGCTCAAAGTCCTTCGATGAACTCACGCCCCTCCAACAGCGGGTGGTCAAGTTCATGGTGGACAACGGCAAGTCTCAGTGGGATGCCGTGAACGAAGGGCTGGTCAGTGAGGCGAGCGTGGCCCTTTGGCGCAAAGAGAACATCATGGCTTGGTGCGACTCCTACCGGGCGACCATCCCCCCGACTCCCGAGGAACTTGCCGCCCGTGCGCGGGAAGGGCTCAACGCCCTGCTCAACAGTTCCATCCGGGTAGTTCAGGACACCCTGGTCAACGGCGAGGGCAACCCCACTTCCTTGAAGGCGGCGCAATGGGTTCTTGATGGCATCTTCGCGCAGGCCGCACCGCCGAAGAAGGTGGAACCCGCACGGGGCATGGAGCCGCAGAACGCTGAGGCTGAGCTTGCCGCCGTCCTCCAGTTGGTGAAGCGTTGACCTTGCCCTTCATCCCCGGCGCCGTTCCCGTCCACCTCCAAGGGCAAGTCGCGCAAGTGATTGCGCGGGTGGACGGCTTCGCTCAGCTTCACCGGGTTCAGGACAAGGACTCGAAGAAGCCTATCCCGTGGGCCACCGCGCCCATGCAGGCCAAGATTTTCGAGGCCGTTGAGAACGGTGCCAAGCGCATTGTCATCATCAAGGCCCGTCAGGTCTACGCCACTACGGCTTGCAAGATGGTCCTTCACCACAAGGCGTACACCACGCCCTTCGCGGCCATGCACGCGGTCATCAGCATGAGGGATGACTCCGCGACCGCGCTTCTTGACGACAATCGCAGGTGGTTGGATGACCCTCCCGAGCTTCTTCGCCGGCCCATTCAGACCCGCGCCAAGGCGCGCATTGTCTACGGTGACACCCTCGCAAGTGTTCAGGCGTTCACGTCGCGCTCAGCTACCGGCCTTCGGTCCTTCACCCCGGCTGCCGCCGTAGTCTCCGAAGCGGCCTTCGCGCCTGACCTTGAAGAAGTCATCGCCCAGCTTGACGCGGCGGTTGGTGACGGCCTGCTCATCCTTGAAAGCACGGCCAACAACCCCAATGACTTCTTCTCGCAGCTTGTGAAGGCGTCCCCTGAGAACGGGTGGACGCTCCTGACGATGTGGTGGCATGAGCATCCCGCTTACGAAGACGGCCCTGACCTCATCCCGGCCGACTTCGAGGCCACTTTGACCGACTATGAGAAAGGACTTCGGGACGAATACGGCCTGACCCTTGGGCAGCTTCACTGGCGCCGTAGGACTGAGAACCGCATCGGTTCAAGCTACAAGTTTCGCAGGGAGTACCCTTCATGCCTGGATGACTGCTTCCTTGACCGTGAGGGCGGCTACTTCGGGGACGAAGACCTTGGCGCCGTCCACGTTGTCGAGCACGCCCTTCACGGCGTCAACCAAGGCCGTGAGATTGAAGCCCCTCAGCACCATGACCGCTACGTCATGGGCGTTGACGTTGGTGGCGGCGTCGGCGGGGACTACAGCGCCTTGTGCGTTGTCAGCGTGGCAACCCGGCAAGTGGTCTACACTGAGCGGAGCAACACCCTCACCCCGGCTCAATGGGCGCACCGCTGCATCCAAGTGGCCGTCCGCTACAACTCCGCGCTCATGCTCGCGGAGTCCAACAACCACGGCCACGCCTTCCTTCTTGAAGTGAACAACTGCGCCTACCGTCAGCAATGGCTCAACCCCAAGACCGGCAAGCCGTGGGTGACCACTTTACAGAGTAAACTTGACGCCTTCGACACCTTGCGGGAAGCCCTGCAACTCATTCAGATTCTCGACCGCCCCACTTGGCTTGAACTACGGTCCCTCACCATTCCACCCGGAAAGGTCTGCCCCGAAGCCCCGAAGGGAGGGCATGATGACGCGGCTATGGCTTGCGCCTTGGCCTACAGGTGCATGAGGGACGTGCCTTCCGCATGGCGCACCAATGCGGTACACTCGAACCGCAACAGGGTTGATGACCTTATTGCCGCCTCGCGGGCACGCCGTATTCGTTCTTCCTCCCTTCCCTTCTAAGCGGAGCCCCGATGCTTCAACCGAAAGACATTCAGGCGATTCTTGGTCAGCATGACCTCTATTGGGATGACCGCCGTGAGCGCATGAGGGAGTACCGGCGGCTCTACATGACGCAGTTTTGGGAACAGGACGGGTTCACCATGAATGATGGTGTTCTCCGCACCGAAGTCCCCAAGGCTTACGCCGTTGTCGAGTCCTACTTGGGCTCGCTCTACGCCAAGAACCCTTCGGTGCGCGTTGAGCCCGACATTCGGGCACGCGGCAACCCCGCAGTCGCGCAGGCCACGGCCAACCAGTACCTCTTGACCATTCGTGAGCAGCTTGAAGACGCCACCCGTCTCGCGCTCATCTACCCGTGCAGCTTCATCAAGCTCGCGCCCGAGCAGAACGTGGACCCGTTGAAGCGGGTGTCATGCGCGGCCCTTCCCCCGTGGGAAGTCATTGTGGACGCCACCGCCTGCTCATGGGACCAACAGCGGCACGTCGGGCACGTCTTCCTCATGCCCGTGAGTGAGGCCACGGCCCGCTACAAGAAGGGGCCTGAGCAGTTCCGCACCCGCGCCTACTCCAAGTGGATTGAGTCCACCGGCATCGCGGGCAAGGACGTGATGAAGGGCCTTGGCGCCAACAGCGGGGAAGTGCCCGACACCGACAAGTGGATTCGAGTTGTCGAGCTTTATGACCTCATGGATGACCGCCTTCTGGTCTGGTCCCCCGACTACAGCGATGGTCAGGACTTCCTGTTCACGGGCGTCACGGTTCAGGTGGGCGCCCTTGACGCTGAGGCCGACGCGGAAGCCAAGACCCCCGAAGGTGAGCTTGTCCATGAAACCACGGGCATCCCTTTCAAGTCGGCGTCGGGGCGTCCTGTGGTTCCTATTCTCCCCCTCTACTTCACCCGCGACCCTGACACGCCCCTCCGAGGCTACAGCCTCATCGGCCGGTCCCGCGACCAGTTCAGGGAACTCAACCTCATGCGGACCTACCAAGCCCAGGGCGTGAGGCGCATGGCCCGTCAATGGCTTGTGCGGGCAGGCTTCCTTTCCGAAGACGGTGCCGCGAAGGTGTCTCAGGGCCTTGACGGGGAGTTCATTGAGGTGGACTTGCAGCCGGGTCTTCCCCTTGAAGGGAACATGATGCCCGTCCCGCAAGTGCCCATCCCGGCCGACATCACGGTCTACGCGCAGACGGTGGACGCGGACTTGAAGGACGCGGGGATGCTCGCACCGTTCACGCGGGGCGAAGTCACCAAGAGCACGGCGACTGAGCAGAACCTTCTCGCCGCCTACACTTCCAGCGAGATTGGCCGCATGGCGCGCATCAGGGATAGCGTCATCACCTCGCTCGCCTTCACCTACAACGTCATGCTGAGCGTGGTCTTGGGCGACGAAGCCGAGCCCCTGAGCCTGCCCAACCCCGTTGGCCCCACCATTCTCAGCGCCGATGACTTGACCGGCGACTTTCAGTATTGGGCGACCGATGCCGGGACTACGCCCATGAGCGACCTTGCGAAGCAGCAGGTCTTGGAGCGTCTTGCTCCCGTCCTTGGGCAGCTTGGCGCCAACCCGCAGCTTATCCTTGAAGAAATGGTGAGGGTCTTCCAGCTTCCCGCTGACCTTGCTACCCCGCCTCCCGCTCCCCCGGCTCAGCCGTCCCCCGAAGGGGCACCCGCCCCGCTCCCCGTTGAAGGAGAACAGTGATGCCCCTGACCATGAAGACCCCCGAGGGTATGCCCCCTGACCTTATGGCCGCTGCCGAGGAAACCGATGCCGCCATCGGTCAAGAGCTTGCGGCTACGGTCCCGCCGTTTGAGAAGCCCGTGGCGCCGAAGGTCATGGACGCGCTCGCCAAGGCCGTCGCGGCGGCGGCGAAGGTCATGGGCATGGACCTCATGCCCGAGAAGTACGGCGAGCCGGTCACCGAGCTTGACCCTGACCTTGTGCGGTTCCTTTCCATGCTCGAAGCGGCGGCAAGCGACTACGGCGCACCCTTCCCCGTGGCCCTCAGCGCCATCAAGGATGACAAGGGCCTCACGGCCATCACCGCCCACCTGCTCACCTTGGCGAAGGACAAGGGCTTCAAGGACTTCCTTGACATGCCCGCTGAGGGGGAGACGCGGGGAAGCGAAGTGACTGAGGAAGTCATGGGCGAGGAAGAAGGCCCCGGCGGCATGACCGAGGGCTTCGACTTCGCGGCCCGCATGAAGTGAGAACGCCGTAGCCATCGGCTATTCAGAGGTGGACAGGTCTTTCAGTTTCTCTCTATAGCAGAAACACCTGTCCACCAACTTTCGCCGATGAACACGGCGTTCCCGTCAACGGAGGTAGGTCATGGCCTTCCAGTCAATCCGCAACAGCATCGCCAAGCTCTTTGGCTTCGGAGGGAAGCCCGAGACGGTCATCCCGAAGTCGCGGGGCGCTCAGTACACGGCGCGCTTCGGCGGCGATGCCATGAAGGAACTGGCCTACGCCATTGAGAACAAGCAGCCGGTGTCCTTCTTCTACAATGACAAGTGGCAGGAGGAAGGAGTCACCGGCAAGTACGGGCAGCGGGTGGGCAACCCTCACGCCGTTTGGCGCGGCGCCAACGGGACCGTCTACCTGCACCTGTACGTTGACCCTCAATCCGCTTCCGCGACCGGCGACCTTCCCGGTTGGCGGACGTTCATTGTCCCCCGCATCCAGAACGTGTCGGTTCTCGAACTCGGCACCAAGCTCTTTGGCAAGCCCATCCGGTTTGTCGATGCCCCAGGGTGGAACCCCGCGTGGTACTCGCGCGTCGGTTCCCCCATCAACCTTGTCAAGTCATAGGGAGTCTGAATGACCACCCCGAGCCTCACCGTCGAAGGCAACGCCGCACCCGTCCAGTCCACCGCCGAGAAGGTTCTTGCCGAAGCGCAACTGATTGCGTCGGGCGAGGATGACACCGGCTCCGAAGTGGAGATTGAGGAAGTCAGCAACGGCGAGCCTCCCCGCAAGCGCAACCTCTCATGGAATGACGCCATGAAGCAGGTGCCGCCCGACATCGCCAAGCTCATGCGCGAAATGCAGGGGGACTACACCCGCAAGACTCAGGAGCTTGCCGAGCAGAAGAAGGACTTTCTGCGGGAGCGGGAGGCGTTGAAGAAGGGCGCGCAGGCGCTTCAAGACCGTGAGCTTCCCGAGTATGACCCCTTCAATGAGGACACCATCAAGGCCCGCATTGAGGCCGAGGTGAACAAGCGGCTGCGCGAAGTCTTGGAGCCCATGCAGCAGGAATACGAAGTCATGCAGGCCGAGGACAACTACAAGGCGTTCTTGGCCGAGCACCCCGAGTTTGAGACGGACACCGGCCTTCGCTCCGAAGTGCAGTTCCTTCTTGAAAGCAACCCGGCCCTTGACCTTGTGACGGCCTATTGGGCGGCGAAGGGGAAGCAGGCCAAGGCCAACGCCTCGCAGGCCGAAACCCGCAAGGCCGCTGAGCGCAAGGCGGCCAAGGAAGCCGCCCTGACCGGCACCGCTACTCCCCGCCGTGGCGCCGTGACTTCTACCCCTGACCGCTCCACCATCAAGAAGATGAGCAACGCGGACATTCTCGCGCTCGCTCAGTCCATGCACCGTAGTCGGTAGTTGCGCTTCCGCGACCATGAAGTATAATGCCGATGACGTAGGCCACCCCCGTTGCGGAGCCTACGGCTTTAGCGGCACCCTTCATGGACACGCCCCCGAACCCGTAGTCTCACCCATTCGCATTGGAGGGCCTTATGGCTCCGCAGTCGGTTCTTACCACTACGCTCCAGCTTCTCCGCGACAAGCTCGTGGACAACAGCTTCCTCGCTCACCCGCTCATCCGTGCCATTGAGGAGCACGGCAATCTCGTCAAGGTTTCCGGTTCTGCCCGAGTGGAGCAGCCGGTCATCTTTGGTGAGACGACCCAGCTTACGGAACTCTCGTCCGGCTGGGAGGCGGTGAACATGAGCGTCACTGACCCCTTCTACAGCGCGAAGTTTGAGTGGAGCAACTTCACTCAGCCCATCATCCTGAACGCCGTTGAGAAGGCGGCCAACAAGGGCGACCTCGCGGTGGTCAACATTCTCGAAAGCAAGATGAAGAACGTCATGCTTTCGCTGAAGAAGGAGGTGTCGAAGCAGGTCATCCAGGGGTCCAGCGGCAAGCTGACCACCCTCCAGACCCTCAACGGCAACGGCCTGAGCGTCGGCGGTACGGACATTCTGGCGGCCAACACGAATGGCTGGCTCGAAGCCCGCGCCCGCGCTTCGCAGGTCAACAGCGTCGGCGGTCTGAGCAAGGCCACCTTCCAGTCGCAGAACTGGTTCAACCAGTTTGTCGACGCGGGCGGCACCCTCGCCCTGAGCCACATTGATGAGCTTTTCATCCAGGCTCAGATTTACAACCCCGGCGGCAAGACCCCCGACATCATGCTGCTCAGCCCCAACTGCTATGCCGCCTTCTTGGCCCTCATGGACCAGCGGATTCAGTACATCACCGTGGCCGACCGGAACGGCCTCAACAGCGAGATGGTCGCCACCTACCGTGGTGCCCGCATCTACGTTGACCCGAACCTCGGCTTCAACATCAACAGCGCCGTCATCGCGGGCCGTCCCGCCGTGTCGGGCTACCTCCTGTCCTCCGACCAGTTCCAGCTTTACGCCGATACGGACGGCTGGTTCAACGTCGGGGATATGATGCCGGTGCCGGGAACGGCCACTGAGGCGTCGATGGTGTTCTGCCGGATGCAGCTTGTGACCGGCCACCTCGCTTCCCACGCCCTTCTTCTCGACGCGGAGGCTTGATACTCATGGCTACCTCTACCCTCATTCAGTTCCTCGGCCCCGGTGAGGGCGCCGCGACCGTCAACCGCCGTCAGGTGGAGACGTACATCGCTGGCGGCACCATCGCGGCCGGCGATTGGGTCGCCCTGGACACCGGCAAGACCGGCGCCGACAAGGCCCTCTACGTCATTTCCACCCCGGCGGTCGCCGGCCGTGGCAACGTCGCGGGCGTGGCCCTCGCCGCCGCTTCTTCGGGCGACAAGGTGGACGTGGTTATCGGCGGCTACGTCGGCGCGGCCAAGGTGGCGGCGGGCACGGCCCAGCACGTCTCCCTGACCACCTCCGGCGCGGCTGTCGGCACCGCCCTCACCTACGCGACCGGCACCCATACCGGGACCGGCCCGTGCGGCGTGGCCCTGACCGCTGAGGCGGGCGGCTTCTCCGAGGCTTACGTCTACAGCAAGTTCTGAGCCCCGCTGTAGCCCCTTCAATGGGCTACACTTGCCCCGTCCGCCCCAAAGGTGGGCGGGGCTTCTCGCTTAGGGAGAACGCATGAACCTCGGTGACCTGATTTCCTTCTGCGGGAACCTTCTCGACTATGACCCCACCAATGCGACCTACCGTGAGCAGCTTGTCGCCATCCTGAATGACGCGCAGACGCGCACTTTGACTGACCGCCCGTGGGACTTCTCCATGCGGGACCGGACGTTGAAGGTCTACACCGACGTTTCGCACGAAATGAGCTTTGTGAACGGCTCCGCGACCGTCGCAGGCATCAACTTCCCGTCCTCACCCTCGGCCATCAAGCCCGGTTCCCGGTGGGACCGTGGGCAGCTTACCGTCACCGACTCCAACGGCGCGACCTTTCAGTACCTTGTCGCCTACGTCAAGTCGGCCAACCAGCTTTTCATCAGCCGGGACTTCGAGGGCGTGACGGGCACCTACACCGTCACCTTGAAGTTCAGGGACGTGTACCTTCCCTCGGACTGCATGACCGTGCAGAACGTGAGCGACCCCGAAGTCGGCATCCCGGCGAAGGCCCTGTTCCTTTCCAAGTGGGAGCGGGAAGACGCCAACCTTGACCCTGACCTTCTCGGCACCATTGAGGCGTACTTGCCTTCTGAGGGCAAGCGCACCCCCGCTCCGCAAGTCCCCCGTGGGGTGTCGGTAGTCGCAGGCGTCGGGCAGGGCATCAGGACCATCAACGTCTACATGGTCAACGTCTACGGCCCCGCCGCCACCAACTACCCCGTGTACCGGCCCGAAGTCAGTGACGGGTGGGAAAGCGCCTTCTCGAAGGTGGCGACCTACACCCTTGCCGACAACCAGACCCTCACGTTCACGCCCGAAGCCATCCCTTCGGCAACCGGCTTCTACCGGCGGTACTACTTCACCTGCCCCGAGGCCAACATTCTCGCGCCCGTGCGGGTGAGGGACGCGCTTGGTGAGCAAGGTGGCCCTCCGGTCATCGGAGTGGACACCATTGACCCGCAAGGCGGCGTCACCCTCGCCCCCAACCTCGCACTTTCGCACCTTGAAAGTCAGAACTTTCAGTCTACGTCCATTCGCTATCGGCATGACCAGTCTGCCGCCTACCAGTCCGTTCAGCTTTACCCGCACCCTTCGGCGGACCAAGGGCTGAACGTCCGCATGGTGGTGACGCCTCAGCGCATGATGGAGGACCAAGACGCCCCGCTTGTGCCCGCGTCCTACGCGCAAGTGATTGCGTATGCGGCCTTGGAGAACCTGACCTTGAAGGTGGACAACCCCGCCCTGAGCGCGGTCTACCAGCGGAAGAAGGACACGCTCTACAAGGGCATGGAACAGCGGTTCTTGCAGGCCGTTCCTCGCCGCATCATCAAGGGCACTCCAACGGCGGGCTACAAGTTTATGACCAACCCGTATGGGAAGCTCACCTTCATCCCTTGATGGAGCCGCCATGAAGCAGAACGTGACTCAGGCTCCGCTTGCGGGTGGCCTTGAAACCAAGCTCCCGCAGTCTCCCAGCAACGCGGGTGTCGCGCAGAACTTGATGATTGACAAGGCGACGGGCGGGTGGAGTACCCGCCTTGGCTATGAGCCGTTTGTGGCCTCCCCGACTTCATGGGCACCCTTCGGCTCCATCGGGCAGGTGACTTCCATTCATTGTGCCCAAGAGCTTTCGGGAGGGGCGCGTCAACACCTGTTCTTCGAGGCCGATGGCAACCTGTACTTGGTCTATGAGGCCGCAGGCGCAGACCAAGTTCTGACCTTGGCGAGCAACCGCAACGTGCCTTCTGCTTCTGAGGCGGG
>Ga0099848_1001436_pt1 | contig 11135 bp, 15 predicted proteins | sample CB_VirMetaG_3_FD_78179 | JGI IMG/M metagenome (GOLD analysis project Ga0099848, IMG submission 78179) | Freshwater to marine saline gradient viral communities from Chesapeake Bay - CB_1508_1S Viral MetaG | ecosystem: Environmental > Aquatic > Marine > Coastal | place: USA: Chesapeake Bay... | reverse complement strand
TTGTGCTTGTCCACCAAGACCTGAGTAAGCTTGACCTAAACCAAACTGACCTGCTTGTCTTGCACCTGCCAAAGAACCAAGTCCTGAAGCAAGTTGTTGTTGAGCTTGTTGTTGTCTACCAAATTCGCCCATGGCTGTTTGTTGTGCTTGTTGAAAGCCTTGGCTTCTAAGTCCGCCCAAAGCCTCTCCCAAGCCTCTACCGAGAGCTTCAGTGCGTTCTTCTGCACCTAATCTAGCTCTTGATCCAAAGGCTGATTCACCGCCTCTAGCGATGTCAGAAGCTCTAGCTGATATGTCAGCCATGGCTCCTCTTTCAAGTATGTCTTTGCGTACTTGATCAATAACTTCTTCTTGATATGGGTCCATAAATTGTTGATATGAACTAGGATCGTACTCAGCACCTGCGTATTCACGCAATGCTCTTTCTGACTCACCTAAACCACCGAATAAACTTTCAATACCTGTACCAAATGCTTGTTCAGCCTTTTGTATGTAAGGCTCTTGAACGCCAATTTTTTCTCTTGATAAACCAATAGCCGCTAATTGTTCAGGAGATAGTCCTGCAATCTTTTGTGGTACGACAACAGGTCTGCCCTGTTCATCATAAAATGTGCGTTCAGCAGCCCTAAATGCTTGTTGCATAAAGCCCGGTGAGTAGCTAGAAGTACCCGGTATGCCTGAACCAAAGAATAATTCTCTAGTGGTTGGGTCTAGCGTTCTAAACTGTTGTTGTATATCTGTTGCGATAGGCTGTTGCGAGCCATCGCTTCCGCTAGCGTAGGCTTGTTGTTGCTGACTGGGCAAGTTTCTAAAAGCTTCGACCTGTCTTGGGTCAAGCGTTTGAATGAATTCTTCTGTGGTCATTATGCTACCTTACTAAAGTGTTCCATTAGTTTATACATAACTCTAGTGCCTGACTCTCTTGTTGGCTCTCCGTTTGGAGTTAAAGTTAGTATGCCATTGTTATTGTTAACATCAAAAGAACCTGCTCCTCTTACAGCTTTGGCAGTCATTACAAACTCACCGTCTGAAAGCATTGCAGGAATATCGTCTGATGTCTCAGTGCCTGCTCCATTGATCTGTCCATCTCTTACAGGAAACTCTTCTACATTGATAGCAACACCCATGTCGCCACCTTCTGCCATGGCAACAGTGCCACCTTGGTTAAAGTATTGAACTCCGCCACCGAAATTGTATCTTGGCATACCGCCCATATTAAGGTTCATAATGCCACCTCCTGCCATCATTCTTTTTTCAGGTGGTTGATATACCATGCCTTCTGTAACAGTAGGTCTGCCACCGCTTAGTGCAGGCATGCCTTCAGGAGTTAAACCAAACTCTACACGAGATGGCATTTCTGCTCCTGTTCTACGGGCTATCTCTGCTTCTATGTTATATCTACCTAGTGGGTCCATTTGTGTGAGCGGAGTTAAAGGTACACCTTTTTGATCTTTGGCTTCTTCATAAGCCAACTTACCAATTAAGCCTGCAAGTCCTGCAATACCTAATTTGCCCATCATGCCAAGACCGCCACTTGAGGGGTCAGTGCTAATAATTTTTCCATCTTTGTCAACCTGTACACCAGTCCCATAAGCATCTTCTAATCCGCTTCTTCCACCAAGCCCTATTCTGTCACCAATAGCCTTAATGAAAGGGTTTGTTCCACTACCTTGTAATTTTTTTATTTCTTCATCTGATACAGGCATGCCTGTTTTGGTGTTTATATATCCTTGGTTAACTGGGTCATATTGTATTTCTTCAGGCAAAGGTTGTTCACCACCACCAAGCAAACCAAAATAACCACCTACCTGATCATCTCTATAGGTTTTAGCAATGTTCTTGCCGTATTGAAGTGGGTTAAACTCCATGACTCCTGCCGCATTCTTTACTGAGCCTATGTTTTTCAAAGAATCCATAAATCCTGCATCAGCACCAAAGTTTGCTTTGCCAAGATTGCTTATAGCACCATCTTTGCCAAACACCTTTTGAGAGCCACCTGCCATAACAGTCATGAGATCACCAATGCCACCCTCACCCTTAGCTATGTTATAGACAGACTCAGCCTTGTTGTATATGATTGCGGGTGCTTGCCAAGGACCGGGTACCACTGCGGCTATCTTAGACACTGGTTTTAAAACTTTTCTTCTTAATTTTTGAAAAGCAGAGCCAATACCAAATTCTTGTAGACCAGTTTCAGGATTTATTGAAGCTATACCACTAATTTGTCCTGTGGTATCTACAATTCTTGAATCAGGGTCTATGCCCATTTGCATCATGGTTTCATCTAAACTTTGAGCCGCTTGTGGGTTTGCTTCTAAAACCTCAGCAGGAATAACCGCTTCCCCCTCAGATAAATGACCCAAAGTGGTGTCATTCATTCTGCCTGTTTCAACACCAAGTTTAAGCAAGGGGTTGCCTGATTCGTCTACTTTTTGTTTGACCGCAAATTTTAATAATTCAGCAATACCTTCATCACCCTCACCGCTAACTGGCATCATTCTGTCTTGTAAAATTTCTTCTTGAATTTCTTTGGGTGCGACTTCTTTTACAGTTTGCACAAATGCGTCTACATCCATGCCTGTACCCATTTCGTTGAGTATTTCTTGTTGAGCTTGCATAGACTCAGGTGAGTTCTGCGGATATGTCATTATGGTTCTAACTTGTTGTTCAAAACCAAGATCAACTAATGGTTGCATCACACTTGTGTCTACATTTGACATCATTGGGTCTTGTACACCACTTAATAAAGCTTTGTTAATCCTAACCGTATCGTTGTCAGACATAACGCCTGAGCCTATTGGCTCATCGGTATAAAAGCCTGTATTAGCAGAGCCAAATCTTGCTGCCATGGGGTCTTTTTGCCTTGCCATCATGACCTCTTGTTCGGTCATTCTCCGAGCAAGGGGATTTATATCTTGTGTGAGGTTTTGTATTCTTTCTTTTAATGTTGCCATATTAACTCGTTGTAACTGTTACGGAGCCTACTGCCCCTGTTCCACTCACGCCACTCAAATATGTTTGGTGACTATATAAATCACGAAAAGCATTCCCGTCATACGCTTGGTGAATCTCTAGTGTCGTATTAAACACTATATCACCCGCTATAAAGTTCAGTTCACCTAATTCGGATTGGTTGAACTGCGGGGTTCGATTTGGGTCGAACTGTCCTAAGTTTAACTCAAGTATCCTGACTAATCTATTAAAAACATCAGGTGTTACTTCGTCTAAAGCCTGCGGTAACCTTGTCGGTAATAGCTTTGCCATTATCTTCTACCATCAGGCTGTATATACATTCTAGTATATCCTAGTCTCCATTGCACTCCTAGTCTGTTTGCTGTGTCTGCGTCATCATCACTTTGCAGTCTTAACACAGCCTGTCTTGCTCTAGTTCGTACATTTAATTCATTGGTATTGTTAGAAACATCCTTAGTAACCTTGGTTGATAAGCTTTGTGCAGGAAAGTTTCTTGTTTTAATTTGCATGTTTATTTGTGGTACACCACTGGCTGTATTAGTGCCATAAAACTTAATATCAGGAATGATTTTGCTAATAAAGGCAAAGTCGTTGCCTTCTTGCAAATCAAAATCAGAGCTTTCAATAAAGACATTATCCATTGGAGAACCATCGTTATCTTCGCCTGTTTCTTGGTTATATAGATAATTGTCATTGGTAGCCACTGGTGCATTAAACACATCTTCATCAAGCCAAGCAGTTCTTACAAGCTCACCTATGCTCCATGTATTTTCTAAATAGTTATATATAACATAGCGTGATATTTCACCAGTGTTATCTTGAGTTGATGGATAGAACCACCACACTTCATTGTATTGTTTATTAACCAAAGCAAATGTTTTAAACAACTGTGATAAGTCTAAGTTTTCTTGCACATAACTTAAGACAGTGCATTCTAGTCTTTGTACACTACCGTTGTAACGATAGAAACCATCTTCAGCCATCCAATAAACACCATTCGGTGCATTGATACAAGCATTGGGTGCGATCATACCCACACCTTGATTGATTAAGTTGACTGCAAAAGTTAAAGGTGGTCCAACAAATTGTATCGAATACAAAGCTGAATCAGTCCACACAAGAGTTTCTTGCCTTGATCTTATCCCACCAATAATCTCACTACCCACAGAAAGTCTTACCGATCCTGCGGTATTGGTAGTTTGTGGCTCCCACTCAGTTACGCTTTCTTGATCAGAAAAAGCAATAAGCATAGGATCAATTGAACCTGTTCTAGCTGTGCCTGCACCATCAATAGGATCAGCGCCTAAAACAAACACATGTCTATCTGTTTCGGAAACAATGGTTTGTAAGCCAAGGGTAGGAGCTAAGTTTGCTCCTGACAAAGATGTAATGTTTACGGCTCTTGCAGATGTGCCTCCTGAAGAATCCCAATAAAAAACACCACCGCCTCTTGGGTTTAAAACTAAATCTTCACCGAAATTATCAGACGACCATAATCTAAGTTGATTGGTGAAAGTTAAAGAACTCGCAGACCCATATGCACCTGACCCCCAAGCATTAACACCCCAACCAGTTGATGATACAAAATTATCTAGTCCAGTATTAAGTTGGTAAGCACCTACTACGCTACTGCCACCATTACCTGTATCACTTGAGTTTGCTAAAACAGGATCGCCACTTGTATCCTTGGCTTCAATTAAATAAGAGTTAGCATCAACAATGTTTGTTATTTGATATTCCTGATTAAGTACCGTAGCAGTAATGTTGCCACCAAGACTGACTGCTCCTGAAAAGGTGACAAAATCATTTTGCACCGCACCATGTGCTGTATCACTTACAGTGATAGTAGCATCACCATCGGTTGCAGAAAATGTTACATCGCCTGCACTTGTTGTTAATCTAATGGGGGTAACATCATAAAAATTATCACCTTCTTTTACATAAGATTTAAGGTGAGTGCCTAAAAATAAATATTTAGTGCCTGATATGGAAATCCATGCAAATAAATTTCTACAGGTTCCGAGAAAAGAATTAGCTGAGTTTTTGACCCACCCACCTAATTTTTCAACAAAACCTTTTCTAAACCTAATTAAAGACGCATTGAACCATCCGCCTGCGTTTGTGTAATCGGTTCCTTCTCTATTTATTCCTGCTTTAAACTGAAACTTTGCGTATGGCATGTTTCATTGCTATTAAGCGATTCGGATAATAGCTGTAGATGAAGCTGCCGCAGGGAATACAATTGTAAAGTCACCTGCTGTGGATGTTTTATCTCCACCAAAATCTATGGTAGCTACTGATGCATTTGTTGCTGAAGAATTGTAGATCATACAACCCCTTGCTGTAATTGTAGCTGTACCAAAAGTTAAATCAGCAAAATCTGTAAAAGCTGTTGTGCCTGAAGATGTTGGATTAACATTGGTTAAGTCAGCACCACCTGATGTGTAATTAGTTCCTGAAGCTTGACCAGTCGTAGTAAAAGCTGTTGTTGCAGCTCCCAAAGTTGCTGATGAAGTATACAGTGCTAATTTAAAGGTGTTGCCTCCACTGGCTTTAAAATTATGTACTCCTTCGAGTAATTGTTGTTTAAAACTTGTTGTAAGTGTTGATGTAATTGCCATAATTATAGTTTCCTAATTAAATCAGCAGACTCCTTGTGACCTGCTTTTTCTAATTTGTTATTAATGGTAATCCTATCACTTTTTATAGCATTTTGCATATATAGTTCAATAACTTTTTCAATATTGTTTTTAAACTCATTGACTTGGTTTTTTACATCTTCAGGTGCTTCATCGCTTACCGCAATGATTCTTTCAATACACCTTTTTGCCCAAAATTCTACTGGATGACCACCTTCTGTTGTGGTGTGTACCTCAATACTTCCAAGATTAGTTAAAGTTGTATCATCAATCATTTACCACTCCTTTGGTTCAACTGGGTTTGTTTTATCATCGTGTCTGCCAATAAGCTGTGGTTCTATTGGCATTCTGTTTACTGTAAGTTCGCTCATTTTTTTTACAATCATTTTATCGCCATCCATTAAAGGCACTAATGGGTCTGCTAATCTATGATAGCCATAAAGTTTTTCACGGGTTTCTACATTTGTATCTAACAGCGTAGAAGAACTAGCAACACCCACTTCCATGCCTGCATGCATACATTTAGATAACCAAAACTCTACACAAGCCCTGCCTGATTCTGCAAAATGTAGGTTGCCTTTGTAGGTAAAATCGACTCCATATATTTTTAATGACCCAACTTTATTCCACAAAGCAAATGCTATAGCATAAGCCACGGTGTTATTTAGATAACAACAATTCAAATCCCCAACAATTTCATCAATTGGATATAACACTAAGTTTTTTGCTCTTTCATCAAGTTGACATGTGTAAATTGGCTTATCGCCTTTTGTTAACATTCTTGTCATACCACTGGTTTGTCCACCTGCATCATCGCTGTCTAAAAACCTAGATGGTGGGTCCATCATAAAGGTTCTATCGTGATATATAACAGAGCCTACAGCATTGATGCCCCAAACCTCATCAAAGTTGTCTCCATGAGATGCTGCTAAATTATAGTCAAACCAACTGCGACCCAAGCCAACGATAGCCACAGTCTTGCCTTCAAGTTTTTTTATTCTCTTCATTTTTCTCCTCTCAAAAAGAAAATTAAGTTACATTAATTCTAAGCGAATCGTACCTCATTTCATCTCTTGTATCTCTGCCTTCACCTAAGTTCTTAAGTCTGCTCAAGGCTTCTTTGAATTTAGAATCTAATATACCAACCTCTGCTTGAGGTAGTTTTAAAAATATTGCACCCTCAACCAAACATGCGTATAGAAGCGTATCAGGAGCCTCAGTTGATAAATATGTTGTAGCACTGACACCATTGTATTCTACGGTTGGGTCAGTAATTGATTTAGGTCTTGCTAAATAATGAAGCTCTACATCATAAGCTTGATCAGGAACTGGTGACACTTCAAAGCTTGATTGATCAAATATTGAATAGTATTTTGGTTTTCCTCTAGTAGATGTGTTTGAAGAATACTCTTTAATAAAAGAATTATGTTTAAAATCGCAATAAGTATAATTTCCACCATCTATAACCGCTAAAGAAAAACTACCAAGCCAATCTGTTGGTGTGTTTAAAAACCTTTGATCTGCCGTTAAATTACCTGAAACATTTTTTCTTTGATCAGGTAGCTGTACTACTTTAAATATCCTTTCTTCACCTTGCAAAATAAATGTATCAAGCTGATTTACAAAAGTGGTTTCGTCAGTTTCAAGATAATCTTGAATAGCTGTTTTTAATGTTGTTAATGTAAAGCTCATGTGTTTGTTACCGTAACTGTACCTAATTCAGATTCTAAAGCATTAGGCACCGTAAGTGCTGTTCCTATTATACCCAAATCCCAGTTTGTATAAACTGTAAAATTGCTTGGCACTACGCTTGTGTCTACTCTTGGATTGCGTAAAGCCTCAGGATCAGCCAAGTTTCTTCTTGTTTCTAATTGTGGGTGTTTGGGTTCATAGCACTCAGGACAGGTTCTGTAACCATTCCATTCTTTTTTAAGTTCTTTTAAACCGTATCTAAAACCACATCTATCACAGATACCATACGCATTCTTTTCCGATGCGAATGCCATTATGCGTAATCGTATGCCCTAGTATCAGGGGTTGCTCTAAATGATGCTCTGTCCTCGTCTTGACTTAAAGCTCTTTCAAACTCTTCTTCATAGAGTTGTTTTAACATGCCCGTTCTTTCAGGAGCTTTTTTGAGGGATAGATAGTAAGCCAATCCTGCACTAAGGCAAGGATAGAACCTAAATGGCATCTGCAAAGTATCGGTTGATGCATCTACATCATCCATACGCATAATTCTATTTACATACAAAACATCTGTTGAGTTTTCAGGAGCATTGTATAAATAAATTTTTGGTGTAATTTGTTTGTCTACAAAATATTGAGATGGTCTACCTTGTGCAGTTTTATCAGGAATAGCTGCATATTCACTTCTTGAGATTTGATTCATTTGCAAATCGCTTGGTGTACCATTGCTTGTTCTTCTGATAAATGCATCTAACACATCAATTACAGCAGTTGGATTTGTTGCATCCAAATCATAAGATGTTGTGCCTTGAGTTAAAGCAATAGATGTTTGTGAGATAGTCCACTGATTTAAACCACGGTTAGCCCATTCAGCTAACAATAAATTTAAACTGCGTTTTGCAGTTTTTAAATCGTATGCTGTGCGTAGCTCAAGACCGCATCTTTCAAATGCTTCTTCTATGTATTCAGCTACATCTAGCTCAAAATTTTTAGAGCCTGAAACTGCCATATTATCTTGCTATCTCAGCACCCTGTCTTGATCTTCTGTAGTTTGATGCACCTGCACAAACGCCACCGCCATCTTTGTACATAGCAACTTTTCTTTGATTTGACCCCGACATGCCTTTTCCTCTTGCGGGCATTGGAGTGCGTTTAGCTTCCATTGCTTGAGGTTTTTCTTTGCTTAATTTTCGCAATGAGCCAAAAATTCCGCCTGATGACGGCATTCTTGCTCTGCCTGATTGATTTTTTGACTTAGAAACAGCCTCAGAAGCAACCTTTCCAAAAAGACCTTTGCCCATTTTACCCGATGCTTCTCGTGCCATTGATTTTGGCTTTACTTTTTTAAATGCTTTTGATAAAAATCCCATTGTAAACTCCTGTGTTTAAATTTAGCCAATTAAGGCTAATGTTTATGATACCTTATTTTTTGTTTTTTTTTGCAAAAGTTTTAACATTAGTTGGCTTTCCGCCCACACCTTGTTTTTTTGATCTCTTTCTTGTAACTGCTGATTTAATTTGTGATTTACTCATTGATTGTGCTTTAGATTTAGGCACACACTTGGGATACTTTCTCTTTGATCCTTTTGCAGATTTTCTTCCACACTTCTTAAACCCACCACCTTCTTTAGGCGATCCAATATCTACCCACTCTTCCTTGAACCACTTCTTGAGTCCGACTGATCGCTTAGTCATTAGCCACGCATCTTGGTTTTCTTTCTGCGATTATTCATAACCGCACCACAACCACGAGCTATAAAACTTTTAACACTTGCACCCTTTTTAACCGTGCCACCATTTGCCTTGTATTGACCACCCATTTTTTTATATTCCTTGACCATGTACGCATTTGCATAAGCTGATGGATAAACATCAAACTTTGCCTTCGCTTTAGACTTAGCTTTGCTATAAAGACTTGGATTTTTTACATTTTTAGGTATAGCCATTTAACATTTCCATCTTCGCCTTGCTTGGCGTATTCTTGAGTTAGGATCATTCCTAGTTTTAGCTGAACTTCTTTTAAGTTGTCCAAGTGATCTAGCACAATAAGACTTACGCCTTTTAGCAGCTTTACTTCCTTTTTTAACTTTACCAGTTACTGCTGTTTGCAACTTTGAACCGGGGTTAGCTTTACGATAAGCTTTTACACCTTTTGCTGTCATGCCTGCACCCTTTTTAGTAGGGCGATAATTAGCTCCCTTACCTTTTGTGGTTTTGGGTATGCTTTTGGCTTTTTTTCGCTCTGCCATTATTCAGGATAAGGTCTATTTTGTATATATATAATGTCTAAGCCTGCTGAAACAGCAAGATTGGCATTGCTTGAGCTTGCAATGGCTCTTACCTCTAAATCAGTTTTTTCTTCATATTTTAACGGATAAGTAAACTCTTGATTTATTACATATTGCGATAAAACAAATTTATCTTTTACATTAAATACACCACCTTCAGGTCTAGCAACGAAATGTGCTGTGCCAAACTTGTTTGCAACTTCAGTGTTTAACGATATATCTAATTGATGCAAATAAGCTGTGTAACCTTTCGGCACAGTCCATAAAGCCATTAATGTTTGATTGTCACCAACATCAATAACTCCATATTTATTAGCAGGTACGCCTGAAGTTACCGTGCCTGTGCCTGCATATATTTTGCCTGCATTTTGTCCACCACTCCCTGCGGTGTTTATAATCATTCTAAATACTCTTAAGTAAGAATTTGTTGTATTGACTGCTGTTTGACCATTAAGTGTAACTGTTTCACTTATTTCATTATAATCACCGTCTAAACCTGAAATGGTTATAGTTCTTGCACCTGTTCCTGCCGAAGCATCATCTGTGCTTGCACTAGATATTTTTAAAACGGTTGCGGATGTTAAATAAGAGTAAAGACCGCCCTCTGACCATATGGTTTCAAGAGAATCGTCTATGTCTGCATTAAAACCAAACTTGTACTGTGTTTCATGGTAAGCAACTTGACCCCTTGAAACTTGTAATTCAAAAGGCTCGGAAGTACCTACTCTTGATATAGAAGATACTTCCCTTGCCATGATTTAAGAGTGAAAAATAGTAACCCTGTCAATATTACTTAATACAACATGAATGCCATCGTTAAACAAAACGCCTGAATCAGGTATGTTTAAAGTTTCTGTATCGTTAGCATTGCAAGGTGCAATAAGTAAAGTTGAGCCTGTTACCGAACCATCTTTAAATGTAACGGTTCCATCGGATGTACCACCTGCGATTATGTAGCCTCTTAACCTTGATCTTCCTGAGATTAAAGAAGCACCGCCAGTTGCACTAGATGTTGTAGTTGCCGTTTTTACATCTGAGCCTGTTATTCGCATAGACATACTAAGCTCCTAATTATGCGTCAGCAAATGGAGTTACTAAAGTACCTGAGCCTAAAGTGATTCCTTCAACAGCATATTTAGCACTTGCAATAGCATGCACTTTAATAACGCTTCCTGCTAATCCACCTTTGGTTGTTCCGTTTAAAGTAATAACATCGTTAGAAGCACCTGAGATAAAAGTTTTACCTGTTGCGTCATCTACGCCTGTATACAATCCACCAACAAACTTATCTGTGCCATCAGTTAAGATGTCAAGATCAGTAGCTGCTGTTACGACTACAAATGTGAAGGATGCTCCTAGATTATTTGCTTGATTTGGGTCTGTAGGATCACTAGGTGTTGTTGTGACAATTGAAGGCAAAGTAAATTTACCGTCTGCGTCATTACACAACAAGATTTTTCCTGCGTGATCGTCTACTGTTAAGGTTGTATCTGCTGTTAAACTAACAACTGCATTTGAACCTGCTGAAATAAATCCTGCCAATGAT
>Ga0099848_1001435_pt1 | contig 11136 bp, 17 predicted proteins | sample CB_VirMetaG_3_FD_78179 | JGI IMG/M metagenome (GOLD analysis project Ga0099848, IMG submission 78179) | Freshwater to marine saline gradient viral communities from Chesapeake Bay - CB_1508_1S Viral MetaG | ecosystem: Environmental > Aquatic > Marine > Coastal | place: USA: Chesapeake Bay... | reverse complement strand
TTCTTCTTGTTTTTTGTTGTTCATTTTAGTTTTGTTTAAGATTGCTAAGATAATAATTTTTTTCAGAAAAATTTTTTTAAAATTTAGAGTTATTGAATGTGAGTTCCTACACACTCACAGACCCGGGGGCACCTCGGAATCTAAAACCTACCCCCATGTCTTACCCACTTTCCAACTTCAATCTCGTTAAGAACGAGACTTTGCTCGTCCTCGATCGTTACGAGCTGGATGCTGACTTCAACGTCACTATCCTCGAGCCACTGTTCATCGGCTGCCCACAGCTTATTGCACAGTGGAAACAACTAAAGGGTCTGGCGTAAGCCAGCCCTTTTTCGTGGTACGTGGAGTGAACCAATCTCGATGGTAGTTAACGTAAGTGGTTGATACTGCGTTAGCTACCATCTTACCCACTTCAACACAACACCACAAATCATTGACATCTCATATCATAACACAACTCTAATGAACTTCATCTTCGCACTAGAAAACGCAAGCACTGAATTCACTCAGTTTGCAGACAGAAATCCTTTCAACGTGAAGGACTATTTAGAATCAAATCCCAACCTTGCAGAAGAGCCATTCATCATCTGCAAATACGACAAGATTGATTCAATAGTTCCACAAAATGTTTGGAGTCCAAAGCTATTTCTAATCATGATGCAAGAAATAGAATGGGCTTCAGCTGAACCTGACTACGACTATGAAAAATACTAAGCTAATGCTTGCAGTTGTGACAGCATTCATTGCTAGTCACTTGTTCTTGACAACGATAATTTATCTGTTGTCAGAGCTATCATTCAAGGAGTCAGCAGGAAATACAGGAACTTTACTATTATTTATAATGATAGGTTGGGTTCCAGCAGTAATTGTTTATTCAGATCTTGAAAGAACTGAATAAACATTAGACCTAAGCATGTCTTTAAACTGCTTTATTATCTTTGTTTTATAATGCACCACAACTCATTTGCCAAGGATGAGCAGTTGTAATAGACACGATTGTGCACGTTCGTGACCACGGGTATAGTTAAATAGTCTTATAGTATACCTGAACCAAAAGGAAGGCTATTAGATGTTCACTATTCTATTACAGCTGAGTGCAGAGGCTAGAAACAAATCCTGCCTGAGAGTCATGACTCAGGTAAACTTGCATTTATGTAACGTGCATAAATGTAGCAAGGCAGTAATGTCTTGTTATTAACGGTCTAGCAGTACCCAAGGAAACTGTGAGAAGCTTGGGTGACGACCCTTGCTTCGGCGCTTAATTTTCTAACTGATTACATGTATCATTATACAATCCAACAAGTTAATGTACCTGAACTTGACATGTTTAAGTACAGATACATCATTCTTACCACTAAGAGTCATGGGTTTATGAAAAGTGGTTCTTGGGGAGAATTAATGAGTTTAACAGAAGCTCATAACGAGGGTCGTAGAATTGTTGAAGAACTCAATGAAGAAATTGAGGAAAGAATTCAAGCAGCACATGAATATCAGAAAGAATGGGAACACCTCTATGGTAATCCTAAAAACTGAATATCAACTTAAAATTGATTCACAGCTAACCAATAAGCAATGGAACAAATGTGGTTATTAGCAGGAGTAATGACACTCAATTGTGTTATACTTCTAGTTGCAAACTATGTCGAACTTAAACAAACCAAAAGAAAATGGAATAGACACAATTAAAACCCAAAGACTAAGCAAGTAAACAAGGTTCACAACTAACAGCGATCCGTAGAAAAGCAATTATCTAATTGTCTTTTATTGAATCCCTCTTAACAAAACAAAAACAAAAACCCTATTAAGATGAACAACGTCATCAATTCTGGAAACATCGATCAACTCACAGTTGGAGAAGTTCTGCTCGTTCAAGCAATCAAGGTTGCAGGTAACAAAATTCAACTCGAATTTGCTGAAGTCCTCAATGAGGCTCAGAACCTTAACCCATTGTCTATCTTTAACAAATCAGATGATCGCTTCTCTGGAGGTCGTGCTCGTCGAGCATGGTTGACAGCTGAACCATCTGATGCAGGTATGTTGCTGGGTCTAAACTTTGGGGAAGATGCAGGCTGGGTACTCAATGAGAACAACAAGCAAGTTGTTAAGCTCAATGTACTCAATCCAATGGTTAACATTGGGGGCACAGAGCATCAAATCAAGGTTGAGATTGTAGAAACAACAACCCCAACTGAGTGGCAAGCAGCCAACATTGAGCGTTCTGCAAAACGTCGTGGAGCACTTGGAGATTTCATTACCCATCAAGGTAAGTACATCTTCGTTAATTCTCGTGTAGCTTTCAACAAAGCTAACCACGTATTCTTGCAGGCAGACGGAACACTTGATGCAAATCATTTGCTCAACGCTCGTTTGGGAGTTGATCTGTCAACAGGAGAGATCTTCAGCTAATCATTAGCTAATTAACCCCGACAGGTTAATAGAGAGGGCGGCTCTAACGAGAGTCGTCCTCTTTTCTCTCTCATAAATATTTATTCAAAGCTAAATTTAATTATATTTGTAAATCATAACGCTTCTGTAGCTCAACTGGTAGAGCAACTGATTTGTACTCAGTAGGTTGAGGGTTCAACTCCTTTCAGAAGCTCAAACCTATGGGGATAGGTAAAGACAAGTTCTACATAGCTAAGGGGATAAAAACTCTTAGTTATTGTAGAGCTTGTCTTTTTTTTATCTCATCCAAGCTCAATATAACCCTTAATAAAAACAAATAACAAGAGTAAATAAAGCACAATATTACTCTCGTCAAATAAACGTAGGTAAACATTGCCTTTAACACATTATAAAAACCCTTTAAAACCAATCACGATGGGCTACATGAAGTATCTCTCTCAGGTGCAAGACAGTGCACATTCTTTAATGCAATTCAAAGCGGCAGTCTTAGTTGCAAAGAAGAATAATTTAAACTATGCGTTTGTAGATCATGAGTTATTTACATTAGATCAATTAGAAGGTATGATTGCAATAATAGAAGCTAATGTTCAGAAGCGTAATGAATTAAAACAAAAGTCTAAACAAAAAGTAGATGATCAAGTTCATAACGAAGGATACATCGATTGATGAATATCAGTCTGAGATACAGTTATCTACAATAGAAGAATGTGTAGAATACTGTCAATCTAAATCTATTCTTGGAGTTGATACTGAGACTGAGGGTTTTAATTATCTCGAGAAGAAACTAATCATGTTTCAGATTGGGGATGAAGAAACTCAGTTCGTAATTGATACAAGAACAAACTCTATTGAACCACTAAGAGATATCTTAGAATCAAAGAGTATCATCAAGATATTTCACAATGCAAAGTTTGATTATAAGTTCATAAAAAGGTGGGGTAAAATAAGTACGAACCATATATATGACACTTTCTTAGTCGAAAAGATATTGCATTGTGGGAAAGATAACTATGGTTTTGGGTTGAGTAAGCTAACTGAGAGGTATCTCGATGTTAAACTGAACAAAGAAGAGCGTAATCAATTTGTTAATCTAGAGGGTCGTCCATTCAATTACAATCAAATCAGGTATGGGGCATATGATGTCAAGTATTTAGTGCAGATACACACTAAACAACAGCCTGAGATTAAGAGACTAAATCTAGATAGAGTTGTTAAGCTTGAGAATTCAGTAGTTAAAATACTCAGTGAGATTGAGTACGAAGGTATTCAGTTAGATACAGAGAAATGGAAACTAATCTGGGAAACAAATCACACAAAAACATTTCAACAGCAAAAGGTAATAGACAATGAACTATTGAAATTCCCACAGTTTCAAAAGTATAAGTCTATGCAGTTTGATATGTTTACCCCAGAGAGTGAATTACGTACAACATCTGTGAATTGGGATAGTCCGTTGCAAGTATTGAATATATTCAACAAACTAATCCCAAGTCTTGAAGATGTTAATGGGAAGAATTTATATAAGCATAAATTCAAATTTGATCTCATCAAAGAATACATCAAGTACAAAGAACTGTCTAAGCTATCAAATGCATATGGGGTTAAGTTCTTAAAATATATCAATATCGATCAAAAGATTCATACGAACTTTACTCAGATATTAGATACTGGGAGAATGAGTTCTAGTGACCCAAATATGCAGCAAATCCCAGCAGATAATATGTACAGAAACTGCTTTATAGCCCCTAAAGATTATTGTTTTGTATCAGGAGATTATAAATCTCAGGAGTTAAACGTAATTGCATTTGGGAGTAAAGACCCTGTATGGTTAAGCTCTCTAGCAAATAATGAAGATTTGCATGGGGTATGTGCTGATTTAGTATTCGAAGATGAGTGGAGAACAGCAGACGCAGACAAAAGAAAGAAACTGCGTACTATGATAAAGTCTATCAATTTTGGATTGGCTTATGGTATGGGCCCAAACAAGCTTGCTGATACTCTAAATATTGAGATATCAGAGGCTAAAGAATTGATTAACAAGTACTTCAAACAGTTCCCAAACATCAAAGCATTCTTAGATAAGCTTGGGGATTTTGGGAAACGTAATGGGTATATCAAAACTTATCCCCCATTTGAGAGAATAAGATGGTTTGATAACTGGACCCCAAAGATGTACAATGATCAATCTAAATTCAGTGAACTGGGTTCAATTGAAAGAGCGTCAAAGAACACCCCTATTCAGGGATCTAGTGCAGATATAACCAAACTTGCTCTTGTGTATATATGGAAAGAAATCAATTCTAACCCTAAATTCAAAGATGTTAGGATTGTAATGACTGTTCATGATCAGATTGATACAATATCCCCAATATCTATATCAGAGGAATGGGGACAAGTGATGACTAATTTGATGGAACAAGCCGCACAAGTTGTAATAACGAATAATCTTCTCAAAGTTGATACTACGATATCAAATGTTTGGGAAAAATAAAAACCACAAACAAACACAAAACAATAATGAACCAAGAATCAATTAATGATCGTATTGAGATCATAGAAAACGGGGAAGTTGTCTACGTAAAAGATAACTGTGAAATAGAGATTGTTCACTTCGAAACAGAGCAAACAATTAAAGTGAATGTTAACGATAAAAAGGTTAGCATTCATCCTCTGTTCAGTAATATCTTAGCACCCTTCACCCCAAACACCATGAGAAACTTGATCTTATTTGCCCTGATATCGGGCTCATTTGCAGTAAATGCACAGAAGTTAAACACAGACAGAACTGATGAATTTACAGGCTCTAAACTGCGTACAACAGAGCTTGAATTGATTGGGAGAGGCCCAATGACAGCACATGCATCAATGTTTAGGGTTGATGACACATATGGGATTTATATGTTCACAATGGCTGATATTGGGTGTGCTGGAGCCCCTAGAAACTACTTGACGTTCTTGTTTAGTGATGGGACAAAGTTCCGTTATGATGTAGATCACTCAGATATTGATTGCAGTGATACAGCTGTGTCAACATTTATTGTAACCCCATCTGATTTTGATGGGAAAACTGTCACTAAATTTAGACTCTGTAGGAGTGAGTCATACTATGACTTCGATTACACTGCGAAATACACAATGGAGCAGTTCTTTGACGTATTGCAGAAATAATATAACACAAAGAACACAAACCGATGTTTACAAAGCAGCGAGTATCTAATAGCTCAGAGCTAAAGATCAAATCAACCTCATACCCTGAGAGATCAGCTAAGTCTTTCAATGAGTGGCATGAGGATATGTTGTTTGAACGTAGCGTAGACAAAGAACTTGAGAACATGAGATACAATATCTCTGTAGAAATCAAGAAGATGTACTATGAACTCAGGTCATCAGGTAACACAAGAATATTTACCCCTGAACAATTAAGTAGAGAGATTAAGAAACTGGCAGCAAAATACACAGTAGAAACTCAACAATGAAAGACGAAATTAAAATCGAAAAAACCCCAAGTTTTGATGATCTTAAAAATGAGATCTTCAAATGGGCTAACAACAAGAATCTAATTCATATTGACAATGTAAATCGTCAATTTATGAAAGTAGTTGAGGAGCTTGGGGAACTAAGCTCTGCAATTCTCAAGAAAGATCAAGAGAATATTGTTGATGGTCTTGGGGATGTATTAGTAACTGTGATTATTCTTAACTATCAGTTAGGGTATTCTCCTACGTATACTCTAAATGAGGCTTACAAAACGATTAAATATCGTACAGGTAAGACTGTAGATGGAGTGTTTGTTAAGGACACAGACTTAAAAGACTCCTAAAGGGTGTTTAGCTCTCTTAGCTCAGTTGGTTAGAGCAGCGGACTCATAATCCGCGGGTCGCAGGTTCAAGCCCTGCAGGGAGCACAATGAGTTGAATAACCATCATTATCGGCTCAAAAAGACCTTAATGATGTAAAAAACACTCGAGACCCCGTAGCTCAGATGGATAGAGCAAGGCACTTCTAATGCCTAGGCCCTTGGTTCGAATCCAAGCGGGGTTACAATGGCCGGATGGTGAAACTGGTATACACGACAGACTTAAAATCTGTTGAACCGAAAGGTTCGTGCGGGTTCGATTCCCGCTCCGGCTACAAACCTTAAATCAAATAACAATGAATGAAATAAACCGCAGGAATCTTAGCGGGGTGTACATCTTGCACAAGTTTGAAGATGAAGACAAAAAAGAACCAACTTGTTTTGAGGATTGCCCTGTCGCAGTACAAGACAAATGGTTAGAATCTCTTGAACTTGAGGCAGTTAGAAATCTTGCAAAGATTTTAGGAGGTGCATTAAGGGAGATCGGTGATCAATTTGACCTTGTTAATGCCCATGACCCCAACAAAGAGGACTAATGAAAACACAGCTAGAACAGTTCATTGACAAGATTAAGCAACGTGCAGCTATCATTGATGGAAGTACAACGTATGGAAAACACACAATTGAGATATTATTGAGTGTTGTAGTTATGGGGCAGGAGTTTCTTGAAAAAGAAAAAGAGAGTAAAAAATGAAATCACAATTTGTGATCTCAACTATACCCAAAAGGGTACAATATTGGAATTGGAATCCGAAATATACCCGAAAGGGATGTTAAACCTAAAACCAAAGCTATGTTTAAACAACTTGCAAAATTCTTTCTATCTCTATCTAAAGATCAACATCTGTGGGTAGTTATAATAGATAAAGAAGCTGTCCTAGGGACATTTAAACCGCAAGATGCAATTGAATTTGCGGCACATTACAACACTAGAACTGGGAAAGACAAAGCTAGTGTATCTAAAATTGAGCTAATCATTACATAGATAATGAATATTAGCCCTTGGGTTTATCTAGGCCTACCTAATCTCATTAGACCCTATGCCATTAAATATTACACCCCTGATGTTAATACAATTGAAGGGATTGTTAGATGTACAGGAGAAGCTTTTGGTGTACAATATGAGGCTATCTACAGTAAAAACAGGTCAAGCAGAGTCGCCCTTGCAAGACATGCAGCCATCAAAATTATTAGAGATAGACTCAAAATAACGTACACAGAGATGTCAAAGCATCTTGGGAAGAGACATCATGCTACAATCCTTCATAGCTATAACCAAGCGGAGGACTTACTAAAAGTATATCCCCCATTCAAGGTTAAGTATGAGAAGGCTATCGAACTTGTCGAAGAACAATTAAAACACACTTACCGTGCCCACACTTGCCGTAGAGATTTGGGATATTCCCCTCATAGTGGAGTATGAATTTATCCCAGGAAAAACATGGAGTTATAAAGAGCCGTCAGAACCGGATCAAATTAACATCCATGAGGTCTATTTAAGTGATGAAAAGGGGACTATATCTCAATGGGATATAATCGCATTACTTGCTAGACCAGTATTTGATTTACTTCACAAACAGATCTTAGAACATGAAGAGAAACAAAGTGAATTTGATGATTGGGAAGACTATAAAGATGATGATTAATGACTAACATAACTTCAATGGATGTATTACAGATCAAGGATCAAGAACAACGTAATGCTCTTAATGCCTGGGCAAAAGCAGGTTACTTAGGAAGCATTATTGCAGGAACAGGTTTTGGGAAATCTAGATGTGGGATTCTAGCTATAGGGAAATTGTTAAAAGAAGGAGAGAGGGCTATTGTACTGGTCCCTACAACTCAACTTCAAGCACAATTCGAAGAAGAATTCAAAAAGTGGGGTTATGAGAATGTTCTCCCACAGACAACAATCATGTGTTATCAGTCTGCACATAAATTACAAGATGAGCACTTTGATATTGTTGTGTGTGATGAGATTCATTTAGGATTAAGCCCTGTTTATCGTAAATTCTTTGAGAATAACACATACACTAAGTTATTGTGTATGACTGCTACTATCCCTGAGGAAGAAGAGTACAAAGATTATCTATTTAAGATGGCTCCTCTGAGATACTTTATCTCTCTAGATAAATGTGTATCTCTCGGGCTCGTATCTCCGTATACAATAATTTGTATTCCTATACAACTGTCAGAGGATGAACGTAAAGAGTATGTCAAAGCAAACAATGTCTTTGTGCATGCTAAGTACAGACTTGGGCAGTTTAATGCGTTTGATAACGCTAAAAGGATTATGAGTGGGAGTATGGCTGGGGATAAAGCAGCTGCTGCTATGTTCTACAATTCTATCAAAGCTAGAAAGAATGTAGTACAACATGCTGTAAATAAGGTAATTAAAGCCTCTGAGCTAATATCTAACCATGAGGAAGATAAGATTCTAGTATTCTCAGGTACAAATGAGTTTACAGATACTATGGCTAATGAGCTTGGGGGAGAGAGTTATCACTCTAACAAGGGTAAGAAAGAAAGAGTATCAGTCCTTGATAGATTTAAGAGTGGGGAGAACAAGATTCTATGTTCTACAAAAGCTCTAAATCAAGGATTTGATGTCCCTGATGCTTCTGTTGGGATTATTGCAGGTTTGGATAGCAAAGCACTCCCAATGATTCAGAGAGTTGGGAGATTACTGCGCCTAAACAAGGATAAAACTGGGAAGATATACATTTTGTATGTACAAGATTCTCAGGAAGAGAAATGGTTAAAGTCAGCAATTAGAAATCTGAGCAATGTAATATGGTTATAAAATGCAGATAGACATATCTACCGAAGTTCTCAAGAAACTTTGTGTAACTCCCACTGAATATGTATATTTGTATCTGATTTTCCTACAAGAGTATGAAGAATTAGAAAGCTTAAATCTGAATGTTTCTGTAGAAGATCTGCAAACCAAAGGCTTGATTAAAATTGGGGCAGAGGGTATCAAATCCCATGTGGTTAGATATGGTTTTCAGCATGTGCAGGAAACCTCGTTTGATCAAATGTGGTTTGAACTTCTGTCCCATTTTCCTCTAAAGGTGTCTACTAGAGGAGGAGGTATTCGAGTTCTAAGGGCAAAGGATCCTGAAGTACAATCAAATCAAAAAGCAAAAAGTAGATATCAAAAGTATGTTGGGAAAAGTCTCGCAAAGCATACTGAAGTTATTAAGGGTTTGCAGAATGAGCTTGATATACGCAGAAAGAGCAATCAGATGGAGTTTATGCAGAATCTTGATACGTGGTTAAATCAGCACACATGGGAGAAATACATAAGTATCGATGCAGGAGAACACGAACAATCACAATCAGGACACAGAATCACAAGAAAGCTTTGATGCATTTACTGGGTTAGTACATATATCTAAATCAGTAGATAAATCTATAAGCTATGTAAAGGATTCTATGAATGGGAAACGAAAGGTCTTCCCCACAAAATGGAAAAGACTCAATCGTAATCTCATGGGTGGGCTACAACCAGGAAAGATGTATGTCGTTGCAGGTCGTCCTGGGGTTGGGAAATCAGCTTTTAGTAATCAGTTGATTTTCGATACTTTAGATCTGAATAAAAATGAGTTGATTGTATTGTATTGGAGTTTTGAGATGCCGGGTGAGCAGCAGATTCTTCGTGCTGGTTCTAAGGATACAAAACTGCAAACGTTTGAATTACTGTCAGTTGATACCACACTAGACCTTAATAAATTCAATTCCTATGTAAACGCAGTTGATAAGTACAGATCCTATCCTATCTTCTTTTGTAACGTTCCTCAGGATATGGATAGGATTCGCAAAGTGAATGAGAAAGTATTTCTGAAGTACCCAACAAAGACAGTTATCAATTTGATTGATCATAGTAGATTGGTTTTGGGAAGAGAGGATACTGAACTGCAGAAACTAAATACCCTATCTAAGGGATGTATGTGGTTGCAAGCTAGGATGCAGACAATTACGATTCTGCTATCGCAGCTCAACAGAAACATAGAACAGGAGTTTCGTGCAAAGCAGCAGTACCAACCTTTACTGACTGATTTATTTGGAGGTGATTCTATTGGACAGGATGCTCATGTTGTATTAATGATGCAAAGACCCTATGATTTGTATAATATAACGGACAGTTATTGCGGGGAAGACCCTATAGGATTATTGGCTTGCCACATCGAGAAGAATCGTGATGGACTATTAGGTTTAATACCTTTTCAAACTGATTTGTCTACATTCACTATAGAGGAACGTCCAGCTAAACCATAATAAACACAATCTAATGCAACTTCCAACAGAAGTAATCCCAGCTAGTAGAAAGAGTCCAAAGAATATTGTCATATATGGTCCCCCAAAGATTGGGAAGACCACTATTTTGTCAAAGCTAGATGGATGTCTAATTATTGATCTTGAAGATGGGAGTGATATGGTTAGTGCTCTAAAGCTCAAAGCCACATCATTGTCTGAATTAAGTGAGATAGGGAAAGCCATTATCAAAGGGAACAAACCCTATAAGTATGTAGCTATCGACACAATCACACAGCTTGAAGTGTGGGCTGAACAAGAGGCAAAAGAGCTGTATCGAAACACCCAAATGGGGAAGAACTTCGATTCAGATAACAAAGGCCTATCTGTTCTCTCATTACCTCAGGGTGCTGGGTATCTGTATCTTAGAATAGCGTACAAGAAATGGTTGGATAGGATATCTCAGCTAGCTCCTCACATTATCTTAGTAGGTCACTTAAAAGACAAGATGATTGAAAAGAAAGGAAAGGAGGTATCAAGTAAGGACTTAGATCTTACTGGGAAAATCAGAAACATTACATGCGCAAATGCAGATGCAATTGGGTATGTATTCAGAG
>Ga0099848_1001434_pt1 | contig 11139 bp, 9 predicted proteins | sample CB_VirMetaG_3_FD_78179 | JGI IMG/M metagenome (GOLD analysis project Ga0099848, IMG submission 78179) | Freshwater to marine saline gradient viral communities from Chesapeake Bay - CB_1508_1S Viral MetaG | ecosystem: Environmental > Aquatic > Marine > Coastal | place: USA: Chesapeake Bay... | reverse complement strand
TTAGGATTAATTCCTATTTCCCAAGTTGAATCTTCAGCCATATCTAAAGTAAAACCTTCTATATATCCTGGTAATTCTGTAATGTATCCTCCTATTGTCATTTTTACTAAAGGGCCTTGCATAAATCCATCCACATATTTAGGAGCGGTATTTCCGGCAAGAGCGTTTAGTCTTCTATACATTGGTAAAAGTTCTTCTTTTGATAAAGAAGCAACAGTCCAAGATAATGAAATTTTTCTAGTTTGGCCACCATAAGTATAAAAGTTTTCTCCTCTACCTACATACTGTTGGGAATTAATTGTTGCGGAGTATGAGTCAGTTATTCCTCCTAAAAATGCTCTAAAGGTTAATACTTGACCAGATTGTATATTAGTTATTTTAAAAGGAACTAAATCACTACTAGATAAATCTGTACCTGGTTCACTGGCGTTAATTTGGTCTCTAGTAAGTATGTTTCCTGTACCATTTGAAAAATTAGATAGGTTTTTAATTTTAGTATTACCAGGATTACCTAATAAATTTTTAACACCTATGTTTTTATCTGTATAACTAATATATGCTAAGGGAACAATATTTCCTGTTTGTTCATATCCTTCAGCAACTGTTTGGTTTGGGATTTTTGAACGAAGTACTTTTCTAAAATCTTCTTTTATTGAAGGTGAATACCTTGAAGGGTTAGATGAAATTAAATCTTCTTGGTTATATGTTATAGCACCATTAGCATAAATAGAAGAAGCACCTTGGTTTGGTGGTGTATTTGGTCCTGGAGGGGCTTCAAAAGGAGTTAAATATTCTGGTCCTTCAGGAGTAATACTAATATTATAAACACTATTAGATTTTAATTTTTGACCTGTTATTTCATTAAAATAATCTGAAGGGAATAAATTTATATTAGCTCGAGTACTATATATATTACTAATATTCCTTCCAGAAATAGGATTATATTTTTCAGTATCTGCTTTAGGAGTCCATGTACTTGCCCCTACATTAGGTTCATAAACTTTTAAAGAACCTAATTGATATACGTTATTCCACCAAAGAGTATTTCCTTCATTGTCACGTAAAGTACTTTCTACTTCATAAACTCCAAGTAATGTATTGTATATAGATTCGTTAGCTGAAATTCCAGCATAGCGTAATGGGTTATAAAAATCGTATTTACCTCCTTCTAATGAACCAGATATGTTTTGTTTTGCTAAAGAAGAATCATAATTATATTGTCCATTACGAGATTGAACAAAACTAGAGGTTTGTGGGGTATTTGGGGTAAAGTCAGGTAAACCATATGTTGGAGATTTAGTCCATAATTTATTTGGATTTATTTGTAAACCACCAACTTGTTTATCTTCAGTATTTACTGATTTTTGGTTATTTTTTCCTGTAAAGAAATCAGGATTACTTACTGATTTTGGGTTTTGATTTCCGGTTCTAAAAGTAGAATACCTAATATTGGTTTGACCTGCTCCTAAAATAGAATTAGGTCCACCATTGTAAGTTAAAATATTTTGTGGACCATTATTTAAAATAAATCCATCTAGCTTTTCACCCGTATTAGTTTGAACTGCTTGGTATAATCGAGCTAATCTATTAGTTTCAACAGATTGATTATTTTTTACTTTTACACTATATAGAATTTCACTATTAGCATAAGCACCTGTTTCTTCAAAGGGGTTTACACCTTGTTTATTTAAATGACCTCCTAACTCTACAATTCCCGCTTGAGCTAATGTGTTTAAAGGAGTATAAATACCTTCATTAACATCAGTTGTTGTTTGAGTACGAACTGCTGCTTGGGATAATAAATTTTGTTTTGCTATAAAAATTAAGCCATTAGGGGATTTTAGATCGAAAAACATTTTTGTTAAACGTCTAACATCAGTAACAGCATCTCCTATAGCATTTACTCCTCCCCTTAAAATAAAATCTTCACGAGGACCTAAATTATTAAAACTATCAGGAATAGGAGTTTGAATATAGGGTTGTCCACTATACCCTCCACCGATGGTATCCTTCCCGTATCTTAGGGATTTAAGATCAGTTTTTAGGTCAATTAAACCCATTATTTAGGTAAATTATCTAAATATTTCTTTTGGATTTTACCATCTAAATCTAATTGTGATTTAGTTAAACCAGCAATTTGAACTGTTTGTTTATCATATTCTAATGGTTTTTTACCATCTAAATCTAATTGTGATTTAGTCAAACCCGCAATTTGAACTGTTTGTTTGTCGTATTCTAAGGGTTTTTTACCGTCCAAAGAGGTTAATAATGATCCTTCTTCTGTTAATTTATTTAAAAGTGCCATAGTTATTTTTATTATAAATATTAAATTATTGAACTTTAGATGTACCAACAGCAAAACCAGTACCTACTTTTGTAGAATCCATATAAATGTTAGTTTCTTTAGCTAATATTTGTTGTAATACTGTTTCTACTGCTGCCATTTTTTCTATTAAAGGTGTTATATCTATTGAAGGACCAGCAGAAGGAGCAGGAGCATCAACTGATGTTTCTTTAGATTTGTTTTTACCACCTAAATCTGTACCTGCTATTACTGTATCTTTATCATTTAAAGCAATAGCACCTTCTGGTGCCATTAATGTACGTTTACCATATCCTCCTGATACAACGTCATTACCTTTCATGAATTTATAACCTAAAGCAATCGCACCAGCAGCTGCTGCTATACCTAAAGCCCAACCAACAATTGGAATAGAACTTAATGAAGAAATAACACCCATAGCTGCTTTACCTATACTAGATAATAATTCACCTTTAGAAATTAAAGCACCTATTCTTTTAATACCATTAAGAGTAGTTTCATAACCTATTTGAAGGAGTTTAAATCCAGCTTTACCTTTTTCCATAATAAAAGATCCAGTATCATAAACTTTCATAATTGCTTTTTTAGCAATACTTTTATCATCTAAAGTATTAGCATATGATTTTACACCAGCTATTCCTTGTTCTTTTATTAAACCTGCTAATAATTGTGTATTATATGCTATTTTAGTTCCAAGACTTTGTTTTTCCATTATACCTTGAACCTTTTTTTCACGAGAAATAAAAGATTCTTGACCTAATTCTAAAGCTTTAAGAGCATAATTTGCTCTATTTACAGCTAAACTAGCGGTCTGAAGTACTTGGATTCCTTTATATAATCCATATATGGGAATTAAGTATTTACCTATATCTATAGTTAATTTTAAAGCAGAAGATAAATATCCAACAAATGTCCCTACGGCCCCAACAATAGGACCAATAATTTCAAATATAGAACCAAAAATATCTAATACAGGCATTAAAGGTGTTACTAAAGAAGCAAATATTTCTTGTAACTTTGTAGCAGCAGCTGCTAATTTTTCCTGAGATGAAATGGAAGCTAATTGATTAGCTAATTGTTCATCTCCAATTCTTTTTTTAGCTTCTTCTAAACCTACTTCTTTTACTAAATTATTAAATTTTTCTTGAGCAGTTTTTCCTTCTTCACCAGCTAATTTTTCCATAGCTTCTCTATCCATAAGAGATTTAGCTAAATCATCACGTGTCATACCAACAGACTTAGCTAATGCTTCCTGTTGAATAACATTCATTTTAGCAAATTCAGCAGCTGTACCTGTTTGTTTTGCTATTTCTTCAGCAACAGTTGCTAAATCACCGTTTAAGGCTGCTTGTCTTGCTTTTTCTAAATTGATTTCTTTACCAGTTAATAATTCAGCTTCTAATTCAGCACTAATAGAATCTTCAAAATTTAATAACCCTTGAGATATACTTTCTACTTTACTCAATTCTATGCCGAACTGCTTTGCTTTATAAGCAGCCGCAGCTAATTTTTCTGGTTGGTTTCCTAGTGTTAATGTCGTAGCTGATGAAATTTTACTTATATCAGCCATTATATCTTTGGTATTAATAGCTAAACCATTTTCAGTATTTAAAGCAGCTACTTGACCTAAAATAGCACTTGTATTTTCTTTAATACTATCACCATTAGCAACTGATATTTGAGCTAATTTACTTGCTTCTTCTACACTATAACCTGCTTGAGTAGTTAATTCTGTATAACTAACAAGCATTTCTTCATTCATAACAACTGCGGTACCAAATAATTTATTTAATTCCGTGTTTGCTTTAACTAATTTTTCTGTATTAATAAAGACGTTATTGGAATGATTTGCCATATGTTCCATTTCTAGAACCATTGATTGGGCTTCATCACGACCTATTCCTAAATTTTTTGCTACTTCACTAATTTCTTTATCAACGTGTTGGAAAGCATGAATTAATCCCCCAACAAGGGCAGTCATTACTATCGCTGGATCTGTTAAGTGATGAGTAAAACTTTTTCCAATTGATGATAATCCTGTTTTTAAAACTTCAAATTTATTAGCAAAACTATTAACATTTCCACCAGCTTTTTCAATTTCCTCAGCCATTTCCCTCATCTTTTCATTGGCTTCTTCTATACCAAGATGATGAGCTAAAGATCCTAAGCCAATATGTCCCATAGTATGTTCTATACTATGTAAAGCTGCTCCTCCTAAACCTAAAAGTTTATTAATTTGTTCTTCTTCATGAATTCTTTTTGCTAATCTATCATTGATATCATCATATATAGGAAATTCAGCTTTTAAACCTTCTAAAAGAGCTCTTTCGCTTTCACTAAGGTCTCTACGAAATTTTAAATTTACTTTAGCAATATTTTCAATTCCTTTTTCAACAGCTAAAGCTTGTGCTCTTTCAGTAGTTTCTTTTTGCTGTTGCTTTAATTTTTCTTTAGATAATTCTAAATCTTTTAAACTTAATTTGGTAATATCTTGTTCATCATATTTTAACTTTTGAACAATATCTTGGGTACCCTTAAAAGCTTTAGTAGCTAAATTTATATTAGAATTGCTTTTAGATAATTCACCTGTTATAGCAATAATTTCATCATGTATATCTCTAAAACCTGTAGAAAATCTTAAATTACTTCTTTCAGCAGACTCTATAGAAGCTTTTACTGTTTTTATAGCTTCATTAACCTCTCGAACAGTTATTAGAGTATCTGGTTTAATGATTGTAAGAGGTTCACCTGTTAAATCTTGGTATTCCCTTTTTAACTTTTTTAATTCTTCTCTTAATTCAGCAATATCTTTTTTATTTGCTTCAGCCATTATAAAGTATGTTTTGTTATAAATATTAAATAATTAAATTTTATTTATAACTTGCTGGTTTTTTACCTTTGGCAAATTCGGGAGATTGAACTTTACCTGTAGAGTCTACTAAAGTAGTTTTATTCCCTAGTTGAGCGTTTTGACTTTGTTCTAATTCTTCTTTATAAAAGTTTTGAAGTTGAAAAAACGTAAATTTTCTTAACCAAACAGGCATGTTATATATAGTTTCCCAAGTATAACCTCCCTTTCCATGAAATACTATTTCATGTATTTGTTTAAATAAATTAAATCTAAATTGACTTGCTATCTCAGAAGTCAGGCCAAAAAAAGCTAATATTGATTGGGATAGTGACCTCCACACCACTATCCAAAGTATAATTTAGATCTACATCTGGTTGTACTTTTCTGATATATTCTCTTAGTGATCTAGAATCACGTGCTAATAGATGATTATCTACAAAACTACGAATAGTTTTTGGTTCTCTATCACCAGCAACAGATGTAATCATATACTTTAAACGAGTTGATAATTCAGGAGATGAATCTTTATGGATTTTTTTAAGACCTTCAATTTCTTTATTAATATTTAATTCATCTTTTCCGGTTAATAATTTAAAAGTAATTTCAGTTCCGGTAGAAGGTAAAGTATAAGAAAACTCATTTGTACCTTTAGTAATTAAAGACTCATCAAAGGTTTTATTTTCTAAAGTACTTAAATCAACTTCATGTTCTTTACCATCATATGTAAAAGTATAATCTTTTCCATAACCTAAAACACGAGCAGCAATTAATAAAGCATTTTTATCTCCAATTACTAAATCATTAACATTAATTTCTTTAGTTACTACTAAAGATTCTAAAAGTTTATCAAGTACTGTTCCTTTTTCAATATAAGATTTATTTGATAAAATATCTTCTTCCTTAGCGGTCATATATTTCATTTCTAATTTGCCTGAAGAAAGAGGATTTGATTCAGGGTACAATAATCCTTTTGAAGGTAACTCGATAACTTCTGTAGGAAATAATGGTTTGTTTTCTTCCATAATTTTTATTTGTTATAACTTTGTTGTCCTATATAAATATATGAGAAAAAAAGAAGCTCGCAAAAATTGCGAGCTCTTTTATATTTTTCTTTTCTAATTAGAAATTCAATACGCAATAATCCATACCAATTGTTAACTGTAAATTAATAGCTGCGTTTTCAGTATCCCAGTTATATTCACCGAAGTTACCACCTTTAATAAAAGCACCTTTAATTACCCACTCACTTACGATATCACCTACAGGACCTAATACATCGATAGTTAAGTCTTTCTTATAGAAATCACTGTAACCATCTCTACCTGTTACTGATTCGTGGTGTAAACGTACCCATTCCATTACAGCTTGAGCGCCTGATGGTGTAATAGGATCAAATAAAGTCATTGTTAAATCACTCCATTTGGTTTTGCCTTTTACTTTGGTATAAACGTTTATATGGTTTAACACTACTTCACCTTGTTCGAATGTTACAGCAGATATTGCTTTGATAATATACGATGGAATACCATCTACATACATGATGAATCGGTTTGCCTGTTTTGGTTCAAAGGCGGTGAAAAATATTTCGTTTGGATCTAAAATTGCCATTTTATTTTAATTATTTTGTTTTGTTATAAATATTCAACTTTTAAAAAATTACGCTGGGAAAGTTGCTCCAGTTGGTAAGATGTTGAAGTTCAAGTAAACGAATTCAGCAGTCTTAGTTGGCTGTAAGTAAATTTGACCCACTAATTGATTTCTATCAATTACATCGGCGGTATTGTTACTATCATCCATAATTACTTTGAAAGCATACAAACCTTGACGTTGTTGTACTGATTCTAAGTATGGATTAACTTGAGCTAAGAATTGATTTCTTGTAGCAATTGTGTTTTGTTCAAACACTAAGTTATTAGCAACTTGACCAATATAAGATTTAAGAGCAATTAACAAACGACGAACATTTACACGATCAAGAGCTGATGCTTTTGTTTGTAATGTTTTCTGTCCATATACTACAACTCCTGTTCCAGGGAAAGTTGCGATTGGATTAACTTTATTTTGGTATAAAGTATCTCTGTTTGCTTGTGATAATTTCTTTTCAGCTCTTACTACTGTACTTAATCCACCTCTATTGATACCAGCAGGTGCGAACCAAGGTTCAGCTACTGTATCGTTATAAGCATAAACACCTCCTATCATTGTTGAGGCAGGTACCCAAACTAATTGAGCAGTACTAGGATCAACTGTTTGAACCCAAGGCCAATACGAAGCAGCATATGAAGTATTTTTAGCATTTGCTTGAGCAGTTACAGCAGCAATACTTGAACTAAAAGGTACTAAATCAGCAACATAAATATTATCTCCTCTATTCATTGTGTTGTTAATAATAGTATTTACTTGAGCAGCACCTAAACTTGCTTCACTAGCAAATAAACCAGGAGTAGTTAATACATTAAATCTGTAATCGTCTTGGTTTGCTAATAAACTAATCATATTGTCATAGCTACCACTATTAATACCTTGAAGATTAGCACCACCAGCAACAATACCGCTATAATATTTGTTAGCACCTCCATAGAACAAATCACCGGTAGCTCCAGTAAATGAACCACTTGCGTTGGCTGGAATTTATCCTGTAAATGCATTTTTTGCTATACCCGCATTATCAAAATAGAATGGAGTTGGAGTTGATACTGAGGATACATAAACGTATCTTGAAGCATTAGGATAGGTTCCAAATACTTCAATTTGATTATCTGCACTAACGTATGATCTGTATTGGTCACCAATTATTTTAGATACATAGTTAGGAGCGGTTGGATCCATTGATAATCCTGTCCAAGTTTCTAATACAGTTTGATCATTTGTTATATCATTACCTTGTCTAATAATCAACGAGAAAGTACCAGATGCTGTATCAGAATTAGCAATTTGCCAGCGAATATTATCTGCTGAACCTGATTCTAATGAACCACTAGCGTCTAATGAACTTGAACTGTTCATGATAGTACCTTCGGAAATGGTTTTTAATTGAAGAGCTAAGGTTCCACTTACGTTTACAATTGCTGAACCGTTCGATGCTGAACCTGAGGTAAAGGCAGATGTAAATGAACCACTTGCTACTCTGGCTACTAATAATGTTTCACCTCCGTTTAAAAAGTAGTTATAAGCTGCTATAGAGGTAAAGTAAGAATAAACAGCACCTCCACTTACGAAAGTAGTACCAAATTTGTTTTGGTAATCGCTCCAAGTAGTAACAATTGTAGGTTGTTCTACAGGACCTTTAACAGTAGGTCCTATAATAGCCGCTCCTACGGTTACAGGTTGTTGTGATACAAACGACTGGTCGTTTTCTAATGATAATACGCCAGGGGATATTAATGTATTTGTAGCCATGTTCTAAATTAATTTTGTATTTTATTCTGTAATAAATATTACAGGGGGTTTCAAAAATCAATTCGTAACGGTAAATTCTCCATTGCTTAAATCAATAGATCCTTTACCATATTTAGTTGTAATCTCTTGGCTAATTTGTATCTCTTCTTGTTTTAATTGAGTTAAAAGATCAACCAATGTTTCTTTTTGTAACTCTAATTCTTGAATTTGGAATTCAATATAACCAAAATCAATTGTTAGTTTATCTCTTTTTGTTTGGAGATTTTTTAAAATTTGTAACTCTTCAGGTGTAACTATTTGTTTTTCCATTTATATAAATATTATTGTGCGTTTTTATTAATTAAATACCAACCAGGAGATAAAAATCCTGAGGGGGTTAAAATATACTGAAAAGTTAAATTGCTAGCGTTTCCAATAGGGATAGAAAATAAATTATCGGCTGTATTAGAACCTCCAGGACCGGGGGAAATTACTTGTCCTCCTAACCCATAGACAAATACTGAGGATGTAATTTCTATATTCGCTAATGCTAAATCGCTTTTCTCATAGTATGGAGTAAAATTAATTATTTGTCCCTCATTACCTGCTCCAAATTGTAAAGCTAATTGAAATGGAGAAGCTGATTGTGAAATGTAAATTTGGGAAGGAGTATTTGTGCCTACAGGATAACCTGCTGCTGATGAAGTATATGTTATATCATCTATTCCAATATAAGTAAATACAGGATTAGCAGCATTTTCAGCATAACTTGCTGTAACAGCATATGATGCTGATTCAACAAATGAAGCTGTACCTTGGAAAGTTCCAGCTGTAAGAACATCAGTAACAGGATTATAAGTAGGACCAGTTGCTGAATAATAAATTTGTGATGTTGAACTAGTTGCTGCTAAATAAGGAATAGTATAATTTTGAGATGATGCTTGGTTTACAGGTGTTATTGAATTAGCTACAGAAGCACGTTGAAATATTCCACTTCCTGTCATATTTCCTGAAAGAACAAAAGAACCAGAAATGGTAATATTGTATGCTTCTGCTCCAGTTAAAGCGTCTATACTTTGGGAAATTTGGGCTGCTGTTATTGTTTGCCCATCTACTATACCTGTATTAGAAAGAGTTAATGCCATTTATAATAAATATTATTATTTTTAAGGAAATTAACGATTATCTATATAAATTATTACTTCTGTATAATATTCTAGAAAATGTTCATTGTATAAATCCCACCCAATATCAACACCATCAAGTGAAAGTATCTTATAGTTTTTAAAATGGGGTAAAATATTATCTCTAAAATTTTTAAACTTTTCTTTAAGTTCAGGATATCTTAAATGCCATTCACCAACAACTTTTTTCACATTGTGTTTTAAGAACTCTAAATTATCTTGGGTAAAGATATCATATTCACCACCTTCACAATCTGTCTTAATGAAATCTATTTTATCTACGTTATATAGATTTATAAATCTGTCAAATGTTAAAGTTTCCATTTCATCTTCACCACCAAACAACATATCACTTTTAACGATTGAATTTACATTTGATATACCTTTTGGAATTGGTATCACTTGATGACCTCTTAGGTTTTTAACTAGAGTTTTAAACTCTCTTTCACTTGGTTCAAAACAAAAAACCTGTTTTGGGTTTTTGTGTAAAATGGAATATGTGAATGGACCGACACTGGCACCAATATCTAAAACAACATCACCTTCTTCAACCTCAAAGAATTTTTCATAACACTGTTGTTCAAAAATTTCTGTTATAATTGCTTTTTTATGAAATTCACCCATGTGAATTTTATGTCCATCAGAGTTTATATGCCAAAGATATTCTATCTTTCCATTTACCTCGTATTCTACGGGATGATTCATCCAACCCCAATTAAATTTTGATAAATCTATCATATTGGTAATAAATTAAATACCATTAAAGGGGAAATTGATTTTTGACAAATATGTTGTTTGTCTGTTCCTTCCCAAATAGGACACCAATGCCAGTTTCCAGGATCAAAGGTAAAGTTTATATTATTCCAACAAGAATTACAAGCATGCTCATTTTGTATTCTTATATTATCAGAAATAAACTCATGGTCTTTTTGAGAAAAACCACTAATCATTACTGTTTGTTTACCTAAAGCCCAATTTATCCATGATAATCCTGAACTTAGTCCTATTAAAAATTTAGCATTATAAAGGATATTCATAGATTCATTTAATGTTTTACCATGAATGTTTAAATTACCTTTTATGTTGTAAGGTCTAATAGTAAGTGTAACAACTGTATAACCTAGTTCACGTAACATTTTAGATAATGCAACCCAACTATCATAAGGCCACTCTTTACAACCAGTAGTAGATTCAGGAGCAATAACAATATAATCTGTTTTTGTTGATTTTGGTTTTGGGGTAAAATTTATTCCATAATTTAATTCTTTAAATTCTAAACCTAAAATATCTGATGCTGTTTTTTGAAGTGGTTGGGATTGAATATAATTAGGATACATATCAAATTTATCCCATTTATTACTATCTATTCCTCTAAACCATCCTATTCGATATATAACATCACA
>Ga0099848_1001433_pt1 | contig 11139 bp, 7 predicted proteins | sample CB_VirMetaG_3_FD_78179 | JGI IMG/M metagenome (GOLD analysis project Ga0099848, IMG submission 78179) | Freshwater to marine saline gradient viral communities from Chesapeake Bay - CB_1508_1S Viral MetaG | ecosystem: Environmental > Aquatic > Marine > Coastal | place: USA: Chesapeake Bay... | reverse complement strand
TTTGGAAATTTAGGATATGTTGATTATAACAATGGAATAATTTCCATAAATTATGGAGTTATTCCTACAGGAGTATCAGTTACGATTAAAGCTAAAGTGGATAACGTTAATAATATTAATATTAAAAACGAATTTTTAGTTAATTTAACAGCAACAATTTCTTCTTCTTAAAATGTTAATATTATTCAATAAAACACAACCAAATAAAAAATACAATGTAAATAAAGAAATTGTATCTATTATTAATCCTTTTATTGAAACCAACACAGAACAACCACAACAATCTCAACAATCAACTCCCAGAATAGTTTCACAACCAATTGCTTCTTTTTTTGCTCCAGAAGAAAATATTGTTAATACTTGTAAATATCCTATTAATATACGAGAATTGTTTCCTTATTGGTTAAGATTAACTAGAGATGGAGAATCTTTATTAATATCTTTAACTGAACATTATTATAATTGGTTGTCTTGCAACACACAAAATATTACAGATCTTGGATTTTTTAGTTTAGAAGAATTAATATCTTTAGAAAATATACCAGAAAATTTACTAGAACATTTAGCTTATACTTATTTTAATTCTTTACCAAAAGAAGCAATAACACAACGAACAGTTTCGCCAGAAAAAGTAAAACAAATAATAGACAACATTAAAGTAAATTTATATTCTAAAAAAGGCGCAGAAGACAGTTTTAAACTGTTAATAAATGAATTTTTTAATATAGAACCTGATAGAATTTCTATTTCATATCCTAAAAAATACTTATTACGATTAAACGGCGGAAGATTTGATTGGATTAGAGATTCGGTAAATACTGGAGCTAATTATAATGTAAATATTGATGATTTTTACCCACAATTAACAGGAAGTATATTAAATTATTCTGTTATACAGGATGGCGATCTTTGGCAAGATTTTTCTTATGTTTTAAACATATCCGGAATATCCCAAGAACCGTACAGAGACATTATTAAACCTATAGTACATCCAGCAGGAACAAAAGACTTTTTTCAGTTACGCCAAGATATATTTAATAATGTTTCTGATAATGATATTATAATTTCTAATGATGAAGAACTGCCTTTATTTAGAAATTACAGTATGTATACTATAGGATCCACAGCAACTATTGGTCATACTTTTGGTTGTACTGCTGGACTGGGTGGAGTGACTGCTCCAATTTACGTATTTCCGTCTTGGGATGTTGAAATTTCTGCTAAATATTATGCAGGAATGTCTTTTGGAGAAATAATGATTGAAGATTTTCTTAGTTTAAAACCAACTAACGGGGTGTACCCTAATTCCGGATTAACTTGTTCTAACGCATAAAATGATTAAACAATTATCACAAGAACTATTAACCACTCTTAAACTACCAGAATTGCAGCTGGTTTTAGGTGGAATACCACAAACAGATCAAACAAAATTTATTCCAACAGCTGATGCATTGGTTGCTAGAAGAATTTCTGAGACAGAAAAATCATTTATTGCAGATAATAACCAGTGGCAAAACGGAAAAATTTACAATCAATGGAATACTGATGTTTTTAACAACTATTATGTTTATAATCCTTCTAATAGAATTGTATACCTTTGCACGGATAATAAATTAAATAATAGAAAAGATGAAGAATCTTCAATTTCCACAGTGGTTCCTTCTGATGTTACCCCAGGCGTGTTTAAAACTGAAGATGGGTATAGTTGGTGTCCTTTATTTAAAGTAGATTTAACTCAGATAGATTTCATATCAAACACAGATCTTCCTTTACCCAAATTAGAACCACCCGAAAATTATCTAACGTTAACAGAAAAATATTCAGATCTCTGCCCCTCGGGGTCTACTAGTTTTGGTTGTTGTTGTCTTTACAACAAAGAGAATGAAGTTAATGATATTACAGGAGTCACATATCTTGCTGGTTCTTTAACTAATGAGATTATATTTTCTGAATGTTTCGAGTGTCAAAAATTAGCAGAAGAAACCGATAAAGATGTTTTATTTTTAGCCGGTTACACTGCGGGAGATATATCCTCTAATGTCGGACCAAACCCACTGTGCCCTCAAACAAAAACAATAAAAAGTTTTAAAGACCAATTAACAGAAGAGCAGTACACTCTTACACCCGGTTCTAGTAGAGAATACGCTTTATACTTGTTAAATAATTTTGAAAATGAATTAGGAATAATGGCGGCAAGAATAGATTTAAGTGAATTAACAGAAGCACAAAAAACAATTTCCTCATCAACACAATTTCCTTCTGTAAATATAGTAGATCCAACAGGATCTGGTGCAACAGCAAGACTTTTAACAGAATCTATAGGACCAGATACTTATGTTGTCAATGGAATAGAATTATTAACTTCTGGTTCTGGTTATTCTGAATTAATAGATTGGTCTACAGGTAATACTTTTATAGATTCTAAAATCGAACTTATACGATTTCCTAAAGATTTTTACAATAATCCGATTCAATTAGTTCCAGAAAAAAGACTTAGAATCAAATTAGAAGTTCCCAGTTATCAGATAAAAGAAAATGTTGAAACAGAAAACATAACAAAGATTGCGGTAATGGTTGATCCTAAAGATTTTGATTCTGGTGCTCCTGTGAAGGGGACTGGAGTCTCAAAAACTATCCGCAATTTGCAAACAGAGGTAATAGCAGTTACAGGAGCAACTTTTACAGTTTCACCATAAGGAATCATTCATGGCAGGAGAAGGATCAATACCACCACCAATAGAGCCACCATTAGAATTAGATTTTAATGTAGATGGTGAACAGTTAGCAACACATTTTTACGCTTCTTCTGGTAGAACATTAAGGAGAGCCTCTGATAATTATGAAATTTATTATACTTCTTTAAACACAGGAATAGGTTCTGGTGGTCTTTTGCCTGTTTCGGTCTGGATTAACGAAGAAAAAACTCAGTATAAACAAGGGTTTAGAATAGACATTTCTGATGTTAGAACCGTTCTAAATGTGGGTGACACTTTAACAATTGATGGTGTTGAGTATACCGTTCAAAGAAAATTTACACCTAATATAGATCCTGTAAACGCAAAATATGTTGCTTTTAAAAATATAGCAGATACTCCTTTAGAAACATCTCCAGATACTTTTAGGATTTATAGATTTGATATTAGCATAAATATAAACGAATTAACATAAAATGACAATACCTTTTCCATTTTCTCAACCATTTCCTCTTTCAAGCAATCCATTTAAAAGCAGGATTGAATCTCAAGTAGATGCTGCTAAAAATTATTGGCTTGTGGCGTTTAGGCCAGGATTTCCTTTGCAAGCAGCAGAACTTAATGAATTACAAGAAATTTTTTATATCCAACAAACTTTAAATCAAGAATTAACAAAAAATTGGTTAACTAAAGACAAACTTGATCCTGGTTATCTTGTAACAGGCATTCCTTGGGATGGATGCACTCCAGTTAATCCTAATTTAGTATCTTTATCTACAGATTCTTCTAATATAACTTTTAAAACCGGTTGGTATCTTTTAAAGAGTTCAAATTTTAATTCTGGATTTGGTGTTTGGGTGTATAATAATGCCGATTCTGTTGTCCCTTTAAATAACGAGGGCGATTACGGAATCTCAGTAAAAATAAATGTAATAAACTGTACTGTTAACGACAATGTTGGTGAAAACCAAGATTCAAGTTTACAAGATTCTTCTAATATTAATGTTATTAATGGTCCGTGTGGTGCTGAAAGAATAAAAGCAGAAATTATTTCTTTTTCTTTTATTGATGATACGCAAGAACCATCTACATTTTTGCCAATAATAACAAAAAATACCTCTAATGTAACTTATAAAAACAATTTAATAATAACACCATAAAATGACTATATCTAACCTAACATATTCTGATACGTTTAAAACATGGTTCGACAGAACCAATACTGTTATAAACACAGTAAACGGAATAACAGTTTATAACATATTACCAGGAGATGGAATTACTGTTTCTAGTTCTGCTGGTATTTTTACTGTTAGTCACAGTAATAATGTTAATACTGGTGTTACATTTGGTGGTAATATTATTTTCAACGGCTCTGTTCAATTTAATGGTGGAAGCCCATCAATATCAACAAGTACTATTGCAGTTTCTCCTAAAATAACAGGAATAACTGCAGGAAATTTTGTTAGAATAGACACCACAGGATTAACTTTAGCAAAAGCTAATTCTAATGTAAACGCTGAAGTTTTAGGTGTAGTTTTAGGAGAAACTAGCACAGCAACAACAGTCGGAATTGGTGGTTCTATTAACACTGGATTTTTTAATAATATATTTGTTAACGCACTAGGTTATGCTGGAGCTACATTAAAATCCGGACAAGCTTACTTTTTAGATCCTGTTGTTGCTGGCGGTATAACCACGATAGAACCAACAACTTACGGTCAAGTAAGTAAACCTGTTGTTTTGGGAATAACAGGAGATAGTGGATTATTTTTGCCTTACAGAGGAGTTATTATTGAAGGAATTTCTGCAGGAATAACAGCTGAATTAGATAATAAAATTATAATTCAAATATCAAGTTATTCCCCACTTGATGAAACTCAATTTACCGTAAATGTTGGTGATCCTGTTTTTTACGTAGACGATTTTGCTCTTGCAATATCGGCTGTTCCTTCTACAGTAGAAGGTGTTTATAGAAATGCTAAATTAAGAGGATCATTAAACGATTCTACTATAGCAAATTGTTTTATAGGTTATCCGAATTCATCTAATCCTAATACTGACAAATTACTAGGAAAAGAATTTTTAGGATTAATAAGCAAAATAATAAGCACAGATGATACAAACGACATCATAATATTAGAAGTCACTTTACCGGGCGGTTCATTTAATGTAAATACTAATGAATTAGATGCTAATTTCTATACACAAATCAACAGAACTTCGCCTTTAGAGGTTAGTTCAGACGGAGTTTTGAAAAGAGTTTCCTACACTGGTGATTCTCCTTCTACATCTAAATTCTGTGATTTTATCTTTACAGATTTGGGTGCTAACTTAGCTAAGATTGTACTTAGTGGTAAACAATCTTCGGTTACTTCTTCTACCACTGCTCGTATTCTTCCTAGTGGACTAGTTACAACAGGCATAACTGGAGCTTTAGAATACGATAATTTAATTCCTAACGGAGCATTTACTGTATGGCAAAGAGGAGTTACCTCTTTAACTGCTGGTTCTTTAGAAACTTACACAACTCCTTTTGCTGATCGTTGGTTTGTTATACAAAATAACACTACAGGATTAACAGCAAATGTATCAAGACAAGAATTTGTTTCAAACCAAACTGAAGTTACAGGTTCTCCTTTATATTATGTTGATGCTCAATTTCAACATTCTGCAATTTCACTAGAAGTAAGACCAAGACTTGAAAATATTCAAAGAGAAGCCAGACTTTTACAAAATCAACAAATAACTTTATCTTTCTGGGCAAAATCTACCACGAGTGGTTCTACTTTAGATATCGTTTATAATCGTTATAAAGATTCGTATAATTCTTCTATTGATGTAGAATATGATTTAGAGTCAAGAATTTTAGTTACTACAGGATTAACTTTAGGCACTTCTTGGACAGAACATGCTTATACATTCACTCCAGCTGTAGCAGGATTCACTTTAGCTCCAACAGAAAAAGGATGGTTTTCTGTAGGATTTGAATTCCCATCTTCCTCTTCCACAATAAGTATAGCACAAGTTCAATTAGAAACAGGAGACAGCGTTAGTAAACCAATATACGTTTCTCCTGAACAAGAAATAGAAAGATGCAAACCATATTATTTCCGAACTTATGATGAAGACCAAAACAACGGATTTACTGGTTCTTCAAGATTGAACGAACATGTTCTTTCTTTAGGTAATTTAATAACACAAAGAGCATACTCTATAAAATATCCTATAGAACTTGTTCAAGATCCAGCTGCAAATAAAGTTTATATTTATTCTCCATCAGGCCAAATTAATGATGCATTTAATGTTAATACTGGAAAAGATATGAGATACTCTGGAACAGGAACTGTAAGTTTGCCTTGGGATACTAACACTGTGCGATCTTCTTCCGCTTGGCCGAATCCAAATATATCCATCGGAGCTGTTAATAGATACGGAATGGTTGTTAATATTATTGATGGTGCTACTCATTTAGACACTCTAAAATTCCACTATGTGGTAGACGCAGATATAGATTTAAACATATAAGAGTAAACAATGTCTTCTAATACTTCAATAAACACCAGAGTTTTTTCTCCTTATGTTGTTTTAAAACAAGACACTTCTAGATTAGCTATAACATTAAAAGAAGGAGAAGGATACACTTTACCTTCTGCTGGGCTTACTGCTGGTGATGTTATTCGCTATGATCCAACAAATGGCTACACTCTTTCACAAGCAAACACTGAAGAAAATTCAGAAGTTGTTGGAGTAATTGAATCTTATTCTGGCTCAGATTTTACTGTTGTTGTTTCTGGTTCTATAAATTATCCAACAGATAAATTGTCTCAAATAACTTCTGGAGATGTTGGTGGTGTTGACATTTTATTTTTAAATGAATCTGTTGCTGGAGGTTTAACCGGAACTATAGATTTATCAGGAACTGGAGAAAAGATTGTAAAGCCTGTTTTACAAGTTGCACCGCATGGAAATTATAATGCTGTTGTTTTAAATTATATTGGTTATAAAACTGGCAACCAAGCGGCAACTGAGGGCCAGTCACCATTTTTGCCTCCGGGAGCAGTAATGTTTGCTTCATCACAAACTTCTCCTGGGGTTAATTGGTTGGATGCTTCTGAAGATTTATTCTTATCGGTAAGTCAATATCCTGATTTATACAATATATACGCAAATAGTGGTAATTTTGAAGAAAAAATAACTGTTTCTAGTGGAACACTTAGTTCAATTTTTGTTGGTAAATCACTTTATCAATTATCATCAGGAGTTCAAACAGCAAAAGGAACTATAACTTCTGTCGATTTAAGTAATAATTTAATTTATGTAAATAAAGCTTCTGGTACTTCTTTAATAGACATTACAAAACCATTTTACATACAAACAACCACTTTTCCGTATACTGCTTCTGCAACAGTAACAAATAAATTTACTGTTCCAAAAATAATAACTACAAATAATTTTACACAATCTGGATCTAATTTTGTGCCTTATATTAAAGCTTATGAGATAACTTCAGTTAAAGTTCCACAAAGTCTTACTATAACAACATTAAATGTTGAAGGAATTTTAGGAGTCGGTAATATAACTGACATTGAAACTAAAATAAATGCCATGCAAGCCCAAATAAATACACTAAACAGTAGGGTGTTTAATGCATGACCATTTTAGGCTCAAGCGCAATACTTAGTTTAGGAATCTCGTATTCTGTAACAGGAGGAACGGGTCCTACTGGTCCTGTTGGCCCAACCGGAGCAACAGGACCGGGATTAACCGGTAATACCGGAGCGAATATTATTGGTATAACTTTAGAAAATCGTTATATTATAACTACATTTTCTAACGGCCAAACTTATGGAACTGGTAATCAATTTTACGGAGAAACCGGGCCTGCTGTATATCAAATAGCAGTAAGTAATATTGGAACAGGAATTAGTTTAGGTTATGGGGTATCAGGACCTAATATTTTATTAAGACCTATAAAATTTGTAAATAATACTAATTCTATTTTAACAATAGTTGAAAATCCAGATAAAGTTGAAATAAATTTACAAAACGTTTACTCTGGATTAACTGTAGCCGCTAGTTCTTCTACAGAAAGAAATTTTATAAAATTTAATTCATCAGGAGCGGTTGAAAGAATACCTAATACATTTGGTGTTACTTACGATAACACTTCTGGCTCAGAGGTAAGATCTGTTAGTTTTGTAAACGCAAATATTTTTGAAAAAGTAAGAGGAGGTGGTTGGACAGGAACAACAGCTTCTATGTTCTGTGATTTTTCCAACACAGGCGTTACTTGCACAATTAATCCTTTTGCTCAAGAATACGATGAATTATCTTTTGGAGCGAAGCCTAAAGTTTTTATAACTGATTTTTATGGTAATACTGGATCTATCGTTATTAATGATTTTACCGATGATGGTAATGTGTACGGATTTGATTTGTTTGTTAGAAATGCAAAAAATCCTCAAAATCTTCAAAACAGATTTAGTTCTAATATAAAATGGCCAGGAATGACTCCTCCTTGTTTTTCTGTTGATGGTTCTACTTGTGATATAAAGATTAGTTTTTTTGGATTACAAGGAAACTGGTATGCTACAGCCATTCCTTTATCTTCTAACTGTTTAACTAGACTTTTTGAAACTGGATGTTCAACAACAAAAATTGTGGCTAAATCTTTTACTTCTTCTTTGTTTGGAGCCTGTTGTAAATCTGATGGTACATGTGAGGAAACAATAGCCGCAAATTGTTCGGGCTTCTTTCATGGAGTAGGAACTACTTGCGGCAATACTTTCAGCTCTATTTGTGATATTCCCGGCGTTTGTTGTAGAAAAATTATTGTAGATGGTGTAGAATATATTGAAACTATTTCTGATCAGCTTACATGCTCTGATTGTTTAGGTTTAACAGGAGAAACAACAAAATTTGCAGGAAATTATACTACAACAACCACTACAAATTGCTCTGATGTTTTTAATAGAATTGGTGCTTGTTGTGATGGTAAAGGAAATTGTAGTGTTATTAGTTATGAAGAATGTTTAGCTAGAAAGGGATTTTATCAAGGAGATTCTAGTTCCTGCTTTAATTTGTATGGATTTAATGTTTGTTCTTCTGGAACTGGGCCTTGTTGTGTTGACGGAAATTGTAATGAAAGCAATTATCTTTCTTGTTTTGATTTGAATGGTTTTTATCTGGGTTCTGGTCAAACTTGTGGTTCGTTTACTTGTCCAACTGAAATTTCTTGCTTGGGTTATATTAACGGCATACCAATAACACCAGGAACTAGTTATGGGGGAGGAATTGTTGTTGGTGTTTTTAATCCCGGAGTTAGCAAAATATTAGGAGCAAAAGAATTATTTTCTCCTTCTGGATTTACATTAATCAATAAAGGATTGACTTTTACCTCTGAATTATACACTTCTTTCTTGGACAATACAGCATACGGAATAACAAAGGATTGTTCTAATATAAATGAATCGTATCTAATTATAGTTTATCCTTACGATTTAGCTGTAGATTCTTTAGGAAACATTAGAAATCCAGAAACAGAAGTTTACAAAGATAAAACATTTATCTGGGGTAGTACAGCATCGTCTTGGGGGCCATTATTAGATAATGGTGGCAATTATTTTGATGTTTCTATTCCAGAAAAAGATTATAGACTAACTCATTTAAATTTCTCTGAAGGGTATTGGTCTACAGGATTTACAGGAGCAACACAAGCAGAACAAGGAAATGTTTTCTCAAATACATTTCCAACATGTCAGCAAAGTGTAATTTATGGAAATGGTGGTATTCAAAGAATATTTTCTAAATCTCCCAACAATTTACATGGAGTTTGGTATAGTTCATGGGGTATATACAACACGATACGAGCAATTTCTGCTGTAAATGCACATGTTCGTAAAGTAAATGATTCTTTAGGGTATTACTCTTGGACTGAATTTGCTGGATTTACTGGAATTAATGCGTTCATAGCAGCTAGAAAAATTTCAGACGGTATAACTTCCAGCACTCAAGGAATTACAGGAAATGTTTCTTATATGACTGATTGGTATCTACCAAGCCATGATGAGTTTGGGTTTATAGCCGCAAATACTGTATCTGATTTTGGTTTTAATATAAATCAAGTATTAATAGGTAATGCTCAAGCATTAAATGGAATATACTGGACTTCTACAGGAACATTTGATTACAATAAAAACGAAGGAATTTATACTGGTGTGAAACCAACTCCAGGTTCTGTTGCTATCGCTATGGAAATAGATATAAACGGAAACATAGAAAATTATAAAACCATAAAATCTAACAGAACAACTAAGCATAAAGTAAGACCTATACGAGCAATACGTTGTGATCAACTAGTATCTCCAGCAAAATTATTAACTGTTCCTCCTGTTTATTCTGAAAGAAATAAAAACATTAATCAAACAATAATTTTTGAACAACTATGATTATTCAAGGCTCCAGTACAATAAAAATAACCGGCACACCTTTAAGTGAGGGAGGCAGGGGAAATACAGGCCCAACCGGTCCTACAGGACCTACTGGTGCTATTGGTCCTATAGGTTCAACCGGAGCAACAGGAACAGGAATAGATTATTTACAAAAAATAAACAGAGATGGAATAACTGTTTATTTAATTGACGGTTCTAAGTATGAATTACTAGGGATATCAGGAAATGCTCCCGTAGATTTTTCTAGTTTAATCTCTTCTAACCCTTTTGATATATTACCAGTAACTGGTCCTTCTCCAACTTCTTTTTCTATTATAGCTGGAGTAGATGGATTAACTGCTTATTTTAAGACTATAAAGGGATTTGAGGGATTAACTTTAATTTATAATGGTAATGATTTAATCTTTAAAGGAATAACTTCAAACATTTATCTAGGAATTAGTGGAACTGTTTTATACGCTAAAGGAAATACTGCAGCCCCACTAATAGATAAAGAAAATATTTCTGTATTCAAATACGAAACAGTAACTCAAGGAATAACTACACAAGATATAAGTAAAGCAGTTATAAGTAGATTTTTTCAAGCAAAGTCTGAATTAGGTATTACGAATATAAATTTACAGAACATAAGTGGAATAACTTTTCATGTTCTAAATCCTTGGGATCTTTCTACTCAATCTTTTTATAAATCTGGTAATGTTTGGAATAACAAACAATATTATCATTCTTCTTATGGAGTTATAACAGGCCCGAATAAAGCTATAGGATTAACTTTTTTACAACAAACAATTTTTGATGAAACAGAAACTGTTACTTTTGGCAAACAAATATACGGATCATGTTGTTATTGTGATTCTGGTGATGGAGAAAAAACATGTTTAGATTATGTGCATAAAGAATTTTGTGATTCTATTGATGGTAATTTTTCTAAAGACAGTTGTGCAGACAGAGTAAGTGTGGATTGCCAAGATACAGGAGCATGTTGTATAAAT
>Ga0099848_1001432_pt1 | contig 11141 bp, 17 predicted proteins | sample CB_VirMetaG_3_FD_78179 | JGI IMG/M metagenome (GOLD analysis project Ga0099848, IMG submission 78179) | Freshwater to marine saline gradient viral communities from Chesapeake Bay - CB_1508_1S Viral MetaG | ecosystem: Environmental > Aquatic > Marine > Coastal | place: USA: Chesapeake Bay... | reverse complement strand
GCATACAAAGCTACCTTGGAATGGGCAAAACGATATGAGAAACAAGGTTACTACAGCAGTATGGACTATGGTAAAATCCTTGTTATTGATCTCCCGGATTTCTGCAAATTAATTCAAGTAAATCAGGAAGGATTAATGATATGAAATTCGAAACATTTTGTCCGCTATTCCCCGGTTTTCAGGGAACAATATATGAAGCCGATGAAACCAATGAGATCTATTCCCATAATCAGGAGCATGATACTGACCTAAATTACGATGACTTTGAATGGGATTACGAAGATTACCAAAACAGAATAGCATCTGCTTATGTGGAGTCCTTTGAACGTGAATTCAAAGATATATTCCCCATCGAAGTTACATTCCAAAAAGTTAACAGCCCAAAGTATTATAACTTCTCCAATGATACCATATACATCGAAGTAGAAATGAATTTCCTGAAGTTTATGGTATTGGTAAACGATAACAAGGAGAATATTAGGCAGTACATCAAGGACAATTACACAAGCCGAAGTGGTTTTATCAGTCACCATAGCAATGATGTGGAAGATTGGTGCAATCCGGATTACATCATGGAGAATCCTGGGCATAGGGTTGGAGCTCTTATGGAAGCACTTGCTACCCATTACATGGATTACGATGATACCTTATATTGGGCAGACAGCGAAATGTATATTAATTACGAAGTAAAACAAAACTAATAACAAAAAAATACATATGAAAAACATTATTAACATCAAAAAAGCAATTGAAATTATTAAGTCCGGCAAGTTCTTTAGTGCAGAATTCGTTAAGAAGGATGGCAGTGTACGCACTATCTGTGCACGTTCAGGAGTCAAAAAATATCTGAAACCCAATGCCAAACCACAATCTTATAATCCTAAAGAACTGGGTTACGCAACAGTCTTTGATCTCCAAGAGAAAGATTACCGTCTCAACAACCTACAAACATTAATCAGAGTAAACAAACAAATCGTATCAACAAACCAAAAATAAAAATAAACATGAACAAAACACAATTAATCGATTCATTGGAGAAGCAATTCCCAACAATTCACATCCTTCCCGATAGTACTGGATGGGTTACAAATAGCGATACATCCTTTGCCGTATCCGCTGAGCACAATTCAGTAGATTCGAGGGGATACGATTTGCTAAATTATTGGACAGAAAATTACGAGTACTTTGATCTAGGGGTAAGTACTGAATTATCTAACTTCCTTCAGGATGCCGGATGGTATGCTGAATGGATAAACCCAGGCGTAGTGGCAATCGTAAAAGAATAAAAACTCTCATCGGGTGAAGTCGAACAAAATAAAAAAAATGAAAACACTAGAATTATTTGCCGGTTCAAGATCAATTGGAAAAGTATGCGATGCCCACGGTTTGCAATGCTTCTCCTCGGATTGGAATGCTTTTGATGGTATCGATTATGTTGTGGACATCAATAAGTTTGAATATGATAAAGTACCTTTTATCCCGGATATGATATGGGCATCTCCACCATGTACTACCTTCTCTGTTGCATCTATAGGTAGACATTGGGATATGAATCGGAGTCCCAAAACACAAGATGCCATCATGGGTTTGCAAATCCTAAAGAAAACAATTGCAATCATTGATTACTACAGAATACTAAATCCGGATTTAATATGGTATATTGAGAATCCTCGTGGTATGATGCGTAAGATGGATGCGTTTAACGTATTGCCCCACATACGTCACACGGTTACTTATTGTCAATATGGCGATACAAGGATGAAGCCGACAGATATTTGGACAAACAATTATGGATGGAATCCTCGCCCAGCTTGCAAGAATGGTATGCCATGTCACGTTTCTGCGCCTCGTGGCTCTCAAACTGGTACTCAAGCTCTGAAAGGTGCGTACATAAGATCACAAATTCCCCATGAGTTATGTCAGGAAATAGTAGCAAGTACTTTAAACTATAAGAAGTAAATATGAAAAACATAATTAATAAACTAATCGATCAGGGTAGCGTAGAGTTTAATCCGTTTACCTTAGAAACAAAAGTACCACGTTACTCATTCTGCGTAGGTTACAGCGAAGATGATTTAATCGATAGCGTAACCCCGGAGAGCGTTATCCATGACCTAGTTGAAAATGCAAAGGATATTCGCAGCGAGATTGTAGAAGAATGTCCGGAGTCTTCCTTCTTCTGCATTGTGTACGCTATGGACTCAACCTACACCATTTATTACCAATGGGGCTCAGAAGATCTCAAGGAGACAATTAAGTACGCCCTGGAGTGCGATGAGAATGAAATACTGGACATCAAGTATGGTGAGTACATGGCAATTGATCAGGAAGGAAATGTAATAGACGATGGAGAAGATTGATGTTTTTGTTCCGATAGAGGACTACAATGAGTTCGTATCTCGTTTTGACAATGCTAAGGTTGCCATAGATGCGCTGACCATAGCTGTGGAAAACCGTGTACGTTCTCATCGGTCTCTGCTGAACCGGGATTTGATTAATCGTAAGGACAGAATCAAGATTACCATCCCGATTAAAGACTACCTTATGCCATACCTTAATGAATACTGCGTAATGAAAGGCCTAACCCGGACGGAATTTATAACCAAGATACTAAAAAGAAGAAACATATGAAGGCAATTGGATACATCCGGGTGTCAACGGATATGCAAGCAGAGAAAGGTGCTTCACTTGAGAACCAGGTCGCACGTATTAAAGAATTCGCTGAGAAGAAAGGTCTGATCCTTGAAAAGATTTACGAGGATGCCGGATTCAGCGGTAAGAATACCAATAGACCGGCCTTTCAGGAAATGCTCAGCAGAATAAATCAAGGTGGTATATCTGCGCTAATTGTATGGCACAGCACACGTTTCGCACGTAATCTCCGGGACTTCATCAATCACATGGCTGACCTGGAGAAGAAAAAAGTTAAGTTCTACTCTATAGAAGAACCTGAGATGTCCGGTTCCTCCGGCAAGGCAATGCGTAATCTTATGGCAGTCTTTGCAGAATACCAATCGGATGTTACATCTGAGTACACCAAATCGGTTAAGGCGAACCTTAAGAAGAATATGAAAGTATACTGTGCATACGCCCCCTTGGGTTACGTTAATGCAGATGGTGTTCTGAGGCCCGACCACAACGCAATCGAACTCGTTACACAAATTAGAAATGATCACGCCCAAGGTTTATCTTTACGCACCATAGCAAACAAGTTAAACAAAGCCGGGCACAAAGGAAATAAAGGTGGTAGATTCTACGCCTCAACAATACAGAAAATACTAAACAATAAGATATATGAAAACATTTGAAACAAAACAAGACAAACAAATCAGAGAGCAAATCGAAGAATGCATCGAAGAAGTAATCGGTGTACCTCGTGAGTTCTGGCAGTACAAAGGTAGTAGAAAAATAGCGGTGGTAACAATACGCCACATCTATGGTTACTTCCTGAAAACAAAGTCCAGGATGACCTTGCAAGGCATTGCAAATCAGATGGGACACATTAATCATACAACCATTATCAGTTCAAACAAGGTGGTTGATAATTGGCTGAGCGTACCTTCCATGTACAAAAGAGAAAATCAAATCATTAAAGAAGTCGAGAAGCTATACGCAGAAAGATATCCGGAATGCGTTACTGAACTTATCGATTAAGTGTAACAATAATAAATAACAATATGAAAATACAAATAGATTCTGAACTCAACTATCGAATAGTTAAAAACAACTGGTTCAAAAAAGTATTGATAATACTCTTAGTTTTGGGCCTCATAGCATTCAATATCTTTTTGCTTCTAAAGAATCCTAAAGCACAGATAATCTATCGCAACATCACACCGTCCAAGGCATATGATGTACCACTTAATCGTGATAGCTTAACCAAAGCTCTCGTGGAAAGCGGATGCGTTCTATCAAATGTAGCAATCGCCCAGGCAGAAATAGAATCTCAGTTAGGCAAGAGCAATGTGGGTAGGAGAGCTAAGAATCTATTTGGTATTACACATCACAACTGCAAATATGTCTCCGGCAAGTACGGTCCATACGCAACCTACAAAACGTATCGTGATAATATCAAATGCTACATTCACATTCAGGACTATTATCTCCGGGCTATCGATGGCAAGTATGCTGAAGCACCCGATTACATTCAAACAATAAGAAAAATCAAATAACCATGATATACATCGAAACAAGACAACAGACAGAAATCCGTCTCGGTATTGTAGAAACAATAGAGAACGTGATCGGAGTTCCCAGGGAGCTGTGGGAAATGAAAAGAAGCCGTTTAAACGAGGAAGTAATGATTCGCCACATATACATCTATATGTTGCATAACTACGGCAAGTTTACATTGCAGACCATAGCAAGGATTGTAGGATTGAAAAATCACTGCACGGTTATTCAAAGCATTAACCGGACCAAGGAATGGTTTGAGGACGAACAATACGATTACGAAAGAAATTTACTAGAAGAAATAAAAGAAAGCTATGAACAAAGAATTAATAAAACTGCTGAGTCACTTGCTCGATAAGACCGATCCTAATTGGTCTCAGAACCCGGAGCTAATCGATGCCATGAATAAATTACACGAGAGAAAAACATTCGCTCCACCCACGCTCCAGGAAGTAATTGATGAGCTGGCAAGACAAAAAGTATTTAATCATGTAGTCCAAGCTACCAAGTTTTGGAATTTCTATGAAGCCAAGAACTGGATGATAGGAAAAAACAAAATGAAAAATTGGAAAGCAGCCATCAAGACTTGGAACTTTGAAAAAGAAAGTATATTTTTGTAAACTTGCTTATGAAAAAGACCATACATTCAATTGCAGTTGCACTATACATCATAGTATTAATCTATGCCTCTTACTGGTGTTTCTACGTATCCTTTAAGAACATGGATGATTTAGTCGAACAAACAACAAAAAAGAAATGAAAATACCTGAAATCAAGGAGATACGATTCTCCATCTGCATTCACAACCCCAGGGCACAAAGCATCTGCGAGCCCGATGAGAAATTAAATCTCAATGAATTTTATCAGAACATCCAAAAACAAATAATAAACATTTATGAATCTAAGACAAGCACTGAGACTCAAGAAGGACTTTGGGTTTCAAAAGAAAACCGTTACAACTACTGAGAGCGGTAGTAACAAAGTATTCCATTATTTCGAAAAGGAAATCAAAGGAATAAGTATGATGATAACCAATGATGAGGACGAATCAACTTGGTATGGAACAATCTTTGACTACCCGGCTAAGTTTTATACACCGGCTAGCTTCAGAGGGTTAATCCTATCTGTGATGGAAGGACATTGGGATGAGTAAGTTTGATTATGTAAATCGTGATAACAATGTAATTACATTCACCAAGCTGGAGGACCAGTCAGTTATCATGGAAGGTATCGAGTATCTTCGTGCATCTTATGATCAGGACTTGTATGGACCTAACGATAATATCTACACTATGGTTGATCCATCCGGTGGACCTTACTTGCAAAAAGGTATGTCATTAAAACACATCAATCCCAATTGGTATCACTTAATCATCCAATACTTCACCGTACATGATAATAAGATTCATATTCACTTCTATCCGGATACCATCTCAGCGAATATAACCAACGAGGTTCCGATATGGAAGATATACAACACCGATGGAGAGGTAATTACTCAAAAGAATTCTTATGAGAAGGCAGTTAAATTTATAGAAAGTAAGTACGACTACGATGAATTCGGACAAGCTTGTAAGGTTGGGAATTGATTTAAGGAACAGATGGAGCGGAGAGGTTAAGACTCTCTGCCCCAAATGCTCTAATCAAAGAAAGAAAAAGAATGATCCTTCATTGGGTGTCAATATAGATACCGGTGTTTGGAAATGTCATCACTGCGGATGGTCAGGTTCAGTTAATCAGTATGTGAGGCCCGAACCAAAGAAACCTATCGAAACCGATGGGATTTACACTTACTTTGAGAAACGTAAGATTACCAAGGAAACAGTGGACTCCTTTGGGATTACTGAGTCAACCGAATGGATGCCCCAGGATCAGAAAGAACACAAGGTTATTTGCTTTAATTATTTTCTAAACGATGAACTCATCAATATCAAATTTAAGACCGCTGACAAGAAGTTCAAGATGGTCAAAGACGCACGAAAAATCCCTTACAATGTGGATTCAATCAAAGACTCTGAGTATGTTATCATATGCGAAGGAGAAGAAGAAACAATGGTCTGGCATCAGTCTAACCTCAGGGCAGTTTCTGTGCCTAACGGTGCTAGTCGGAACAACAATAACTTGGATTGGCTTGATGCTACTTATGACCTTTTTGAGTCAAAAATAATTTACCTTGCAACCGATAACGATGAACCCGGTAGGAAACTGCGCCAAGACATAGCACGTAGGTTTTCAAGCCATGATATACGTATCATAGATTTTCCGGAGAGCGATAAGGATGCCAATGATTGTCTGAAAAGATATGGACAAGATTTTATAGCACGTTTGTTTCATGATGCCAAACCTCTTCCGGTGGAAGAAATATCTTATGCGCTTGACTACTTGGATACCATCAAGTCTTTTCAGACCGATGGGTATCCTATTGGTGCTTTAGTGGATATGTCTGAGACCGATAAGCATCTGTCATGGAACCGGGGAGAACTTGGTGTAGTTACAGGTATACCAGGATCAGGAAAGTCGACATGGCTCGACTATATGTTTGTTCGCCTTGCCTACCTAAAGAACTGGAAGTTTGGAATCTTCTCACCTGAGAACGTAGCACCTCTGAAAATTACCCGGATGAGCGAGCAATTGCTCAATAAGCCGTTGAATCAAATGAATTCCGGAGAGCTGGAAGCAAGTGTGAATATTTTAGACAAGCACTTTTGGTTCTATAATGTCGAGACTATGGAAGATTACTCATTAACTAATCTGCTGCGCCTGGCTGAGATGCTTGTTAAAAGGCATGGTATCGATTGTCTATGCTTAGATCCTTTCAACTATATCGAGCAAGATGGGGACGAGGAAAGTTCCAACGAGAGAATCGGTGGACTGCTGAGAAGACTGAAGAAATTTGCTGTTAAGAACAATGTCTGCGTAGTACTTGTGGCTCACCCAAGGAAGATGGATAAGTCTGCCAATGGTTATAATGTGCCCAGACTATACGATATCAGCGGCTCCCATCACTTCTTTAACGTTCCGGACTGGGGATTGGCAGTACATCGCTCTTTCCAAAACGGAGAGAAGGATCCGGTGGAAGTATACGTACAGAAAATCAAATACCACTTCCGTGGAAAGTTGGGCCGGGTTGACTACGAATTCAATCGTGCAACTGGTCAGTACAGCGAGGATGGGAAGTTTAACAATTTAATACACCTGAAAAATGATAGCGATACTGATGAACATAATCTGTTCAGCTCACAAGAAGCGTGGGGAAGAGGTGCAGGAATTCAACCTCAGTCCACACTACTATAAGAAACTGAAATCTAAAGAATTTAATTATCACGGAGTCCCAATCCCAATCGTATGCGAAGGATGGATTAAAGTGAAAGACTACTACTACTTAGAATTGGAAACAACACATGGCATTTTATACACCAATCAAATAACATACACACTGAAATGATTAAAGTATACGATATAGAAACATTCTCCAATTGTTTTACATACATAGACTACGATCCCAAGGATCAGACATTTAATGAATTTGTTGTCTGTGAATTCAGAAACGATTTAGATAGCTTCATCGCCTACATGGACTCGCTAAGAAAGAATAAAGCCGGAATGGTCGGATTCAATAACGTGAACTTTGACTGGCCGATAGTTAAAGCTCTATGGGAAGGACAGATTCGTACTGCCGAGCAAGTCTATTCCATGGCTCAGGAGATAACTTCCAGGGAAAAGAAACAGTATGTCAAGCAAGAAATACCACAGCTTGATTTATATTTGCTGAATCATTATGACAACAAGGCACGTTCAACATCACTGAAGGCACTTGAGGTTTCCTTGGGATGGAACAATGTGATGGATATGCCCTTCCATCATACTGAGAAAATAGATAAGATAAAATTATCTAAGGTACTAGAGTACAATAAGAATGATGTACTCTTTACTGCTAAGTTTTATGAGAAATGTTCTGAGAAGATTGAGCTCAGAAAGAAAATTGGTAAGAAATATAATTTGAATGTTTTGAATAAATCTGATGTGGTTATCGGAGAATCTATCTTCCTTAAGTACATGAGTGAGGCCATGGGAATTCCCATGCGACAACTGGCTGAGATACGTGGTAAAAGATCTGATGTTCCCCTGAAGGATATCATATTACCTAACGTTAGGTTTGAGGCCCAAGAGTTTAATAAGTTACTTGAACTTATGAGAGTTACAACTTCTTCACCGCAGTTCTTGCAAAATTTTGTGGATGGGCTCGATATGCGTTCAAACGTTAATGATTTGTACGATAAATTTAAGGACAACAATATTCGTGTGCAGAGAATAGCACAGCAGAAAAAAAGTTTTTCCTTCTCAGTCAATTTCGGTGGTCTCTGTTTAGATTATGGTGTTGGTGGTATACATGGTTGCATAACTCCGGGTGTATACGTGTCCAGTAAATATAGTAAAATACTGGACATCGATGTTAAGTCTTATTATCCTAACTTGTTCATACAGAATCGTTTACATCCACGCCAAATGGATCAGGATACCTTTGTAAACGTGTATAGTGATATTTATCAGCAAAGGTTAAAAGCACAGCAAGAGAAAGATACGCTGACCTCTGATGCGTTAAAACTTGCACTGAATGGAATGTTTGGTAAGACTGGCAGTGATGTGTCTTGTTTCTTTGATCCTTTTGTATTTTATGGAGTTACCGTGAATGGTCAGCTCTTTTTGTCCATGCTCGTGGAACAATTAGTTAAGAACGGAGCAGAGCTACTTCAGGTTAACACTGATGGTGTGACAATTAGCATACCTCGTAAATTGGAAGAAAAGATATTGGAAGTTTGCAGAAGCTGGGAGAAGGAAACCAAGTTAACCTTGGAGTACGCATCTTATAGCAAAATGATTATCCGGGATGTGAACAATTACATTGCGGTATCTGAGAGCGGTAAGATTAAAGAGAAGGGTGCATTTGAGACTAAGAAGGATTGGCACAAGGATAACTCGTTTATGGTAGTTCCTTACGCTGTTCGTGAGTACTTTGTCAATGGGACTCCGATAGAAGATACTCTACGTAACCATGAGAACATTCTAGACTTCTGTGGCCGATACAAAGCATCTAAGGGGTGGCACGTTGAATACATTTACTTGGATGGCAATAAGGAAAAGAGAATGGACTTTGGTAAGATGTACAGATATCTTCCGGTGAATAGGGGTGGGACATCCATGAAGATAAATAAGGATGGAAGAGAACACCATCTGTGCGAAGGAATTCAGACTGTTCCTTACAACACAGCTGAGATTTTTGATAAGTCAAACTTGAACTACCAGTTTTTTGAAAACGAATGCAGGAAATTAATCGAGACGATCAAGCCGAGTCAATTGACACTCCTATGAAGATAAATGTCCCACACTATGGGATAGATCTTCGTAGGATTTTATTTGCTCTCAAGGATGAGATTCTGACTCATGAGTTATGCTTCTCGCCTAAGATTGAAAATAAAACAGATAATGTAATTGTACCCACGCTGCGGAGGCGATTTAAGATGCGCCCGGTGCGAGACTTTATCGTTATCCATTACATCCGGGATGTAAAAGTTCCGGTTGTCATGGATGGAGACAAATTGTCTGAGCACACCATAGATGTAATTTCAAATTATCTGGAGCGGATGCGTATTAATTACCCTAAACCCTGACCTTCTTCCACACCCGGATGTATCTTCCGTTAACATATTCCAACATAGGAATTTCTTTCTCAGTTAATTTCTCCGGCTGTTTCTGCTCGTGTCTCTTGGTTATATTCTTATGCATGATTTCACAAGCAACCATGGCATCTGCAATATCCGTGTTCTCGATAAGATACGATTTCAGCTCCTGGATCATATCTAAGAACCATATATCTTCTGAGTACACCTTCAGATAGTCTATGATGTACGCATTTCCTCTCTCAGCTGTTATATCGTTTTTGTAATATCCAACTGAGTCATCGTCCTTCCAAAAACCCTTACCCAAGAAGATAGGTTTCTTGGCCAATAGATGAATCTTTCCGGCATCCTTGTACTTCTGCTTCACCACACCACCCCGGTTAATTTCTATCATGGCAATGGCGTTATTATAGTACTCTTGCAATAGAATCATATTGTTAACGATTTGATCGGGATCTGAGTCCCGCTCCGTATAGTACGCTACATACCTATTAGTATCGATATCTTTGATTACTATGGCTTGCTTAGAACCATCGCCCATATTCTTTGAGTTAAATGGGATAGGGTCAATTCCGGCAATGTAAGTATGGTCCGGCTGAGGATTCTCTAAGAAGTGCATCGGACTGGTTATGGCAGCACGTTTAATAATCTCGCCATCATAATTACGATGTAACTCGGAGCGATCAATTGGTGGACGAGACGCTAAGATAATTCTTTCCTGAGTATCCAATTTATCCATGATTGCCTTAGGAAAAGCACCATGACCGCTGACAGAGAAAACCTCTTGAATATCCAAAGGATACTGCTTGATAAAAGAATTCAAGTAACTCTTGTCTTCTAATTTATCTAGTGTCTCCCTAGTCTTCATAATCCATTCGGCTGCAGCCTTCTCATCGCTGTGTCCATTGGGACAAAAATTCAAAATCTTACCAGTTTCCTTGCCGTTTATATCTAATTCCGGTGCTTCCATAATCCCTTGATTACCTGGAAGAAAGAGCGTTAGAATCTTCAAAGCTTCAGCACTTTCCCATAGCGTTTTGGCTAGTTTCTGTCCGATTGAAGTAGCTTCACCAGCACTTCCACCAATAACGATAGGAGCTACCTTTACGAAACCTGATTTGGTACTCGCCTGAGCAGATTTGTAAACCTTATCGGCCTTGGGATGGAGCATACATTCGTCTATGAAAATATGCATGGCACGATACGCCTCGAATGCTGTGGGAGTATCAACTGTTTCCTTGGTAATAATCTGTGAGTCTAGACCAGTAATAGAACCCGTCTTTGCATCTC
>Ga0099848_1001429_pt1 | contig 11157 bp, 11 predicted proteins | sample CB_VirMetaG_3_FD_78179 | JGI IMG/M metagenome (GOLD analysis project Ga0099848, IMG submission 78179) | Freshwater to marine saline gradient viral communities from Chesapeake Bay - CB_1508_1S Viral MetaG | ecosystem: Environmental > Aquatic > Marine > Coastal | place: USA: Chesapeake Bay... | reverse complement strand
GTTGGGGTGGTAGTAGTCCAATTTCAAACCTCACTAGAGTTGCTCGTGTTTCTCACAATGCCGGGAGCGTAGGAAAAATCGTGATGGAGCCGGGTGGTAATAGGCTTTGGCTTGCTCAATACGGTGGTACAACCATATACGAATATAACCTATCTACACCCTACATGATAAGCACAATGGGTAATCCTGTAGGCACTGCGACGTATAGCTCTCTAGAAACAACTTTTGCGGTTGACCCTACAGGCGAATTTGTAATGGCTGGCAGCAGAAATAATTCTACTACGATTTGGCAGCTTCAAACCCCTTGGAATTTGAGGGGCAGCAAAACTGCAATCATTAGTAGTCTTGGGTCAGGTGGCGGTCGGGATCACTGGGGTGGGTTTGGTGATAGCGGTATTTATTTTGGTATATATTCTGACGGTAGTGACTACTTCAGAAGCTATCAAAATACGACGCCGTATAACTTCGCTCAGGCTTCAGCTTATTCAAATAAAACGGGTTGGCTGCCAAACGGGTCAGGAACAGTAAACTCATATGGCGGTCAAATTAGCCCTGATGGTAAGGCGCTTTGTCTTACTGACTGGAATAAGGCTGATTTACATTTTTGGGAATTTGGAAGTGGTGGTTCGCAGCCTTGGGATGCGTCTGCTTTAACAAATCGTAAAACAGTCGCCAACATCCCTGCAACACATTGGGAGAACGCTGGAAGTGTCATGGGGCTTCAGTTGGTTAGAGTGGGAGGCGGTAGCAATACTCAAGGATACGCATATGGCTGTGATAGCTACAGCTCCGGCTTTATCACTCAGCTAGGCTTCTCTTGGAATGTTTAACTGCGGATTTTTTTTTTTTTAATATCTAACTAATATTATTTTAAATTAATTAAAGTAACAATAAACAAAAGGACTTAAATGTCAAAAAGAAGATCTCGCTACGCTAGAAAAAATGCTAATTTGCAAACTTCTGGTTTTAACATTATTCCTAAAAATCAAAAGCAAGATAAACTTATAAGGAGTATTAAGGTTTACCCTATAACAGTCACAGTTGGCTGTGCAGGGACAGGCAAGACCTATTGTAGCGCAGGCACAGTTGCTAGTTTATTTTTACAAGGGGATTACGAAAAAATTGTCCTATCAAGAGCTAATGTTCCTACTGGAAAGACTCTTGGGCATTTCCCCGGTACAATCCAAGACAAAATGAAGCCGTGGTTAATACCTATGTTAGAAGTATTTGAAGAGGCTTTTGGCAAAAATAAATACCAATACATGCTAAACAATAACCAAATTGAAATACAACCTATTGAGACAATCAGAGGAAGATCTTACAAAAACTCATTAGTGCTAGTTGACGAGGCTCAAAACCTATCTATTGAAGAATTGAAGGCTATTACGACTCGTCTGGGGGAAAACTCCAAGCTAGTACTAATGGGGGATCCTGCCCAATCTGATATCAAATCAGGACAAGACTTAATTAGGTTTTGTGATATTGTTCAGAGATCAAGTATCAAGCTTCCTGTTATTGAATTTGGTGTGGATGATATTGTTCGTAGTGATATAGTAGCTGATCTTGTAAGGGTGTTTATTAAGGAAGGCATTTAGTGTTTATATGTATTATACAGTAGCAGAGATATCAGAGGCCCTAAATACAGCAAAATCAGTAATAAGTGACAGAACTATAAATTCTACAGGGTATACTAGAGGTTATAATGACTGCTGGTCATTTGTTGTAGAATATGATAAGGCATTAAGATCCGATAGTTCTAATTTTAAATTGTTCGAAGATCTTCGTTATAAAGGTCCAATAGATTTCTTTATTAAAATTAGGAAACTTGGCTATAAAGATTATATGGATCTTGCAATAAAAAATGGATATAAGATAATAACACATGAAAGACCCCAACATGGAGATATTGGATTTGAATTCCTCCGTGATAAAATTGGTACAGTTATGATAGCGGATAATGGTTCGTGGGTCTCTACTTCTGAATACAATGAAGGTATCACTATTAAGAGGGCAATAAAATTTAAAGAAACCCTCAATATGATAGCTAGACCAATTAAAGGGTAAAACTATGAAATATTATTTTGAAGGTTATGAAATTTTAACACCTTTTAGTATTACATCTAACGAACCTATGTTTGATGCTGATACAATTAATCTTAAGAAACAAAGAGCATCACAAAATGCTCAACGATGGGAGTTATCCTTTAATATCGCTACAAATGATCCGACTGATATCTTGGTAAATTCTTTATTAAACTTTGATCAATCTAAAACAATGATTATGCCTCAACTTACCTCTGCTGTAGAAAGATTATCGTTACCAGCGTCTCAATTAGTTTCTTCTACAGCAACATCTGGAGCAAGTTCTGTGGCGGTTAATGCAGCAGGGGTAAATGGAATTCTTCCAAAGGGCTACTTTATTAAGTTTGGTAATCATAGCAAGATTTATTTAGTTACTTCCGATGTTGATTTCTCTCTATCTAGCACAACGGTTAATGTTAGTATTTATCCGAAGCTACGCCAAAATGTTAGCTCAGGGACATTTATGATGATTAACAACAGTGTTACTTTAACATACTTCAGGGAAATTAATGATCTTCGTGGTATTCGATATGATGATGGTATCTTAGCTTCGGCAGGTACGATCAATATTGTTGAGGCAGTTTAATGAGACAGTTTAGTAGCACAGTTGAAAGTATTTTAAATTCCAGCTCAATTAAGTTTTTCTTTTTAATTAAGCTTAGCTTTAATTCTATTTATTATTTAACTAGTTATAGTGAAGATATTGTTTTTGAGGGCAATACTTACTCAGCTAATGGTGGTTTATTTGAAGTAGAATCTCCAAAGTTTTCCTCGGTTATCGATAGAGAAGCCTATAAAGTAGTAGTTTTAGATAACCTTAACGAGATGAAGGCAGAGATTACAGCCAACGTAGTAGGCAGACCAATTGAAGTTAAATTAGGGTTTGTTGATTCAAATGGTATTCCTATTACAAATCCGAGTGACGTTATTTCAATTTACCGAGGATATGTAGACAGCCCTGTTATTAACAATGATTGGGATCGTAAGGTAGTAATTCTTGAAGGCACTTCGGCACTAGCAGACCTAGATATGGTTAACAGCTTCATTGCTTCTAGAGATGGAATGGATCAGAAGGATATTACAGATACATCTTTTGATCAAATTTACGAAAATTCTGCCATTGAAGTTAAATGGGGCAAAGTAGACCAGTCAAATAGAGTGGAGACATAATAATGGGGACTTTTTTTCAACTTATTATGTTTGTTGCTTCTACTATTTACCAAATTAGCCAGTATAATCGGCTAAAGAGGAAGATGGAGGAAGAGGCAGATAAACGAAGAGGCTTCCGGGTTACTGTTAGGGGTAAAGCAATGCCTATCCCCGTAGTTTATGGTAAGCAAATGCTTGGCGGTATTGAAGTTCGCCATAGAGTATCTGAAGATTATACTTATGCTGCGTCAAATTCAGGAGCAATCGTTTTTGATGAAGGAATTGGTAATACAAACGTAACAGGTACTAAACATGAATTTCTTTATGTTCAGTCCGCTCTTTGTCAAGACGGAATTGAAGATGTTGTTTATCTTAACGTAGACGGAAAACCATACAATTTAGAAGATGAAAAGTTTACCCATAGGATTGTTATTAACAAAAACGGCGGTGTAGCGGAACCACTTGCAACTGCTAACGGATTAGCTTCTACGAATAAGTTTACAGGAACTGCTTTTGCAACAGCAGTATACCGGCTTAATAGAGAAGAGCCGCAATATAATGGTATTCCCGCTTTAGAGTTTTTTGTTAAAGGTCGGAAAGTGCGCTCTGTTGTATCAGCCCCTGGTGGTTATACTCTAAGTTCTACTTACTCTTATTCTAACAATCCTGCGCTATGCCTTCTTGATTATTTACTTAATCCTAACTTTGGTAAAGGATTATCTGTAAATGACATTGATCTTGCCTCTTTTTATCAGGCTGCACAAGTTTGTGATACTGTAGTATTACCTTCTGCAACTGCTTATGGCCGGATTAATAACTTTAGGCCAGTATTGGACTTTAGTAGCTTAGTTGATTTCCCTGATGTAGGTAGTGAAACTTATCTTTATCAAGCATTAAATATCGGAACACTGTATAGTTGGGATAATGACACCGGACAATACTCTGTATCAACTGAAACAGCTAGTAATCGCCCAATTCCCCTATATGAATGTAATATTACTCTAGATACTAGTGCTAAAATTAGAGACAATATCGAGTCAATCCTACAAACAATGGGTCTTGCAGAATTAATCTGGAGTTCTGAGGGTAAGTATAAGCTACTACTTGAGTATCCTGAAAATCAAAGTGAACTTCAAGCTCTTGTTGATCCAACTCATTATTTCGATGAAAGTAGCATTATTCGGAACAATGTTGAATTAAATTGGATTCCTGTTAATGATCGTTACAATCATGTTACTGTTAGATATCTAAACGAGCATGAAGATTTTAAGGAAGATTCTATTTCTTGGCCACCTAAGACTGGTTCTGTTTACCAGACCTATTATAGTGAGGATAATAACCAGCAGTTAAGCACAGAGATCTTCTTTGAAGGATGTAGTGATCCTTACCATGCCCAAGCTAAGGCAGAGCAGATGGTTCGACAGTCTAGAGGAATGTATATGATTTCTCTAACTGTAAATAAACAAGGGCTAACCTTAGAACCCGGAGACTTCTTTAGTGTTTCGCTAGCTAGCCAGAATATCTCTAATGAAATCTTTAGAGTTGAAAGTATGGAGGTTTCTGAGGATTTAACAGTCAAGATTAGCGGTTATAAGTTTGATTCAGCCTTTTTAGCTTGGAATATTTCTGACGATGCTGCCTATGGTAGCCGTCCCGGAGTCGATCCAGTACTTCCCGGCCCTGCATTTATTACAGCTACTGACGTTGGCTTTGTTAATGAAGACGGATTTTTTATGCCCGCCGTAAAGCTAGATTGGCCTGCTGCTAATGATTCTTCTGTAAGAAGCTATGAGCTTCAATATAAAATTTCTACAGATGCTGTATTCAACTCTTATAGAACTAACTTGCTTACACATACAATTACGGGGTTAAAGACTGGAACTCAATATACTTTTAGAGTAAGGGCAGTAGGTAACACCGGAAAGCTAAGTAATTTTGCTACAGTAGTTCATACAGTAGGCGGGGATAGTACTGCCCCAACTGCACCAACAGGATTAACCGCAACTGGTCACTTTAAGTATATTAACTTAACGTGGACTAATCCCGCAGACCCTGACTTTAATTTTATTGAGGTTTATGAAAATACAGTTAATAGTTATACTGGTGCTCAATTAGTTGGTACAACTCGTGGGAATACCTTTGTTAGAGCAAACCTTGGGCTAAGCGAAACAAAATACTATTACGTGAGGGCAATAGATAATACAGGTAACGCATCTGAAAATAGTAATATTGCATCTGCTACTACTACATTTTTGGATGATCCTGATTTTGAAAATGGTATTTATAGCCTATTTACCGAACAAGGACTATTTGCAATTAAAGATGTAACGGGGCTTCCTGCATCTGGTTCTTTTTTAGGCGAAAAAGTATTTAACCGGAATGATGGCAAGCTTTACGAATGGGATGGCACTGCATGGGTAGCAGTTGTTGCAGATATTGAAGACCTCTCAATTACCACTGCTAAAATTGCTAATGCGGCAGTTGAAGCGGGAAAACTTGCGGCTAATGCAGTAACAACTGAGAAGTTAAACGCCTTAGCCGTTACTGCTGAAAAAGTAGCTGCTTCAGCCATTACTACTGCTAAGATTGCTAATGAAGCAGTTGAAGCTGGGAAACTTGCGGCTAATGCAGTAACCACTGATAAATTAGATGCCTTAGCAGTAACCGCTGCAAAAGTAGCTGATTCCGCTATTACTACTACAAAAATTTCAGATTCCGCAGTCTCCAGTAGTAAACTTGCGGCTAATTCCGTAACTGCCATTAAGATTGCAACGGATGCAATTACTGAGACAAAAATTGCGGCAGATGCAATTAGTTCTCCTAAGATCCAAGCAGGGGCTATTGTTGCTGGTAAATTATCGGCAGGAGCGGTAGAGGCTGGGAATATTTCAGCGGGGGCTATTCAAGCAGCAGATATTGCTGCGGGGACCATTACTGGTAACAAGATCGCAGCCAATACCCTTACAGCAAGTAATATTGCGTCTGAGACAATTACAGCTAGCCAAATTGCTGCTGGAACAATTACCGGAGCAAAGATAGCAGCAGAAACTATTGAAAGTGCCAATATTAAAGCGGGAACCATTCAAGCAGCAGATATTGCTGCTGGAACAATTACCTCTAACGAAATTGCAACTGGAACAATTACTGCTACAAACATTGCAGCTGGAACTATTACTGCTAATGAGATTGCCTCTAATGCAATTACTACGGATAAACTCGCTGCAAATAGTGTTACAAGTGCAAAGATTGTAGCAGGAACTATCCAAGCCTCTGATATTGCTGCCGGGACTATCACTGCTAACGAGATTGCTACCGGAACTATTACAGCTAGCAAGATTGCTGCAAGTACCATTACTGGTGATAAGATTGCTGCTAATACTATTACTGGCGGATTAATTTCTGCAAGTGGTATTATTACAAATAGCGCTCAAATCAATAATGGTTTAATTACTAACGCTAAAATTGCTAATGCTGCAATTACTACAGCCAAAATTCAAGATGCATCAATTACTAATGCAAAAATTGCAGATCTTAGCGCAGATAAAATTACCGCAGGGACTATTTCAGTAGATAGGCTTCCCGGTCTAAGCGATTTAGCTGCTACAGTTAATACGGGATTTTATGTACAAACTGGTAGTAGTTTTCCTACTCAAACTGTAACAGTAAGCCAATCTGGTATTGTTGTAGGGTCAAAATCACTTATTATATTACAATTTAGAATCATAGGCCCTGGTGGTTCTGATGATACTTCTCAGGCAGTACTAAGCTCGTCTTCAAGTGGATTTTCAACAACGAATAACACTTGGAATGGTGTAAGTTACGTCCAAGGGGTTTTTGGATCAGGTGTTTATGACTATGTGAATTTAACTTTTATTGGTTCAGCAGTTGCAGCTTCTTCAAGTATTAGTGCATCTTTTACATTTACTGCTCAGTCTACTAGAAGATTTAACGTACAAAATTTAAAGTTTCTTATGTTAACAGTTGAGGCGTAAATGATTTACACTATATATAGCAAATCAGGTGAATTTTGTAGAATTGAAATAACAAATAGTAGCCGACCCCCAATTATTACAGATGACCTAATAGCAATAGAAGGTGAGTTCAGCCCTTATACTAGACTCGTGAATGGTGCTATAGAAGAATTCTCAAGTAATGAAATATCAGAAATTGATACCGAAAATGAGTTTAAAAAACTAAGATCTCAAAGAAATCAACTTCTAATTAAATCTGACTGGACTCAGGTATTAGACGCTCCTGTAGATAGAGATGCATGGGCAATTTATAGGCAGGCACTCCGAGATCTCCCTAATAATACTATCGACCCTAAAAATCCACAATGGCCTACGCCACCTAGCTAAAGGAGCATAGGATGGACCCCATTACGATTATAGCCACAGCAACAACTGCTTTTAATGCTATTAAAAAGGGCATACAGATCGGAAAAGATATACATGGGGTTTCTAAAGATTTAGGCAAATTTGCAGAAGCAATTTCTGACTTAACTTTTGCCGAAAATAAAATAAAGAACCCACCTTGGTATAAAAGCTTTTCCGGTTCTGTCGAGCAGGAAGCAATAGAAATCTTTGCAGCGAAGAAAAAAGCAGATGCAATGAGAGATGAACTTAAAAATTTCATAAGTTTCTCTTATGGTATGTCTGCTTGGAATGAACTTCTTGCAATTGAAGCTCAAGTCCGAAAAGAGAGACAAGAGCAAATTTACAAAAAACAGGAATTAAAAGAAAAGATAGTTTCTGTGATTATCGTGATATTAGTATTAATCTTAGGTATTACAAAATTATCTTTAATAACTTACCTGTTATGGCTATATTCCGGGGGACTACTATGAATGAATTCATACCCGATAAAAAAGGTTATCAAGTAAATAGAAGGCGAATGGCTTGGGCAGCATTAGGAATGATGATGGTATGCACTGTTGCAGTAATCGTTGATCCAGCAAGAATGGCTCAGGCAGACAGCGTATTAATGATGATGTATGGCTCTCTTAGCGCATTAGTTGGAGCCTACTTCGCAGTAGCAAATGGAGGCAAAACCAATGTTCCAACTTTCCGAGAAGAGCCTGAATACACTCCAAGGAGTTCATCCGAAACTAGTTTCAGTCGTAAAGAGGGCGATTCAGGTTACTAAAGTCGATTTTGGGGTTATTGAAGGGCTACGCTCTTTAGAACGTCAAAAAGAACTATTCGCAGCCAAAAAGTCCCAGACAATGGATTCCAAGCATTTAAAGGGCCAAGCAGTAGACCTTATGGTGTATTTTAAGGGGCAACCTAGTTGGGAGTTAAACCTGTATGACGAAGTTGCAGATGCTATGAAAATTGCAGCAGGAGAGCTAGACGCTGCTATCCGCTGGGGCGCAGCGTGGCATATTGACGATCTTCGTCGTTGGAATGGAACGATGGAGGATGCTATGAATGACTATATTGATCTTCGGCGAAGTCAAGGTAAACGGCCATTCATCGATGGTCCACATTTCGAGATGAGCTAATGCAATGGGCATACCTTTTATCGTTTTTATTTTTAGTCAGTTGTTCCTCTGCTGTGCCATTTCTCTTACCTTCTGGAGGGACAAATGTAGCAGCCAACACTCAGCTAGGCAAGGAGAATAGACAACAAGTAGTATCTATGGAGACTAGAACAGATGTCGGTCGAGACCAATTTGTTACTAGTAAACAAGTTGAAACACAAAATGCAGAAAATATTTCTGTTGTTAATTTTGAAGTTCCAAATTGGATGATATTTTTACTTGTAATGCTACTTATTGCATGGTCATATCTCTTATGGATGCTTCCCTCTCCTGATCAGATTTTTAAGAAAAATTAGGCAAAATTTAGCTATTTTAAAATAGTGCCGCCTAATGATAAAGGATGACAGTAATAATAACAAAAATACTACTGACAGTCATCTATAAGAGAAGGAAACTGCTGGGCATTCCCCGGTGGTTTCCTCCTTTAAAACTAGGCTTAAAAATACTGCCGATTAATGAGGGAGCCTCCCCCGGTATATAATACTATATTAATATATAAATAACTATAAGGAGAGACTTAATGGCTCAACTTAATAAGGCTGCAAAAGCAATTAAAAGATCAGTTGCAGATCCTAGTGATAGTTATCATTCCCTTAAGCCTCTCTGGAAACGTGCTAGGGCTGTCCTCCAAGGACAAGATAACGCTAAGGCGCATGATGAGTATGTAATTGACTTTGATACTAATCTTTTAATTCCATTCTCACCCTCAATGACTCAACGACAGTATGATTTTTATAAGACTGAAGCTGAACTTCCCGGTCTTACATCCCAATACTGCAAGGTATTAATTAGCTCACTTCTGAGAAAACGTTCCCAATTAACACTGCCGGAAGACCTTCCTGAAGAAGCTATGGATTGGATTGAAACCGACTTTACATTAGATGGTAAGTCCTTATTTAACTTCCTTGATGCTGCATTATGGGAAGAACTTCAAACCTCTCGTTGCTGGATCTATGTTGATTATCCTAAAGTTAGTACTGAACAATGGGAAATGATGCTTCCTGAAGAAAGAGCAACTATTTCGCCATACCCTGTTATTATTAAAGCTGAGAATGTAATTAATTACCAAGTTAAAATACATCCAATTACCCGAAAGAAGGTAATGACTCGCTTTGTTACACGTTATATCTCTGAACAGTATGATGCAGATAATCCTTGGCATCCTAACTATGTAGATACTGTTGCTGACCACTATATTAATGAAGAAGGTAATCTTGTTTGTGATTACTATAAGAAAGTTGATCTAGTAGACCAGATTAAAGTTCTTAATGGTGAAGTTAGGCAAGAGTATGAGGAAACATTAACAGAGGCTAACTTTGTAAAGTATGACACTATTATGCCTACTATGTGGGGCAAACCTATTCGACAAATCCCAGCATGGCCTTTAAATGGTCAAATGGAGCCTGTTGAACCAGTCCTTATGCCGCTAATTGATAGAGAAGTTGCACTTTACAATAAGATTTCTAGACGTAACCACCTTCTTTATGGTGCGTCTACTTATACCCCTATTGTTCAGTCTGATATGACAGATGATGAGTTTGATAATATTGTTAACTCTGGTTTAGGTTCTTGGCTTAGGGTTCGCAAGGATGAAGCTATTACTGTGTTAGAAACTCCTACAAGTGCCCTAGCTGACATGGATCGAGCAATCCAAAATACAGTAGAAGAAATGGCTAAGATGGGGATCCGTATGCTGTCTCCTGAAATGGCAGCATCTGGTATTGCCCTTGAAATTCGTAATGCTTCTCAAACAGCACAGCTTGGCGCATTAAATGCTAAGGTCTCAAATACCATGAGAGATATTATTGCTTTTATGCTTAATTGGAAGTATGATAGGGAATACACAGCAAACGATATCGAATTCCAAATGTCAGCAGACTTTTCTCCCATTGTTGGTGGTGAAGGTTCAATGCGGCTTGTTACCGAGTGGTATCAAGCAGGAATTATTCCTCGTTCTGTATTTATCAATATCGCTAAGTATAATGACTTCCTTCCTGCAGATTACCGGGATGATGATGCTATTGAGGAAATCCAAACTGATCCTCTAAATCCTTCTAATCAGACTGTTCCAGAAGTTCAAGAAATTTAATTAAAGGTCGGCTTTAACAGGCCGACTTTTCTAACTACTCGATGGAGTACTAGATGAGTATTAATAACGATATCTTTGATCGTGCAATTAACCACGCTACTAATGTAAGGCAGTATGAGGAAAGTATTCAGCTACAGAATACTAGGATTCTTCAAAGGCACAGAGAAAATCTTACAAAGTTACTAAGAGAAAATATCCGTGCAGATGTCAAAAAGGAAGTTAATAGGTTTGCTAAAGAATTAGAATCTCACCAACTTGCTTCAATGAAAGAGTTTTCTACCTCTCAAATTGACTT
>Ga0099848_1001426_pt1 | contig 11168 bp, 10 predicted proteins | sample CB_VirMetaG_3_FD_78179 | JGI IMG/M metagenome (GOLD analysis project Ga0099848, IMG submission 78179) | Freshwater to marine saline gradient viral communities from Chesapeake Bay - CB_1508_1S Viral MetaG | ecosystem: Environmental > Aquatic > Marine > Coastal | place: USA: Chesapeake Bay... | reverse complement strand
GTGCTGTTCGAACTGCTTACAGTGGTCGGTGCATTTGTATTGTTGACTATAGTTACATTACCCGAAGAACCCGCTTGCTCTGTTGCGCTTCTTTCCATAGACTCTCTACGCACGTCCGCGCGTGTGCGAGGTCTGCTTACTTGCTCAGGTGGTGGTTCATTTACTTGTGCGCTTGTTGCAGTAGCAGTAACTGCCGGTGCTTCCCCACCTTCCATGGTCTGATTAAATACGCGAGTAAACGTCTCCATCGCAGATTCGCCTGGAGTGATAGCGGCTCTCAATGCCGCTCCGCCAGCTTTAGTCACCGCAACTGGGAACCTGAAAATCTTCTGAACAATCTCTGTGACTTTATCAACCATGTTACTGAATAGGTCTTGGAAAGAGAATGAGTCAAGTACTTCACTGAAGTTATCAAAGCCAAGCTTGCCGGCGATCCAAGACACCCCGTCTTTCAGTAGATCAAGAGGCATCATGATTAGCCCATTGATAAGCCCTTTCAAGCCGCCATAAAGCCCAGCGATAAGCTTGTCAACCATACTTCCTTCTTCTTCTGTGAAGCCAGCTATTGCGCCCTTGACGGTATCGACGATACTCATGATAATACCGATGGGAACAAAGAGTCGCCCTAAGACAGCACCAAAAGCACGTATCGCACCAAAGAATTTGCCAAACGTTTCACCGATTGAACCGAAAATGCTTCCGACTCTTCCAAAGCCTTCACTTATCGGCGAGAAAATTTTACCGATCATCCCATTTGGATCGAAAAAGCTTTTTATCTTTCCAAACTGTTCTCCGATAAAGTCGCCAAATCTAGTCAGTGGTTTAACAAGATAGTCATCAAAGAACACGTATGTTTTAACAACAAGATCATCAAGAAATTGAAAAATCTTCGAACCTCTGCCGAACTTTTCACGAAGCGTGTCTGTTATTGGTGCGAAAAGATTTGGAATCTTAAACGCTTTGAATAGGGCACGAATAGAGTCAAAGACTCCTTCGACGAAGCCTACAATCAATGCAGGAAGAGTAGCGACAGCGCCTATAGCAAATCCACCTAACCCACCGATAGATGGTGCAACTGTTGCACCCCCGCCAGGAGAAACAGGAGGGACAAGTGCAGGTGCGGGGGTGACAACGTTTTTTATTTCGCGCATCATTTCAAGCATGTCAAGCTTGTCAGCGCGAACCATCTCAAAGAACGTAAGGAAACGATCATCGATTTCGTCTAATCGAAGATTGGTTTCCTCTTGTGATTCTAGCAGTTCTTTAAGCGTTGTTGCCATTTGCTATCTCTCTTGCTTGTTTTTCTTCTTCTAATGCCTGAACTAATAGGATGATGTGCACTTCCCTCTCCCACGGCATCATCATTTCTATTTCTGTCAGTGAGTATTTATGATGCCTTTGTAGCAAAAAATTGGTTTTAAAATGATTTGCTAAGTCATCGTGAGAGAGGCATATTAAAAAAAACTTTGAATCCCCTTCAACTCAATCTTATTATGTTCACCACACTTCTTACAATCGTATTCTATGTTATGCTTTACTTGAGGCATGTCTAATAGAAAAGACGATACTTTTTCGAATTGTTCTTTTGTCATAGACTCAAGAAAAGCACGAACGTTTTCAGTAGGTTCGTCTGCAATTTCAATTCGATCATCTTCGGTCAGCACTGCGTTCATACTGTTCGCAAGAAGATCAAATCCCATTTCGTTTTCATTACGACTTAGATCGATATCTTTGTATCCAGGATATTTCATCTCAATCGTAATCTTGTCGTCAAGCTTGATAAACTTATCCTTTGCTTTGCCTACGCATTCAATCTTCTCAAGATCAATCGTGTGTTCATTCAACTCTTTGCAGGAATTACACGTGAGATTCACTGTAGAAGTTTCGCCGACAGACTTGGATCGAAGCTTGATGAAAAGGTATTCAATGTCAAAGGTAGTTAAAGAATCGACTTTAGTACTTGACTGAATACAAGCTTGAATGGTGTCGAGAATAGCGTCCATCATCTGTCTTCCGTCGCCAGACTCAGCCGCCATCATGAGAACTTTTTCTTCTTTTACAAGATACGGGCGAAACTTAATTTTCTTACCCGTGGATGGAATCGTTAATTCATATTTTGGTGTATCATTCAAAACAGGCAATGCCATTATTTAATCTCCATTAGATATTAGCCGCGATTGATCCTAACACTCCAGTCAGTGCTTTCTTCAATTTGTTTTTCGGATCGAACTTCTCACCGGTCCAGTAGTGATATGCAAACTCTACGTTGAACTGGCTGATTTCATTTTGCGAACCATCCGAAAATGTTTCGTATGTAATGCTTACAGGATAAGCTCGGTCAAGTGTCCACTTGTATATTTTTTCTAACTGTGTACCAAGATCGATATCAAAGCTTAGATTGATAGGTCCTAGATTCACGTCTTTGTTGTAAATAGGATAACTCACACCTTTCTCAAGCTGATAGATTTCAACCTTTTTGCAGTATTGATCAGGATACGCAAGTTCGAATCTACCTTCGATATCGTCATACTGCTTTAGAGCCAGCGATTGCCACTTTTCAAAATATTCACGAGTGCCCTGATCGTTCAGAACGCGAAACGTCATATTGATGTTTGGATTTACAAACCCGTGAGCAACAGCTTGCTGAGAAACGCCAAGAGGTCTTTCGACAGTAGTAAGCTGTCTAGAAGGAAGAGTCACACTTGTACAAAGCACACCGTGTTCGTATGCGCTATTTTGAGACATAATCGAAGGGAGGTACACATAGTAAAGATTTGTACGAGCAAATCCTCTACCCTTCGAAGCAAGAGCTTTTAACTCTTCTACTGTTCCTGACCTAAGCATTTATAATTCTCCGAGAATCTTTATACACCTGACTAGCGGTTCCTTTTTGCCACTGTGCGACAGGAAGAAACGTTGCGATTTCCCACTCAGGCGGTGGGATGTATGCAAGTTTACCTTCAACTTGACTAGTCAAGTAATGCTTAAAACAGGGCTTAAAGTATTTGTACTTTGCGGCTCTGTTTAAAAACTCATACGACACTTCGAACTTTGTAGTTTCGTTGTATCGATTGTTGTTTGTAATGTCCATCAAGCCATCAAGAAACTTGGCGCGAAGAGGTATAGGCAGATAGTGCAGATTCATGCCATAGAAACCTTTCTCTGCTGGACCAACAGCAATAACTAATGGAAACGCATCCCAGTAAGGTAGTGTATCGCGATGCTTGGCGTCATAGAAAAACATGTACATTGATCCGGATACTGATCTTGCTTTCTTTTCAATCGGATCTTCGCTCATCAATTCTCTTCGATTGATGTTGCGCATGTTTTGCACTTTACGCCGAAACCACTCACGCGACTCTTTAGTCCGCGGTGTGATACCAGCGCGAAACGCTTCCATCTCTACTGTTTGAAATAAGTTACTCATACCGTTATTTATACGTCTTTGCCGAATAAAAAGTCTTCGTTGTGTTGAGCGAGCAAATTATAACCTAGCGATCCCAGATACTGATGTATCATCATGGCATTGGCAATGGCGTCTTTTGAACTTTTTAGAATTTCTAGTAGTATTAAAGGTGAAGAATCCTTAATGGTGTTTTCTGCACCTTTTAGCACTTCTAGTTCATAGCCTTCAACATCAATCTTAAGAAAGTCGACGTTTTCAAAAGAAAATAAATCAAGAGGTGCTACTGGGCAAAAAAGTTTCTGGCTTTCGTGTTCAAGGTCTTCATTGTTTCTTACTGAGCAGTGACCCGTTCTCTTTTCATAGAAGTTTGTTTCTATTGAGCCTAGCGACGATCCTAATCCACAATCATAGATTTTTATTCTAGGCGATTTTAGATTTTCTTTTAGACAATCTCTAACAAAAGTAACTAGCTCAAATGCATGAACTTTTTTGAAATGATTTAAAAATCCATGACTCATAAATCCATATGATGCTCCTGCATCGATTGCGAGTCTGCGAGAATTGTTTGTTTGTATTAACCAAGGCAGAATCAAATCACGAAATATGTTGTGATTATAATTCATGTAATAATCACTATCGATCTTGCATCTTTTAGCATAACCTGTGAATGAGAATGCTTGCTCTGTTTCTAATAACGTCCAATCACCTACTAGCTTTTTTTGCATTTTGTTTTTTTCTCGTAAAAGGTCTTAAGGGTTTGATAGACTTGGGTAAAATGCCCATTCTTTCAAGTTCTTTTTCGGTCCAAATCTGAAAGTCCCAGCCTTGATCTTTCGCGTATTCAGATGCCGCTTTCCACTTGTTGCGGTTTTTTATATATGTTAAACCTTCACTGATGTAACGTTTAGTTCGACGATCACCTGTTGGTGGTGATAATTCTTTTTCTGGTTTTATTTCAATAAGAACAGTCTTTCCAGACTTGTAAACAATTTTCAAGTCCACAAAGTATCGATGAATCTTGTTGTCTACTTCGTATAGATAAGGTATGATAGTTTCTTCACTTGACCAATATTTAATCTCGCTGTTTTCATCACACCAACGAAAGCAATTGCGTTCCCACAGTGAACGGTAGACAACGTTCCGCACGTCGCCCTTGTACTTCGAAGGATCCTTAACTTTATATTTGCCTTTATACGTCATAAAAACTCTATAAATAGATGAATAACAACTCACCCATTATTTAGAGTGTTTTTAATGAACGAGAATCGAATAAGAGCGCAAGCACAGAGGGACAGGCTGTTCGGCAACAAAGCTAACGATCAGACCAATACTTCGCCCGAAGAAGTTACTGTCGCTGAAAGCACCGCTACTGATGAGCAGAACGAAGAAGCTACGAATCCTTCTCAAGAAGCTTTAGAAGAGGCGCGCAACTACAGATACCCTTTAACTTTGTCAAGAAGCTATCCTGCTAGAATTATTTTTCGCGCTATTAAAATTGATGGGATTGATCTTGCGGGCAAGATTGGCGACACTTTTAAATCCCTTGCTTCTAAAATATCGAACACGATCACCAATGCCATTGAAGACACAACCGCATCTGTTGCTGATGATAAAGTGCAACCCGAAACAAAGCAAGAAATTGCAGAGGTTGAAAATCAAGCAAAGCAGAAATTTCAAAGTTTTGAAGACAAACAGGTGGGAATTAAAGTAGGTGAGGTAACTCTTCCTCTACAGAGGGATTTGCGTTTCAGCGATAACGCTCAATACGAAACTGCGAATCTTGGCACCGTCGGTGGTGCGCTAGAAGGGGCTTTGCAAGGGCGCAATCCCTTTGCAGGATTTAATCAGAACGGGCAGTTCGCAAGCACTGCTTCAGCTTTAGCGGCGGCGGCGATTGCAAAGGGCGGTGGAGAAGTCGTGGGCGCGGCAATCGGTTCATCGTTCGGAACTGCGGGAGCAGTTGTCGGTGCTTCTGCTCTAGGTGGTACGCTAGAAGGGCTTTCTCCTGGTGTACGAAGCGCAACACGTATTGCCACAGCACCTAATCAACGCACACTCTTTCAACAGGTTCAGATTCGAAGCTTCGCTTTCACATTTAAAATGGTTGCTACTAGCGCAGAAGAAGCACGAGAAATCAAAAACATTGTCAGATTCTTTCGACAAGAATTGTATCCTGAAAAGATTCCGTTAGGTGAGTCTGGAGTTCCTTTGGGCTATAAATTTCCTAACATGTTTGAGATTGAAATACGAAACCGTTTTGATGAGAACCCTTCGTTCAAGATTCAACGATGCTATCTTCGCGATGTTCAAACATCGTTCAACTCAACCGCATCTGGTATGTACGATGATGGGAGTTTCATCGAAGTGGATATCTCTCTAGCGTTTCAAGAAATCGTGGCGCTGGATAAAGCAAAAGTTAGAGAAGGTTACTAATGTCGAATTACTTTGAAAATTTTCCAAAAGTTCTTTACCTATTTGGTAACGAAGAGCAACCCGTACTTTTTCAGCAACTGACGAAGTACGTTGATCTTATTGACACTCTGCGTGAAGATGCTGGTGCATATATTGAATACGAGATTCGTGATGGAGATCGCCCAGACACGCTGTCTTATAGACTCTACGGTAAGAGCGAGTACGACTGGACTTTCTTTTTGATGAACGAACGTCTGCGCGAAGTTGGTTGGCCAAAGACGCTTCAACAACTTTATACCTATGCACAAGAAACATTGTTCCCCAACTACACAGCAAAGCTAGGCATAACAGAGTTGGACAGTGCTGTGGCTAGAGGGCTTGCAGACAAATATCCTATCGGGCAAGCTGTTCTAGTGCAGGGCAGTGACGGTATTGTCGTTCGAAAGAATCTTGACGTTGGTGAAATCACCATTTCTTCTGACAGCGACATTACTGGCAAAACAGCAATGACTTATGCCGACGGCACTAATCTTGTAGCCCTCAGTAACATTGCATACGAGTATCAAGGGGTTCATCACTACGAGACGGACTCTGGCGAGTGGATCGATTTCTTCTATGATTTAGACTCTGATGTATCGTTGAAGCTTCCAATTACAAATCTAGAATTTCTGATTGCACAAAATGATGAAGCTAAAAAGATCCGCGTAATCAAAAAGCAGTATATCGAAAAGATTGTGGGCGAGTTTAGACGATTGCTTGAGAGGACTTAATGGCTCAGAATCAATCTCAATTTGGTATACTTGAAGCGTCAATAATCTTATCTTCTGTGAAGAATGAAGATAAAGTTGTAGACGTACGCGGTAATATTTTAGAAGTAAACTTCTACGAGAATCTTTACAATCCTTATGTCGACGCAACAGTGGCAATTATTGACGACTTTGGGCTTAAAGACGCGCTATCGACACAAGGTACTGAAAGACTCAAGCTGGTAATTGGTGATGCTGAGAGACCAGAAGAAGCGATCATCGTTAAGTATTTCTTCTTCTCAAAAATAAACGATGTTCGTCGAATGAACGAACGCGCTGAGCTTTTGTTAATCAGTTTAGTCGAAGAACACGTTTACATTGATTCCATTAAGCAGTTCAGTAGATCGTACACAGGTGAGCTTGAAGACATTATCTCAACCATTTCAGCCAACGAACTGGGTAAAGAAGTGTCTGAGCTTAACTTTGATGGATCGGTACAAGGCACGAGAAAGATCATTGTGCCCTACATGAGCCCGCTTGAAGCGATGCAATGGTTGAGAGACCGTGCGACAACGCGAACAGGTGCGCCAATATTCTTGTACAGTTCGCTATACAGTAACAAGCTATTCATTTCTGATTTGGATTCTCTACTGAGAGAGCCAGTTCTCAACGAAAAGCTTCCTCTGCGCTATAGCAGTGCCATCGCAAGCATGGACGACAAAGCAGAGAATCTTCGCCCTTATTTTGAAATCATTTCATTCAAGCAAATTGATGCAGATAATACGCTAGCTCTTTACGAGAACGGTGCGATTGGTTCTTACTATGCGAACATAGACGCAGGTACCGGGACCGTATCGGGTAGTCACATTAGCATTCGTGATATCATCGATGAATTCTATACTAACCAACTTATTTCACCTGACACAGTGCAGAGCGTATTCGATCCATCGCTTGAAATCGATGGCAGACTTTCTGATGAATATAACTCTTTACACATTCATCAAGTGTTTTCTAGCGGCACGTACAATCAGTTCAAAAGTTATCATGACGAAACCTCGTTGCTAGATACAAACAATTCTTTGATTGAGTCAAGGCTGAAGATCAAGAACAAGATCATTCGGATGATTCTCAAGAAAAACGTCATTGACATTGGCATGAACGGTTCGTTGTATTTTGAAGGCAAAGTGCCTGTAGGGCGTAGAGTTCGCGTGTTGTTTCTTAACTCAAACGTTGATGGCGGCGACAAAGATCCTATCAAGCAAATTGATAAAAAGAAATCTGGTGATTATTTGATTCTAGCGATCAATCACAAGCTGATTAGCGAGAAGCACACTAGCATACTGCGTCTCACAAAGTTAGGCGAATTGCCTAAGGACTTTAAGCTATGAACGTATTGAGACCTATACAGAAAGAATATTACGGCGACGATTATAGATGGTTCTTTGGTACTGTCATCAACTCTCATCCGCCAGCAGGGCTTGAAGGGCGCGTGAAAGTGCGAATTTATGGTGTGCACAATCCAAACACAAGTGAGATACCCGAAAAGGATCTTCCGTGGGCTCAAGTGCTATTGCCTACGACTGAAGGCGGTGCTTCGGGCATTGGTCGTATTCCTCAGTTAGTATCGGGTGCTTTCGTTTTTGGTGTTTTTCTTGATGGCATTTCTTCTCAGGTGCCTTTGATTCTAGGATCATTACCGAGAGTAGAATTTCCTACAGCTATTCAAACTGGGCGAAACGTTTCGTTTCAAGATAAGTTTGAGTACAATCAGGAAAGACTGCAAAACGTTATTGTAACACCATTGAAGAAAGATAAAGACGCAACTGCTGGCATAGGGCTAAGACGCCAACAAGCCATGAAGTTCTTTATTGACAACGGTTATGAATTGATTCACGCCGCGGCATTGACTGGTGCTATTGAAGGTAAGTCAAGTTTTCGCACCTACGACACAAGCACGAGACAAGACACGGTAGGTATTCTGAAGTGGCAAAACACTACAGAAATTGGTAGCAGATTCAGCGAGCTTCTTAGATTTGCGGCTCAGTATTCTCCTAGCTCAGATTGGCGTCTCTTTTCTATTCAATTACAATTCGTTGTTTTCGAATTAAGAAACAGATTTAATCTAGTAAATAGTAAGCTGATTGCAACCACGAATATAAAAGCCGCAAGCCTTGTTGTTGATCGCGACTTTGTTAAAGGTACAAATAGAACCGACAGACTTGCTCAAAGAGCATATGATGAGGTGATTTCATAATGTCGACAGTAAAGACACAAGCCGAACAATTAAAAGATACCGTCAAGGAAGAGGTAGCGTCGATTGACACTACTCAACTTGAAAAGTCTGCTGAAGAAGCAACTAGCAACTTAAAGAATGCTGTCGAGACCACGGTAGGAAGTATTGCGGGCGAAGTAGAAGGTGGTGTTAAAAGTTTAACACAAAAGTTTGACAAATATCAAGACAAACTTAACAATATTACCACAGAAGGTTTGATCGACGACGGTATCGAAAGCCTTGAAGGTATGGCGACTGACTTCGTTAATGATCAAGTTCAGAAGTTTGCTTCTAAATTTGCCTCTTCTGTCAACGTTACTTTTAGTGAACCCGACTCAAACGGGCTTGTATATCCTATCGAAGCATCTCTCAATGAAGAGGGCGGTATCAGTGGCACAGTAGCGGCAGTTCTTAAGTTAATCACTGGTCTTGGTATTGACGCAGGCAACTTGCAAAAAGCCATTGTTGAAGGTAGCCCTCAAGGGATTCTTGATGCAGGCAAAGATGTACTGTCTGGTAAGATGGGCGCGTTCGATGGGGCGACCGCAATCAAGTCTCTTACCGAGACTGCTATCACAAGCGTAACGAATCAATTAGAAACAACTGTAAAGAGCGCCCTTGCATCAAACAGCAACATCAACATGATTGTAAACGCAGTGTCTGCAATCGATTCAGATGGCGCTGGCGGATTGTCTATTACGAGAACAGCAATTAACTCTGCGCGTCTCATTGCAGGTAATACTGACAGCGGCGAATTCGATGCCGCAATCTTGAAGAACAAAACAAATCCCTTGTCTGATTTGAACAACGTTCTGCTTGATTCTAAGAATATTAAGCAGAATCTTAAGAAAGCGGAATCTGATCTTGAGAATTTGACAGCAGGTAAAGATGGTGGGCAAGTTCGTAAAGCTGTAGCAGGAGCATCAAAGTCCAGAACCACATATGATCAAAGAGGCGAAGAATATCGTTCTCTTGTGAAAACACGTGTGGCTAAAGGTTCAGAAACAGGTGTGATTCAAGGTATCAGCACAGAAATTCTTACTGACGTGAAGAAAGAGATACGAGCTTTTGCACCTAGACTAACTAGTGATCAAGTCAATAAAGTAATTAATCTGTCTCAAGGAGATGCCGCAGAAATTTCTGAAGCAGTTCGCCTTCTTTATGATGCGACAGGTAAACCCTTTGACACTATACGTCAATTTGTCAAATCGATTGATACCACAATTGATAATGCAACAAGAGTTTCGCCAAGCGAAGCCGTGTTCTCTGATCCATACGTTATCGGTTCTTTTGAAAAGACCTGGCAGAAAGGCGCGGGCAATCCTGTGTTCCCGTACATTTCTTCTGTCGAAGAGCTACAAGCCGAGCTGAGAAATATTGACAGAGAAGTTACTGAGATGGTTGTTCATTGGACAGAAACACACACTGATAAGAACATTGGTTCAGAAGAAATTAATAAATATCATTTTGATTTAGGGCTTGATGGCATTGGCTATCACTATGTAATTCGTCGAGACGGGTCTCTACAAAGAGGTCGACCGGTGAACATAAAGGGTCAACACGCACCTACGAACAATCATGATACAAGAAGCATCGGGCTCGTGTTTGTGGGCGGTATTAACGTACCATCTGGCACACCAAATCCAGAGAACTTTTTGTCCGTGCAGTCTCTTACGAGAAGTCAGTTAAATACGTTCGACCATTTCTGTCGTTCTTTCTATGCAGTTTTCCCCGGTGCACAAATCGTTGGGCATAGTGAAATTGATGAAGACGAAGTGGATCCTGGCTTTGAAGTAATCAATTACGTCGAAAACGTTTTTGGAAAGACTTCTAAGTTCACAGACATTCTAAATCAAGAACCTTTGACAGTCAATGAGATTTTAGAGAAATGACGAATAAACTGGACGATCTTAAAGGTAGAGTCAGCAAGTTTGGCGAGGGTCAAGAAGAGACTGTCGGTGTACCTAACGAAGGCTTTGCTGATGCTTCAGGTGAATATCCTAATCGCGACTACTTTTTTGGCACAAGCGTAAACAAAGCCGCAAAGGGTGAAAAAGTAAACTCCCTTGATTTGGGTGGGGGCGACTATGGCATAGCGCTAGAAGTTCCTGATCAAAAGCCTTCACAGTATCCTTACAATCAAGTCTCTGAATCACCTTCGGGGCATGTTATCGAAATTGATGACACTCCCGGTGGCGAGCGCGTACTGATCAAGCACAGAACTGGTGCTGGTGTGGAGATGCGAGCAGATGGTTCTGTCATTATATCGTCAAAGAATCAAAGAATAGAAGTTACAGGCGGTGATCATACAACCATTGTAGAAGGAGAAGGT
>Ga0099848_1001425_pt1 | contig 11171 bp, 8 predicted proteins | sample CB_VirMetaG_3_FD_78179 | JGI IMG/M metagenome (GOLD analysis project Ga0099848, IMG submission 78179) | Freshwater to marine saline gradient viral communities from Chesapeake Bay - CB_1508_1S Viral MetaG | ecosystem: Environmental > Aquatic > Marine > Coastal | place: USA: Chesapeake Bay... | reverse complement strand
TGAAGTACCTGATGAACCTGAAGTACCTGCTAAACCTGAGGTGCCATCATCACCTGAGGTGCCTGATGAACCACTTGTATTTGAAAGACCACTTTGGCCTGCATTTCCTGAAGAACCAGTTGATCCGGTTGTGCCTGAAGTACCTGATGTGTTACTACCTCCGGACTCACCTGCATTTCCTGATGAGCCTGTTGAACCACTTGTTCCCGAGGTGCCGGCTAAACCACTTGTACCATCATTACCACTTGTACCTGATGAACCTGAAGTGTTACTTAATCCACTAGCTCCTGCATTACCACTTGAACCAGTTGAACCTGAAGTACCACTTGAACCAGCATCTCCTGAGGTGCCATCGTTACCTGAAGAACCTGAGGTACCACTTGTAGCTGATAAGCCTGAAGTACCGTCATTACCACTTGTACCAGATGATCCTGAAGTATTACTTAAACCTGATTGACCTGCATTACCACTTGAACCTGATGAACCTGAGGTACCTGAGGTACCTGAGGTGTTGCTTTCTCCACTTGAACCTGCTGAACCTGAGGAGCCTGCTAAGCCTGAGGTTCCGTCATTACCTGAAGTACCTGATGAACCTGATGTATTGCTTAATCCTGATTGACCAGCATTTCCTGAAGAACCTGTTGAACCTGTAGTACCGGATGTACCACTTGAACCTGCATCTCCTGAGGTGCCATCGTTTCCTGAAGAACCTGAGGAACCACTAGTACCTGCTAAACCTGAGGTGCCATCGTCCCCTGAAGAACCTGATGAACCTGAGGTATTGCTTAATCCTGATTGGCCAGCATTACCACTTGATCCTGTAGATCCTGAAGAGCCTGATGTACCTGAGGTGTTGCTTTCTCCACTTGAACCTGCTGAACCTGAGGAGCCTGCTAAGCCTGAGGTTCCGTCATTACCTGAAGTACCTGATGAACCACTTGTATTACTTAAACCTGATTGGCCTGCGTTACCAGAGGAACCTGATGAACCTGATGAACCTGAGGTACCTGAGGTGTTGCTTTCTCCACTTGAACCTGCTGAACCCGAGGAGCCTGCTAAGCCTGAGGTTCCGTCATTACCACTTGTACCAGATGATCCTGAAGTGTTACTTAATCCACTAGCTCCTGCGTTACCAGTTGAACCTGATGAACCTGATGAACCTGAGGTACCTGAGGTGTTGCTTTCTCCACTTGAACCTGCTGAACCTGAGGAGCCTGCTAAACCTGAAGTACCATCATTACCTGAAGTACCTGAAGAACCTGAAGTGTTACTTAATCCACTAGCTCCTGCATTACCAGTTGAACCAGTTGAACCTGATGAACCTGAGGTACCTGAGGTGTTGCTTTCTCCACTTGAACCTGCTGAACCTGAAGAACCAGCCAAACCTGAAGTACCGTCGTTACCACTTGTTCCTGATGAACCTGAAGTATTGCTTAATCCTGATTGGCCAGCATTACCACTTGAACCCGTTGAACCCGAAGTACCACTTGTACCTGCTTCTCCTGAAGTACCATCAACACCTGAGGTACCAGAAGAACCGGATGAACCAGAAGTACCGGAAGTATTGCTTTCTCCACTTGTACCTGCATTTCCATCTTCACCTGAAGAACCACTTGAACCACTTGTTCCTGAGGTGTTGCTTTCTCCACTACTACCTGCTTCTCCTGAAGTACCTGATGAACCACTTGAGCCTGAGCTACCATTTCCTGCAGAAGAAGTACCACTTGATCCAGCTTCACCACTAGTACCTGAAGAACCTGAGGAACCTGAAGAACCAGAGCTACCTGCTGTTCCTGATTCTCCTGCAGTTCCTGAAGACCCTGAAAAACCTGAAGTACCTGATGTAACATTTACATATCCTAATTCTCCAGTAAATGTATCATAAGTTACAATAGTAGGAATATCTTGAAGTGGTAAGGGAACAATTGTAAAATCACCACCATCTAAATCTATATTAACACTTCCTGTTACAGATAAACTTCCTGTAATTTGAGCTGAACCTGTGAAAGGAAATCCTACTCCTGATCCTCCAATTCCTTCATCTGCTAGTGTAGGACCAACATATTGGTAAGCAGATAACACAACTGTGTCTCCTGTTGTAGGAGCGTCAGAATTATTAATAAATTGAAGGACACCTGTTTTATAGTCAAATTGGAATTTTTCATCACCAACTGGAGTTGGACTACCATTTATTGTAACAGTAACATTATAGCCAGGAGTACCACTACCTGGAGGAGTGTTATCTTCTGTGCTTTTAAAGGTTAAAGCAGGAAGAGAATACTTTGGGGAAATAAAGTTAGTTTGTTGTCCGTCCTGTATAATTTGAGGAGTAACTGCTATTGTGGGATCGTGACCTGATTTTGAGATAAAGAAGTATACTTCTGTTTTACTTCCATTAACAACACTTGAAGGAGTTAATTGAAATTGATAATAATACTTTACAATATCAACACTTCCGGATTGTATTGTTAATTCATTTTGGCCACTACCTGAATATGGTAAATCCCCAGATGCTGAGGGGACATAATCTTGTCTAATGTAAATGTCACCAGTGTTAATGTCAAGAGTTCTTGTAAACGCTTCTTGGGCATCAGTACTCTGCTCCATAGTATATCTCTTACTCTGGAGTAACCTGTTTGACTTTTTGATTTTATCTAGTGCCATTCTTTATCTTTATCTTTCTATATCTTTAATTTTATTCAACAGTAATATTAATATCACTTATTGGGGTAGGATCACCTTTGTATCTAATTATAACTATAAAATCTTGTTTTGTAGAATCCAAAATCATTCCATTTCCATTTAAAAGAGGAAATTCATAACTAGTGCTTGCTCCACTTCCTCTTACAGTACCTGTTTTACAAGCATATAAATCAATAGAATCACTAAATGGATTTTTAAAATTATCATTTGCTATATTTACTTCTAAAGCATCTCCTACTACAGTTGCAAGATCAAAAATTCTTGGATTTGTATATGCTTGGGCTCCTGAACCTGAGAATAAGACTGCTACTGATATTCCATCTGATGTACTGCTCCATGAGTTTAAAGCTGCTCCAAAGCTAGCAGTTACATTACTAGCTCCTGTACTTAAATTTCTTTTAAACGATCTAGCATAATATTGGTAAGTATTTGCACTAGGTACAGATGGGAGCCAATACCCATAATCTCCCCCAGGAGTTACTAAATAACCTGGTTTTACTTGTAAATCTAAAGTTGACAATAAACTTATATCATAAGTAGATGTTGTAAATTTATCACCACTTGTATATGATCCTGTTAATAAGTTATCTGTTATTTTAATTCTATAACTTTCACCACTAAATTCTTCTGAAAATGTTGTAGTTCCTGTTAAAGACCCACCATCATATCCTTGTGCTCTACCATAAATAGCCATACTACCACTATTAGGTTCTTGATCAAACAAAGCAGCATTATAAAATTCTGTAGCTGAGGTAGTATCAGTTGTTGATGAATTTTTCCAATTTCGGCCAGTAGTTCTAAATGTTACATCATAATTAATGTTATGTTGTGATGAAGATAATAAAGTTACATTATTATAATTAGCATCTAAAGTAAAACTAAAAGATGAACTTAAAAATGCTACATCATCTATAGAAGGAATATCATTTGTTGACCTTCTACTTGAAGGACCTGTTCCTGCAGGGAACACACCAGCACTAGCATTACTTGTTTGTACACCGTTACTGTTTACTGTAACTGATGTAGGGGTAATTGTTGTACTACCTATTGTCTCCCACTGATTTGTTGGGTTTGATGTTTCTATAGGGGTAGTTGAATACCCATAACAGGGATCAAAACTTTTAGATACTGAAGTGTCATAATCAAATGTGTAAGTAGATGCTGATATATAAGGAGCACCACTTAATGATCTAGAAGCTGCTGTAAAAGATGTTCTTGTTAAGGTTTTACTAATGGTTACAGTAGGATCATTTTGAGTAATGTTTACAACCCCTAAAGTACCTAATGAAGGCATATAATACCCTGAAGTATTTCCTGCGTTGTATTGGTAACTAAAAGTTGATTGGGATCCTGTTTTTAACCCTACATTAACATCATGAATTTTATAATATCCAATTGATGAAGTTGTAGCACCTGTCGTACCATCCCCATCAGTATTACTCCATTTTCTACCCGTATAACCCGCGGGTGAATTTAAGAATTTTCCATCTTGATAGGAATCATCGATTTGAGGATCATTTGTAGGTATAATACCTAGATATAAACCATTAGCATCTCCATTCAAATCTTCAGTGTTGATAATATAAGTTGATAAAGAATTAGTTGTAAAAGTACTTGTTTGATCTGGATCTGTATCTGAAGAGTTATCACTAAAAGACTGAGTAAGGAATATACTCATACTGTATGGTGTAACAGTAGTAGGATTTTCTAATTCTCCCATTCCAAATGCTTGAGAACCAATTGAAGAACTAAAAATAGTAGAACCCCCTGCTACTGAATCGGCATTGAATGTAAGTGAAGAATATTGGGTGTATATAGTATTTGGGATATTAACTCCATAATCTGAGGTACCAAAAGGGTGTGTACCTACATCATGAACATCTCCTGAACCTGTTTCACTGCTTAATAAAAATCCTTTTAAAATTAAATAATTTTGAACATTTCTATAAGATCCAGTTTTAGTAAAATCAATAGAATTAGAGGATGTCCATAAAGTTGATAATCTTGCATTTCTATAAGTAGTACTTCCTCCTAAAACACCAGTCATGTAACTAGATTTTGAAGTAGTTGCTCCCCCAGAATAATCAATATTAGTACTAGCCCAAGTTCGAGTATTAGGTGAAGCATCAGGAGTAGATGCACTTAATACTCCTGCTATAAATCTTAAAATTTCAGCTGTGTCTGTATTGTGATCAAATCTATTAAAATAAGATCCTTCTAAATTAGTTTTCCATGCTTTGGAAGTAGGAACACCAACGTTGTCTGTATAATGCCATACAGATTCGCTTACTGAAAAAGCATACTTAGCTACACCCCCTCCTGTACCATCATTAGGGGCTGTTGGATTAACACCTACTAACGGTGATTCCATAATGGTACTTCCTGTTACTTGTAACGAAGAAGTAACATAGTAAATTTCAGGATCTGATCCTAATTGTTGGAAAATCCCAGTACCACTTCCTCCTCCTCCAGAAATTGTAATGTCAACTTGGTTTGATCCAGCTTGTGTTATATTTGCAACCCCACTTCCTAAGAAGTTCATAGTTTGAACACCTGTATCAACTGTTACACTCCCGCTTTGAACTGTAATTCCTGTAAATCCTGGGACATTGGTTAAGTCAATACTGTGGGTTGTACTGCTACTAGGGAAATAAAATTTAAGATCAGTTCCGTCCAGAGAACTAGAGTAGTAGAGGGACTGAAAATTGCCGTCTACTTCTGCAAATGTTAGTTCGGAACCTTTGTTCTGTCTTAATATAATACCCATTTAATTTTATTTATAAATATTAAAAAAACCAATATTATTATTCATCTCCTAAAAAATTAGTAAAATCATTTCGGGAATGAATACTAGTTCTTGATGGAGGAGTTGCGTTTAATTCTTGAATATTTTGAACTGTTTCATTTGTAAATACAATTTGAGCAGGGGTATTGGATTTTTTAACAGAGTTTAATTGTTTTTGAATTGTATCTGGGACAAGATAACCGTATAATTTTAAACTAAAAGTAGCTTTTACTGATCTTTCCCCTTGAGATTGTATTTCTACAGGAGTAGCAAAATTATCTATTCTAGCTCTAAATTGATAACGTTCTGGGTTACCCCAATATGAATCTGAGGCGTAGTTAATAGCTTCTACTATTTTATTTAATTGTTCAACATAGTAAGTAGCTATTATAAAGTCATATGTTATATTAACATAATCAGGAACTACAACTGCATAATTTACTTTTAAAGGTTTAGTATTATTTAATATAGCAAAATTATCATAAGCATTTTTTTGACTATATTGTTTTTGAAAAATACTTACATTTTGGGGATTATTTGCATCTAGTTTATTTGCTATATTTCTAACTTTTTCTATGCTATTGCGTTTAAAAGTAATTATAGGTAACATAATTTTACCTTTTTTATCTCTATAGTACCCGTCTTTTTGTACTTGTTTCCATCTTTCAGGGGATCCATAAATAAAAGGAACTTGTTGTACTACACCATTTTGCATTACAGTAGGTCTAATTACATTTTCCATGTAATGCATTATAGCTTCGTCAATATCTTTAATCCCTAAAGTAAAGGGTTTAGTAGTATCATCTCTAAATGATACTTGGGTTGCTCTATTAGGAACATTAGCATAATTAGGGTTTCCAGTATCAGAAAACCCAGGTGAGCCCGGAGGGGGGTTGTAAGGCTCAATTTGAGAATTAATAATTTCTCTTTGAGTTTTTGGAGTAGGTGTTTTTCCTCTATTAGCCATTGTACATTGAATTATTATTACCAGTATATAACCTTTCTTGTGTTATACCTACTTTATCAGCAGGTACATAATGGGCTTGACAAATAATTGAAATAGAAGAGCCAAAATTTTCTAATCCAGGGTTTTGTATTTGTGGAGAATTTGGATAATCTGGGTTTTTACCCATAAAGTATTGGTTAGCAATTACATTATCTACTTCATAATATCCTTCGTTATATAAAATAATATCCCCTACTTCAGGTACTAAATCAGCACCATACTGATAATTAGTTGGTGCAAAATCTAAGTTAAAATCCTCCATTTTATTTAAAAGATCATCTCTTAAAAATTTGAAAGTAGCACTCCACATAAAGTCAGTTCCTAAATCACTTTCTGGGTAGTTTTGGTCTGCTCTTTCAATAATACAATTTAATAAGACAGGACCCATATAGTATTTTTCCTCAGCAGCTTCACCATATAAATTTACTTTAGTTTCTTCTAACTTAAACTTATAAAATGAACACTGTTGGGTGATAATGTCAGCCATTAACTCCCTACTTAAGTGTCTAAATAGACTTATATCTCTTTCTCCTCCAAATAATGCCATGTTATCCTATGTAAATGGGTCTTGGGACGTTGTTTAATTCTTCTTGTACAAATTTACTTTCAGCTGATCTTCTTTCTAGTAATTTTTCTCTAGATAATTCACCTAAATAAGCTCTTAATCTATCAATTAATCTTTCTTTTTCTCCAGTAGCAGCCGTAATTAAATCATTTGCATTTAATGTTACATTATCCCCTGGAATAGGAACTACTTGGTATTTACCTCTAACATAACCTAGCATTTCTTTACATAAAGCTAAAGCATATTCAAAAATCCAGCTTCTACCTACAGAATTAATTTTATCATAATCTGGGTTATGATAAGGAACATCATATATATTTGTAATTGTACTACTTCCTCCTACTATAAAAGATGCAGATGATCTTTCTGAGTTAAGAATGTATTCAAAATATAATTTTGGAACAGAGCCATCTGGAACAGGGAAAATTCTTAAATGGTTGTTATGCATCTCAAAAGAGTAATTAGCTCTTCTAATCATGTCATTAAATTCAATAGTTTGAATTACTTGTAAATCATAACTAATAGGCATTAGTAAAAAATCTACACCTGCAGGAGAGTAACCATCCCAACCAAAAGTATCCATTAAATTCATAGTACCCATTCCAGTACCAATGTAAGGATCAAAATATCTTAATAATGCAGGAGGTGCTTCAAAAAACACTCTCATTATTTCAATATCATTATTTTTATAATGGGGTATATTTTGTTGAGCCCATTCTTCTAAATTATAATCCTGAACTGAGGCTGTTAAAGCTACTTCTCCTTTATGCCAATCTACATTACCCCCTGTTCCTGCTTCAACACCATATTGTTCTGATATTTGGATGATTCTTCCTAAATTAGGTACTACAATAGTTTCTTCAGCATTAAAAGTCCCTTCAGCTCCTTCTAAAGTTAAATAATTGTCTCTAATTTTAAACCCATACAACTCATTAGCATAAATGGTTACTGCTTCTTCTAAAGCAGCATAAAAATTAATATTTTGTAACTCAATGTCTACAATAGGATATCCTAACCTTCTAGCAGCAAAAGTTGCAAACTTATCAGCATCTACCTGAAATTCAGGGTTATTATCGTAAAAGCCAAATGGAGTATCTCCTGGTTGGAAGGAACTCGATCCGGGCCAAATTGGTATATTTGCCATAGTTTTTTATTTATCCGTTTACTACTACATATTCAACATCGATTGCATTGCTTACAGCATAAACCGCAATATTTTCTATATCTTGTCCAAAGCTTGCACTAAACGTACTTCCTGAGACGTTTGGGCTAGAAAACATTAAAGATGAAGTTGGAAGACATTCCATACTCCAATATGAAGGACCATCACCATTATCTGAGGAAGTAAAACTTACTGCCAACGAAGAAGTTAAATCAAGATTAGATATTCTTACATATTTTATGCTACTAGATGGAAAAGTTCCGGCACCTGGGTCTATTCCATTAACATTAATTAAATCAATAGAAGTTGTAAGGGGCACAGTAACTATTCTTCGGTCTACATTAGTAATATTATCTAAAGTAAAGTAAGTTTCGTTTAAAGTTTTTATACCTTTAACAATATGCTCTTCTTTAATTTTTATTTGAAATTTAGATGGATTTAATATTGATGCCATAATTACTATTTTTGTTATAAATATATAAAAAAAGAGGTTTAATTGATAAACCCCTTTTAAGTTAAGTAATTATTTGCTAGATTTCCCGCTAGTTCCTGAGGAGCCTTTAATCATACCTCTACTTTCAGCTTCTTCATAAATTTCTATAATTTCATCTACAATAGGATCTCTATGATTTTGTACTAAAGTAATACCTATCATATTTTTAACTTTAAACGATGCTGAGTATAAAAATCTAAATCCAGAATCTCTTCTGTTTTTAAGATCTACTTGATGGTCGTCACCACAAATAATCATTTTACTTCTTAAACCAATACGGGTAGCAATCATTTCCATTTGTTCGTGTGTAACGTTTTGTGCTTCATCTACAATAATACACGAATCTAAGAATGTCCTACCTCTCATAAATGCTAAAGGAACAATTTCAATCTTACCATCTGAAATAAGTTTTTCAATTTTTTCCTTATCGTACAAAGTGTACATATTTTGGTAAATTGGTTGAATCCAGGGATCCATTTTTTCTCTTAAATCACCTGGCAGGAAACCAATTTCTTCTTTTGATACCGTTGGACGAGTAATAATAATTTTCTCGTAATGTCTTCTCAACAAGCCATCTAATGCAATTTGACAAGCTAATAATGTTTTTCCAGAACCTGCTTTACCCGCTAATAGGGTTAATGTATTATTTAATATTTTTTCTTTTGCTTCTTTTTGTTCTTCGTTTAAAGAAATTTTAAATTTAATAGGGTTTTTCACTATTCTTTGTTGTCTATGAACTTCATCGGTGTGTGGTTTGGATGCCATCATTTTTAAGTTTGATTTTTACTAACTTATCGAGCCCTGCATTTACATGCATTGAGTCCTCTAATACGAGCTCGAAATCCATTTTAGAGGTAAGTGGTAAAACTAAGTCTACCTGTGACCCCCATCTTATCAAACTGAATCTTTCGTTTTGGGCGCAAAGATCCCCTTGATGTTTAAAGGGGGCTATTACATTTACGTCCTCATCGGCTATTTGAATTAAATAATATGTGTAATCTAAGGAAGGAACATATATTTGGTTAAACATACGCTCATTGTACTTTAAGTACTCCATGTTGTTCGGATTAATTACTTTATTTAATATATCCTTCTCAACCGCCAACATGGGTTTGTTCGTAGATTCAATAGGTTCTAAATGTTTGTATTTTAATACACCCCCATAAGGAATTCTATTGATATGAACATCATAAAATGACATAAAAATGCCGATAACTAAAGATGGTTGATTGTAATCTGAGTCTCCAACTACGTCTTGGAGAGTATAATTCATACCCTTAATTTCAACAACTGGTTCATCGGGTTGAACAACTTTTTGGTATAAAATAGTTCCATCGGCTGGGCTGTAGAAATGTTCCCAATCAATAAAGTTTGGACGAAGAGGGTCTCTAAAGAAAAATGTGTTACTTAATTCACCTACGGGCAATTTAGAGAGCTCTTTAACCTCTCCGTTTAACCAATCTTCTAATACTTGGGCCATTATAATAACGATTTTGAATGATCAACTCTATTTAAATGCATAACCATACAGGATAACATAGCTCCTGATTTCATATATTCTGATAGGTTGAAAATAACAGGTTCCATACCAGCATCAGAACATATTTTTTCTAAACTTTCAATTTTATGTTTTTCACCTTCGTAATATTCATGAGTTTTTTTCATTTCAGAAATATTCGAAGCACATAAAACCATATTACCCATCCTAATTGAGTTGGTCATTCCTCCTAATGCATCTTCTATGTCTACATCTATAATTTCAGTGTATTGTTCTATTTGCTTGATTTCTTCAGGGTCATATAACTCCGTGCAGACTAAAGTTTGATCATTATTTAACGGGAATATACTGCAATCTAAGTGATATAGATATTCATCAGTCATAGCAACTTTGATAACATTCATATCAAATTCCTTTTCCATCCATTCATAGGTTTTGATATTAGAACGGATACCATAACCACCAACATAAACATTATCATAAAGATATTTGATATCTGCTTCACCTTCCCATTTGTAAGGAGAAATGTGAGTTTTGTAACCCATTTGTTGGAAGAACTTCTCACCAACCAATTCCTCACCTTTTCTAGGGTCAGAAGTAAAATTGGATAATAAAATATGATTTTCGTCTTTAATGTGAGGTAATTGTAAACCTAAATTAGCTACATAAACTTGATCTTGGAAATTACCTTCGGAGGGTAATAAATAAACAAGTGATTGACCTGACATAAAGTTGTACAGGTCCATAAATTGTTTATATGCTTTAGGTCTGTTAATTTGGAGTTCTTCATCGCTTAATTCCTGCATCCAAATATTGTTTGGATCTGAGGTGGATAACGAAAACGGAAAATTCATTACATAACTTTGTAAGTGTAACTGAGATGGGGTTTCTTTCATTTGTATAACGTTTAATTTAATTACACGTATACATATAGTAAGTACCTAGGTAGGTAATAGAAC
>Ga0099848_1001421_pt1 | contig 11183 bp, 4 predicted proteins | sample CB_VirMetaG_3_FD_78179 | JGI IMG/M metagenome (GOLD analysis project Ga0099848, IMG submission 78179) | Freshwater to marine saline gradient viral communities from Chesapeake Bay - CB_1508_1S Viral MetaG | ecosystem: Environmental > Aquatic > Marine > Coastal | place: USA: Chesapeake Bay... | reverse complement strand
TTCCATCACCACCTTTGCCCCACATGTTTGCACCGATGGTAAAACCACCTTGTGCTATATCGCGGTCGTCAAAATAAATGAGCGTTTCTTCATCAATTGTGTTTGGCATAACCGAGTTGCGATGCGAAAATGACTCACCCGCGCGTCGGTAGATGTAGCGAAGAATGTGAGACTTTCCGCGATGGTCAACCATTTTTAATCCGTAAAGTGGTTGAGTTCCAACTGACGCGTCTTTGACTTCTGTTGCTGGAACATATGAGTTGTATGTTTCAAAATAGGTGTCACCTGTGGCGAGATAGTTGCCGTAAACCGAAGAAACAAAGCGTCCAGCCCCCTTCCCGTCTTCACCAAAACCCCAATCGCCAGCATCGGGCGCGAAGCCGGGAACACCTGCGGCAACAATACCGCCAAAGTTTACTCTTGCGTGTGCATAACTGCCGGTTTGCAATCCTTCACGGATGGTGAACTTTTGACCGCCGTTTTCAAACGACTCCATTGCACCTGTGTTTGAAGCGCGCCCTGTGGTTGTTCCTGTATTGGGTGTTTCAAACCCTGTTGCGCTGTTGAAGTTGGTGGCGTATCCGAGGTGGAGGTTGGTGAAAAACTCGTCCGAGTCTTCATCCAATGCTACATATTCGCGCAAGGTTGTAATTGGTGCAAACGGTTTACCGTTTTTGTCAATCGGCATGGGTGCAGGGTGCATGTTTTCACCTGCAATTTCGGGTGGTGCGCAGTAAAAATTGCGGAAACGGCCACCATGTCCAATAAGGAATTGTGGCTTGTATTCAGCCTGTCCTTTGCTGTTGTCAAGCCATGCGCAAAAATTGCGACTGGTCGCACCGGGAACGGTGCTGTGAACAACGATGCTGTATCCTTCGTTGCCGTTTGCGTCTTCTACAACGCGTCCTAAATGAGCGCGTAGGTATCCCATGTGAGAACCACGGTCAAATGATGTAAAGGCTGTGCGCGTGTTCCAAAATGGCGCGGGGTCATGTGTTGAACCGGTCACAGCAAAATCCGCGTGTTGATGCGTGGCTGTTGCATCTGTTGGTTCTTGAGTGTCAATACCTCCTACGGAAATTGCACGACGATTGATGTCAAAGCGTTCTCCTTCACCTGCGTATTGGTCGGACGGTCGGCGTTGACTACTACGACCGTTGAGCGCACCGCCTTGATTGATGAGACGAACAACTTCGCGAGCCGCCGCTTCAATGTTCGTTCCACCAATGCGTATCCCAATTTCACCCATGTCAATTGTGAGACGGCGAACAAAATCCATATCGGTCCAATGAGGTAGTTGGTTCAACCGAGCATCAACGATAGTGTTGTTTGTAGCACGCTTACCCTTCAAACAAAGGAAGGCCGAAATAACGCGTGTGCCTTCCGGAGTGTCAAAGAAAGTAGCCGAAAACTGATAGTGTCCACCGCTGTCGTCAATGATAGCCTCGGATGTGTCATGGTCAATTGTTTCAGCGTGGCGTAGCGCGGCTTTGTCAACATCAACAGTTGACTGCGCAACACGCCCTTGACCGAATTGCGTTGTCTCATCACCGAACGCTACGGTGTGTTCAGTTTGCCGTTTTGGTGTGTTGTGTTTGTTTATCGCGACACCGGATGTTGACATAAATGATTCATCCATCAACCACCACGCTCGGTGTGTGTAGGCTCCTTCAACAAATTGTGATTTTCCTTCGTCTTTGATGAGGTTGTAAGGAACGCTGTTAATGGTTTGCGCGTCGGTGCTTGATGTTGTTGCTTTATCCTTGCGTTGTGTTTTGAATCCAGCCGCTACATCAAGACCTTCAATCGTTGGTGTTGTAGCGTTGGTTTGAACTTGCATGTGCAAGTCGTGGAATGCGATGAACTCACGGTCATGCTCTACATCGTAAAGCAACACTCGCGCGTGTGTTTCTGTGCTAAGGTAGGGGTCAAGGAATGCAACAACAGGCGCGGATGTGCTGTGTCCAAGTTCAGTCCAATTGAGTTCAATGGTTTTGTTTACATGTTGAACAAAGTTGCGAGCAGTTTCAAGACAAGTATCGCCAATAAGGAAGTTTTCAACAGGGAGAGTGTCGCGTGCTTCAACTCCGAGCGCACCCTTTCCACCATTGAAGCCCGACCATACCTCATATTCGTTGTAAACACCGCGCGATTTACAAAACATCCCCTCAATTGCGTGAGGGTTTGTGTAGTGCATGTTCATCCAAACCGTATCACCATAGCGCAATCCGCCGGGACAGTAGGGGTTGTTCCATGTTGCGTTTGCGATACCGTCGGGTTGTTTGAGAGGTAGTTGAGTTGCGCTGGTTGCATAAATGCCAATGACGGTAAGCGTGTCCCCTGCCGCGAGAATTGGTGCAGTGCTGTCAAGAAGTGGGTGAGCCACAACCTGCATTTCTCCTACTGCGGTTGTTGAGTTGTAAGTAATTTGATACTTACGACCTGTGGCTTCGTTGATAGCGGCAAACGCGTAGTTGGTTGGCAGGTGTCCTTTGGGTAAATCACCTTCAAAAATAAAGGTCTGTGATGGTAAAAGCGGGTTGAGAAGAATAAGTTTAAGACGCGCACCTTTTGATTGAATGCGGGGTAGATGAGGATTGGCTGTCGGTCCAGCCTTGAACTCAACCGCGCTGACATATTGGCGGAGTCCGTAGTCAAGGTTGCCGCCCTGTGTCATCACGCTACCTCGGTCGTAGTAAAACGGTCGTCGGTATTCTTGAGCAGAAGAGTCGTAGTTGTCGTCGCCTGTTAGTGGGTATCCACCTCCGTTCGGTAAAACACCAATGGTGATTTGAGAACCAACATCAAGCGAAGTAAAGAAGTCGGGACTTGAATGGGTTGCAAGTCCACTCACAGTAAAGTAAAAGCCGCCCGCGTATTCGTAGTAAGCCCACTCACCGTTTCCAAGCACAACTTTGCGCGCGCGTCGTGTGCTAACACCTTTGACCGTCCCAGCCGCGTTAAAGTTTGAAAGTGGGATACGCCCACTTCCTTCTGCGATGTAGACTCTCCTGTTGCTTCCTTGTCGGTCGTATCGCAACACCGTGGCGCGGATAGGCAGATTGTTGCTAAAACGATACTGATACTGCCCAAAGGCTTCGTAATCATTGGCTGGGTAGTTTGGCGCGCGACGACCAACAGGTGATGGATTCCAAGCCTGTGCTGTCATCGTTGCATCCAAATGCAACTTCATGCTGTTGTCGGGGCCGGGGAATACACCTGCATCCCGGTCTTCAAAGAATTGTTGAGGGAAAAGGGGGATTTCAACAAGCGCGCGAGTGCTGGCATATTGTGTTCCCAACTGATAGTCGTGTTGAACAGAACCAATGGATTGAAACAGCCGGTCGTTGACGGTTGTTCCATCCGCGCATATTGAAGAAGTTGCAAACAGCGGGTCAAGCAAAACCAATTGACTCTCGTCTATTCTGCTTTTTGTAACCCAATCAGCAAACGATGACGCTTCTTGACCGTTAGCGAGTTTGAATGTCCCTGTTCCAAACAAAAGCGTTCCACTTGTGAAGGTGAAAGTGGTTCCGGTTTTGCTTGTGTATTCGGCACTTGCACCGTTTTCCAAATAGATACGACCGGTGGCAGGAAAGCAATAAGTTCCCCATGTCGCCAGCGATGTTCCCGCATTGTTCAATGCTTGAACTGACACAGTTCTCGCGGTGCTGTCCACTTCATTGATTTGCGCGGCACAATCATGACGCGTATTCCATCCAATGCGCGATAATGCCGCGGGGTCCCATGTTGGTTTTGTGTTGACAGCACCTTGACCAGCACCACCAAGCGTGACCGATACGACAGGTGCGCCCGGTTGAATCTCTTTGACAATGTGTGAATCGGGACTTCCATCACCGCTATACGCCACAGTTTGGTCGGCGACATCGGACATCATACCCTGCCCTACCATGATGAGAGAGCGTCCACCACCGCTATCGTTGACTTGCATTGATGTGATACGCGCGGTGGATTGAATGTATTCAATAGTAAAGTAGGTGTTATCCGTAAAGTCCACAGTCACGGGTGTTACTCGTGATAACTGCATGGTGCGCTCGCGTTTTGTAGGTTGAACAATAAAGAGGTAGGAGTCGCCCTCTTTGTCGTTGTCAATGATGTCAAACATTTCAAACGCGCCGCCTTTTTGTGATGCGAACTGTTTGCTTTCTTGATAGTGAGTAGGTGATTCACCTACGGGTGGGTCGCTTGCACCTCGTTGCATTGGTTGAAGGTGCAGTTTGTGATAGGCTGACGGGTGGACTGTTGTCCCCACACCTTGTGGTGGTTTTCTTGGTTCATCATCGGATGTGAGTGGCGTGTAGTTGCTTGGAAGAAGCGACTCATCTAATTCATCGTTGTAAGCGATACCACCTGTGTTATCTCCGATAAGGTGGTGTGGTTTCATGACGACCTGCGCGTTGCCTACATCGTTTGATGAAGCAACAATTACACCACCGGGTGCGTGAATGGTTGCGTTAACACCAACGGCGTCAGCGATGTGTTCGGCTACGCGTTTTCCGTCAATCAAAGAACCTCCGTCGGGGACCGTCTTGGTGATAAGAAGGGCTGGGTTGCTCAACCCCATTTTGTCACCGGTGAGGTCAACGGCATTGTAGTGGATTTCAACATAACCAGCGGTGATACCCGACACTTCAAGAAGCGCGACACGAGATTCGGTTTCGGGCGTGAGGTGTTTTTTGTAGGCCGCGTTGCTGGTTGAATCAACACCAATGCCACCACCCTTCAACAAAAACGGTTGAATGTCATCAACTGAAATCGCAATAACACCCGCCCGCTTTCCGTCAAGTGATGACAAACCGTTATCCACCACACCGTTTGTTGTTGCTGATGTTCTAACATCCATGATTCGCGCGTTAAACGCTGTGTGTGTCAACGACACTTTGCTGTTAATTGGCATCACTTCTTTCAGTCCGAGGTATGAACCAGCAAAGGTCACAAGAACATCATCGGCTATGCCGTCAATGGTTCGCGTGATTTCCTGTGTATGAATAGGCGGAAGCATGCGCAAAAAAGGATGTCCTTCCCTGTGAGTGAATGTGTTTCGCCCTGTGTGGCCCGTCTTAAATCGTTCAGCAATGGTCCATGATGTCGGTGCGAAACTGTTGGTGTTGACAGCAAGAGCGCGCGAATACATAAAGCCGTGAAACTCGTTCGGGCTTTCATCAATCACCATCGCACCTGTTCGGTCAATTGCTTGACTTCCTGTGCCGAGCCGCTGAAACGGTTTCCCGCTCTCGCTATCAATCAGCAAATCCGAACGAATGAGAACCATTGCTGAATCGTTGGCACGATGATAAGTTGCATCGTATGCTGTGCGTGAGTGAAGCACACCGCGCGACCCTGTATCGCTGGACACACCAAAGTCAAGGTGGATGCTGTCAACGGTGATGGTTCCGTCGGTGTTGATTTGCTTAAGACGAACGCGTTCGGGTGGGCTGTTGTTTTGCACACCTGTAAGAACATCCGTTGCTGTTGGATTGATGAGCAGGTTGAATGGCGTGTGAGCCACGCTGATGACCTGCGCTCCCCCGCTGTGCGCGGCGTTAGCAACGCGGTAGTTGCCAAGGCTTTCCAGCGTGTAGTTGCTCGTGAGCGTGTCGGACTTACCGCTTACCGTTTCGTAAAGCGTTTGACAAGCGGTGGCCCCAATGGTGATGGTGGTGTCGCCAGCAGACACATTTGAAGTCGCGTAAAACACAGTTTCGTCAACACTCACCGGCTCTTCAAAACGCCAAAGGCCCAGCGTGCTTGTGGAAAGCATGCATGGTTTAGCGCGCGAATCAATCGTTGAAACATCAGCCTTCCAATGAACGGATTCAATGTAGCCGCGATACTGACCACCTTCACCGCCAATGAACAGGTCTTGGTCGTTGACATTGCATGTGTAGGATTTGTTGAGTTTGTGCGACGCCATCAGTTCGCCGTTGACATACAGTTTGACCTGCTGTCCGTTGAACTCGCCGGAGATGTGATACAATTCTCGCTGTCCAGCGTTGTAGCCCACATCATTGCTGATGAACGAACCTGCCGCCGTTGGATAATTGTTCGCGCTTGCGGCGATAGCGGAGGTTTTGTTGGTGAGTTGCACTTTAAACGAAGCAACACCGGGGGCATCAACAGTCCCCATTCTCAACTCAAACAACCCTGCTTTGCTGGCAATAACACCACCGCAATCGGGCGACACCCAAGCCTCAACCGTGAACTGCTTGAGTGTTTGATTGTTGGCGTTAGCGAAGCGATGGTTGTCGCCGTCTTGAAGAACAGGAGCGGATGAGCGCGCAACGCTACCGTTAAGTTCGCGCTTATGGCCTGTTTTGACAAAGTTGCCCTGCGGACAAACAACGCTGTCGCTCACGCCGTTGAAAAACAACGCGTGGCTTGACAGACCAATAACCGCCACTTTACGACCCCACTATGAAATCAATTGGCATGAAGGTCAATGAGCCTTCGTAAACATTCTCACCAGCCATGTAGTTGAACGACATCGCGACGACCGTTCCGGAGATGCCTGTGAACTTGCTTGTCGGGTTGAACTCAACACCGACGGGTTGATTGTTTGCCAGCGCGTCTTGTTCGTCAGCATCCGCGCGCCCTGTGACCATGATGAGATTGCGTTCGGTGTAGTCGTCAGCGGCAGATGTGCTGGTGATGAGTGAGTTGTAGGGGATTTGGATACCTACGATGTAGTCAGCCGTTTGTTTGTTTAAAAGACTCACATCTGCTTCAAAAATAGGGTCGTCGTCGGCTGTGTTGGCAATGGCTCCCGATGCACCAAGAAGGCTGGCGTTGCCGACATACGCGATGAGGTCTTGCAACTTATCACCCGCGCTACGGCACGACTTTGCTTGACCGCCAGCGAAGACTTCAAACAACGGTGCTTTGGTTGCCAACCCTTTGCTGAAAAACGGCGTTTCGTTGTTGCCGCCAGCCCCTTTGTCCACTTGAGTGAAAGTGAGTTTTGCGTTGTTGGTCAATTCGCCGTTGCTGGTAGTGATAGTAAACGCGCTACTGAAAGTTGTGCCTGTGGTGCTGACTTGTCGCGGATTAAAGTCGGCGGCTTCACATGCGGTCTTAACAGCCGCCGCCAAGCCATCATCGGTGGTGATGCCTTGAATGCCGACGGTCACGGTGGTCGGAGCATCAGTAACACTGTAGAACGCAGTGCTACTGTCTAATTGTATTTTGATTGGGTCGCGCGTTGTGTTCTCGCCGGTGTAGGTTGATTCAATTGAAAACGATTGACCGTTGAGGTCGCTCAATGAAACCGATGGACTGCTCCCACTCAAGTAGGATTGACGCGTTCCACCATCGCTGTTTGCTAACGCGCTAAAATCAATTGACGCTTTTGCCGCAACCGACTCAAACTCACTCGCCGCGCAATCGTCGTCAGCAAGAATGACATTGATTTTGAAGTCAGCCGTGACCATGTTGAGGTCAATACCGTAGCGTTCGCCAAGCACAGGCATTGGCATAACAGGAACGCTACGCGTGATGTTCATGCTGTAATCGGTTGCATCAACGGTCATGATGGTCCCGTCGTTGCGAATCAACCGTATTTTCGTCAAACACCCGACCTCCTGTTGCCGTGTGAGCGACCGCCACGAGACATTTCAGCGCGAATAAGGTCGCCGATTTCGCGCGCAAGTTGCTTCTTATCGGTGCGGTCGGTCACGCCACCGACATTGATGTTGACGGTGATGCCACCGCCGCCACCAAAGCCCATTTCTCCTGCTTTTTCTAAAGGCACAACGGCTTCTTTACCCGATGGGTTATCACCAATCATCGCGAGCGTTGGTCCTGTGACGATACCGCCTTCCGCGAGCATTGGGATTTGCGGTAGTTTGAACCCTTTACCGCCAACAACAGGAACCCAGTCGGGGATGTCAAAAGTCATCATTTCAGCAAAGTCGTTGTAAATACCGGCGACCGCATTGAAAACGATTTTGAAACCACCTACAATTCCATCGTAAATTGCACCGGGTATGCCGATGAAAAAGTCAATGATGCTTCCAGCGATACCACTTACAAGGTCAACAAACCCGCTTAACAACCCACCAATAAAACCAATGGCTGAAAGAAGACCTTTGATAATCCCTTTACCGAGAGCAACAAACCCACCTATCAACCATGAAAAAAATCCTTTGACGCCGTTTACTACCCCTGTTGTCAATTGAGACAATTTGGTGACCACCCAATTAAATGCAAAAGAAAGACCCGCTAAAATCTCATCGCGATAACGAATGATGATTGCAACCAGAAACAACCCAAGAGCGACAACAGCGGCAATTGGAAGACTTACACCTGCGATGAAAAGACCAACAAACACAAGAAGCGCGCTAATGATACCAAGAAGAACACCTTTGATGCCTTCACCAGCACCCATTGCAAACGCTACGAGTCCAGCAATACCAGCGATGACAAGACCGATACCCGCAACTACCGCACCTGCTGTGCCTTTGATAGCGATAGCACTACCTGCTTTCATCAACGCAAACACTTTTTTAACCATCATGAGTGTTCCGATGAGTGTCACAAAGACACCAATGCCTACACCAATAGCCGCGTAAACATTATCAAACTCGTTATTGAACATGCGCGCCGCACCTACTGCAATGGTGATGGCTCCGACAATAAGACCAACGGTCCCTCCAAGTGCTAACGAAGCAATACCCGCGGTTACAAATGCCGCCGCGAGGATGTCAAGCGAGGTTGCTAAACCACCTTCATCACCTTCACCGGTAATAACAAAGACCAACCCCTGCATCGCATCGTGCAACGGTCCCAAGTCTTCGGTGAATGTAAGAAGCGGACTATTCGCGCCTTCAAACGCCAGCGATAAAGCGACAAGCGCGAATCCAACAATGAGGAAAATACTCACCAGCGAGAATGCCGACACCATGATGCGACGGAAGAGGGTGTTTTTCTTGTCCAATACCTTGTTGCCAAACTTGACTGCCGCACCATGTGCAATGGTAGCCGCCGCTAATTTTTCCATGACAGTCATGTTTTTCTTGAGGTCTTGTTGTTGTTCTTTGTTGAGGTTGGCAAACAACACACCGCGTTTGACAACATTTGCCATTGATTCGCCAAAGCCTTGCAATTGAAGACGGATAGCGTTGAGTGGTGAGCGTTTTAGCGCGGTCGTGACCTTCTTCTGTTGCTTCTCAAACACGCCCATTTTCTTCGTCGCGTTCATGTTAAAAACGCCAAACTGCTCAAGCGCGACGGTGAGTTCATCCACTTGGTCTTTCAACTGCTGAATCTCGCTCATTTCACCACCCCTCGCTGAACGGCATCGGGCCGTGTGTTGAGCCTACGCGTGTCTTGCTTTTTGCTCCATCGGTCGCCTTCTGCATTTCTTCGGCCTTCACGCGTTCCGAAGCACTCGCCCAAACGAATGATGTTTCAAACGCGCTGATGCTCATGTCCCACACCTGTTGAATGCTGATTCCATAATGCTTGGCTACGAAATACGCCGCCGCATCAAAGTTATGCGACAAGTCGGGCGATGGCTTTCGTAGAAACTGGTAGGCTTCTTCTACTCGTCCGCCCCACCCGCTAAAGGGTTCGTCAGCAGGTCTTGAGGTTGAGGCAACAACGCGGTAATTTGATTCGCGATGAATGGCCGTAGCGACAGCATTTGCGGAATGGTGAGGCGCGGTTCTGTTTTCTCAACAGCCTCGGCAAACATGTATTTCCAATAGTTGGCGAGGTCAATATCAACCGAGCCAGCCGCATTTAGGTTCACGAAAGTCTTGATTGCGTCTTGCAACTGCATGAAGGAGAGTTCCTTCACCCACACTTTCATGACCACTTCGGGGTCATTTTCGTCTGCTTGTATTTCATGCTCAACCGCTTGGCTGTTCACCAAGAGGCTCGTTAGGTCTGCTATTTTCGGCATCGTCATCACTTACTCCCTCATCACTTGTCGCGGCCTCTTCGGAGGGAACGACGGCCTCGGCTTCAACTGCCTCTTCGGAGGGGGTATCGGCTTCGGTAAGGCGGGTAATGAGTTCCGCCTTTGTGCCTGTGACCGGTAGACCTCGCGCCCGTAGCAGGGCTTTGAGTTCGTCAACGGTCATGGACTCGTAATCGGGTTTGTCAACATCAACGGCTTGTTCTTCCGTTTGTTGCTCTTCGGGGAATGGATTGCCGTCGCTCTTCGCGGCTTCGGGATTGAACACTTCGTCAACGGGTTCAGCGATGAATGCACCTTCTGCAACCGCGCGAATACGCAACACGCGGTCACCTCCAATGTGCATTTCGCGCTTCATGAAGCACAACTCCCCTTATCCATGCATTCGGAACACTTGTTCTTCCCGCAGTTATCGCAACACATCTTCGCGCGGCAACCACTTTTGCCGCACTCGTCACAGCCGTTACCTTTCATAATAATTGTCCAAGCATCAACCATCGGATTCATTTCGTTTCACCTCACATGTGCAAGAAAGCATCGCGCGAAATCACGCGCACATGCTTTGGCATAATTTTCAATTCACTCTTGATAACACCCTTGTCTTCGGGGATAGGAAGGGGAGCCTCCGTGATGATGTAGTCATCAACGACGATGATGACTTCTTCGCGGTTTGAACCTTTACCGGCTTTTGTCAGCGTAAGTGTGATAGGTTCGGTGAAGTCATGCTTTCGGTTGGTTCGGAACTCATGCCAAATCAACGGGTCGCTGGCGATAACGGTCATGGACAATTCGTATTCCATCGTCTTTTCAATCATGAGGTTGGCGTTGCGCGAACCACCAAAGGGGATTTGCTCAAGCGAATCGCCAGCGGAGTTGCGGTCTTCGGCTTGACTGTTGCCGCGAATTGTGTAGATGGCTTCGGTGTTGTTGTTGCCGCTCAAGGCGAAGTTCGTCACTTGTGCGATGTTGATACCAAACGAACTGATTTGCCCGTTGTAAAAGAAAAATGGCTTCTCGGTGTTTGGAGCAATACCTGCTTTCTTTCGGTTGACTACGGAGTTCGCGGTGTTCTCAAACATGCGGTGCGCGGTGTAGCGGTCACCTTTGTTGGAGTTCTCAAGACGACCGGTGTCGGTGTAGCAGTAGAGCGCGTCAAAGTTGATACTCAATTTGACTTCTGCATCTGCGTCAGCCGCGAGTGAGAAGTCCTTTACTTTGCATCCTTTCCAAACGCGCGTAAGTTGTT
>Ga0099848_1001417_pt1 | contig 11195 bp, 5 predicted proteins | sample CB_VirMetaG_3_FD_78179 | JGI IMG/M metagenome (GOLD analysis project Ga0099848, IMG submission 78179) | Freshwater to marine saline gradient viral communities from Chesapeake Bay - CB_1508_1S Viral MetaG | ecosystem: Environmental > Aquatic > Marine > Coastal | place: USA: Chesapeake Bay... | reverse complement strand
CCACATCCGGCACACCCTCGCCTCCGAGGATGTCCCGAGCATCGGCGCGTACCGCATCCTCAACGATGCGGGCCAGTACATGGTCAACATGCACAACTGGCGATGGTGCGAAGGCGCGCAGGCGGATCTCTCGTTGACGGCCAGCCAAGACTACATCTGGCTGCCTGACGACTTCCGCGAGATCGTGGCGATCCAGCCCACCAACGGGCTGAACGCGGGGTTCCGCCTGACAACGCAGGAGCGCCTGCTGCAGCTCCGCTCGCTGGCAGTCAGCAACTCATTTGAGTACCACGCGGCTGTCGTCCACGCGCCTCGAGCCGCGGCGGCTAGCGGTGTCATTCGCCCGAACACGATTGTCGACGGCGACGACATCGAGATCACGGATGCCTATAACCCCACCGTGCGATTTACCGCTGGCAACGGCAGCAACACGGCGACGGTACGCTACTACGCTGTCGGGGCTAACGCCGCAGGCACGGCGTCCAACTTGGCTACGGCCATCAACGAGGCTGGCGGGCTGTATCTGCGCGCCACAGTCAGCGGCAGCGATGTGACTGTGACGCACCAGCGTACTGGCACTCGCGGCAACTCGATGTCCTTCGACACGGACCCGGACGGCACCAACTCCGGCTCTTGGACGACCACGGTGTACCAGACCGGCATCGACGGTGGCCCCGTGCGAGCGCGCCTGGACATCTGGCCGACTCCAAGTCAAGACGAGCTTGACCGCGTCATGATCTACTATCGCCGTGGCTGGCAAGCCTGCGACAGCGACAACGCGCTCATTCCGATCCCTGACTGGGTCGAGACGCTGTACCTCACGCTGGTCCGCGCGTTCTCTCGAGGCTACGAGCGCGAGTCCGAGGCGAGCATCGAGGCGCGCATCGCAGAGGTCAAAGCCGGCCCCGTCTACGCTGCTGCAATGCTGCGCGACAAGGAGATGGTGACCCATGTCGGCCCCCTGGCGGGTGGTGCCGCGCAGGGAACCCGCCAGATGTACGACCACCTCTGGAACTTCACCTCTGTTAACGGCCCCTCCTGATGGCGAGCAAGCGCGTCGGCATTGATTACCCCGTCAAGGGGATCAGCGAGAACTACGGGTTCAGCGTTCAGGAGGAGCGCACCTGCCGCGACGAGCGCAACATGCGCGTGCGCGACCCCCGTACTGGCCGGCTGCGCGGGGCGCAGAGGTCTGGCCTCGCAATGTACGACGGGCAGGACGGCCAGCTCGACGGCACCAACAAGGTGCGCGCCTTGGCGCAGGTGAGCTCCGCCACGAACCAGCTCATCTACGCCTCGCTGACGGACGGTACGGCGCAGACCGTTGCTAACAACGCTGGTGACGCCGAGGGCGATCCCATCCTGTCGGCAGCCGATGACTTCGGCAATCTGTATGTGATCTACCGGGCACAGGACGCTGGACCGCCCCCGGTCTATAGCTATGTCCTCAAGATCTACAACCAAGACGGTGAGACCAACACCACCTACGAGATCCCGGTAGGGGAGTTTTCAGATACTGCCGGTACGAATAATGCGGTGCCGTCAGCCATGACGGTTGACCGTTACCAGAATGTCATCATCGGTACTAGCGGCAACATCAATAACCACATCGTGGTGTTCAGCCGCAACATTGCTGGCGAGTACGAGGTACTGACCAAGCTCAACATCTCGACGGCGACCAACAGCAGCTTTGACCGGATCGTGGGTCTCGCAGCTAGTCGCGGTGAAGCCGAACGCGATGTCGTCTACGCGATCATCCACGGCGACTACGACACCTCGTTGAGTTGGGCCAAAGGAACCGAAGGGCAGAATGTCTTTGAGGTCCGGTGCATCGCTTGGGATCAGTACCAAGCTCAAGCAGATCAATATCAGGTCGCAGGTGAATGGAATGTGCATCAGCGCCCGTTCAGCGGCCAAGATGTCGTGACAACCAATTCTGCGCCGACAAACTTTCTGGAGGCTACAGAGGCTGGCGGTCTGGCGCATGTGCTGCCAATCACGCATGTGACCGGCAACTTGGATGCGCACCCCAATGCCAACCGTGCCATCGGTGTCATCACTGCATGGACCGATAGGCGCGCAGCGTTTTCCATAGTCATCAAAGCAAACTGGAGCGCCGTACAGGGCGCGGCAGCCAATTCGAGCATCTTCAGCGAGAGCAGCTATCTGCAGCTCCGCCAGCCCGATGACTCTGGCAACCTGTACGGCACGCAGCTCGCTGGCGGTGGCGTGAGCCTGTGGCATGGATTTGGCGGCGAATACGCGGATGGCCTAGAGCGCACTCTTTCGTTAGGGGATGCCGGGACCCGAGCGCAATCCATGCTCACGGTCAACAGCAACCCCGGCGCCGGAGACAAGATCGTCGTCGTTGGGCCGACTGTCACGGATCCGTCTGTGACGGGCACTCTAACGATTGAATGGATTTCTAGTGGCGGAGCCCCGACCATTGTGACCGCTCCAGGGTCTGTCACGATCACTTTGGGCCTGACGCACTGGGGCGGGCTTGGATCGGGTCTGGCTAACGCTTGGAAGTACGCCTACATCATGACGGCGTGGGCAAGCTACGCTCGCAGCAGTACTAGCATCAACTACAACGACAACGGTCCGAATGTCTGGATCACGGGCGCGTTTAGCTCTGCCCTTGGCGGCTTTTTGACGATCACCCACCCGGACCCGTCGAACGACCTCGGCGTAGGCACGGCGTACTTCAAAGCGGTCGAGGCGACTAACAACTTCACGACGCTGACGCACGACACTCCGGTTGCCTTCAACCTAAGTGCCGTTGCAGAGCTTGAGCCGCAAGCAAATGTCAGGGAGTGGCGCCCGGGATACGGCACGGGTGTTTTCCGCAACGCGGTGTCGCAGATTACGACAGGCACGGCACTCGACAACTGGTGGCTGGGCGCGCGCTATGTGTCGTGGCTGGAAGATGCGGCAACGGTCCCTGTCGAGGATCGTAGGTTCCTGCCTAGTGTTGACCGCCTCAACACCGTATACATTCCCAGCAACCGCGCCAGCGACATCGCTGGCTATGCGGACAAGCAGCTTGCCATTGACGAGGACGCCAATGTCCTGAAGTGGACGCTAGGCCACAGCGACCCGACTCTGGCGTGCATCTGCAACAGGCCTGTGCTGGAGGCCATCGAAAAGCTGGGCATCGACCACACCGATCTGCTGTACACGGTCAGCGTGCCTGACACTGGCGTGACGGGTGACCCCAGCATGTACCTGTATCGGCTGATCTCCATCACGCAGCCGAGCACGGTTACTCGCGAGCGCCACACTATCGCCGCCTGCAACGACAAGCTGATCAAGATCACCAGCAGCGGATACCAGAACCCCAACAACAACGCCGTCCTCGACACGACCTCGCCGTATGTGTCGATGGTGGCAGGGTTCCAGAAGATCTACATCGCAGACGGCTCGAAGTACTGGATCTACGACCCGATAGACACCGAGACCTCCGCCTACGGCAATGTCACCGAGTTGCTGTCGGAGTCAATCACGATCATCCCTCCGCGCTGCCGGCTGATCTCGTTCTGGCGCGACCGGATCGTAGTTGCTCGAGATCCGGCGGACCCTGGTCGCTGGCACATGAGCGCCGCTGGCGAGGACACCAACTGGGACTTTTTCCCGGCGGTTACGACCAGCACGCAGGCCGTCACCTCGACGAACACCAACGCGGGGCGCGTCCCTGACATCATCAACGCTATCGTCCCGTGGACGAACGACACGCTGCTGTATGGCGGAGATCGCACCCTGTGGCAATTGTCGGGTGACCCTGCGTCTGGCGGAGTCCTTGACCTCATCAGTCAAGAGACAGGCATGGCCTTCGGCAAGTCGTGGTGTACCGACCCGGAGGGCAACCTGTGGTACTTCGGCAACACCGGGGGGCTCTACTTCATGCAGCAGGGCAAGGCTCCCGTGCGTGTCAGCCTGACGCGCGTCGAGGAGCAGCTCCGCAGCATTGACCTGTCGGCCTACTATGTGGAGCTCCAATGGAACCCGGTCGATGAGGGGGTCCACATCTTCCAGATGCCCTTCGGCGGCGGTGGCACCATCGTCGATCACTGGTTCTACGAGGTCCAGGCTGGAGCGTGGCACAAGGACCGCTTCGGCGCCGTTGCTACGGACCTGATCCAGCCCACCGCTAGCCTGAGCGTTAACGGCGATCAGGTCGGTGACCGCGCCATCCTAGTGGGCGGCGAAGACGGCAGGGTCCGTTACTTCAGCTCGTCGGAGAACACTGTCTCCAAGTCGGACGCCAAGACCAACAGCAGCAAGAAGGCCATTGACAGCTACACGCTGTTCGGACCTCTGGTGGACAACCCGGTCGAGTACGCGCAGCAGGTCTCGGAGTACGCCGCTGTCTTGGGCAGCAGCCAAGACGGCTGCAACTTTGAGGTGTTCACCTCGGATGACCCGGAGAATCTTGGCAGCGCCGTGGCGCGCGGCAAGCTGGCCCCTGGCCGCAATGACCGCAACCTTATCCGCGCCTCAGGTGACCATGTCTACATCCGTCTGCGCAACAGCAGCGTGGACGAGTGCTGGGCTTACGAAGGCGGCTCTCTGACCCTGAGCTACGCAGGCGAGGTCCGTCGATGAGGCGCAACCCCGGCCAGCACAAACGGGATGCGCAGGCGCGCCCCGGCTTCAACCGCTACCGAGTGCCCACTGCGGACAATCGGATGCGGCGCTATGTGCAGGCCGACATGGGGCGGCAGTACCAGTACGACCGTAGCCAGTTCGGTGAGAACAAGGACGGGACGACCAACCTCAACCTCTACGGGCGGACGGATGTCCGCAACTCCGTTACGCCCCAGTACACGGGCGCCACGGCGCCCGCCGAGGCGGTTCTCTACGGGGCTCTGATCCTGCAGCCCGTCGCCAACAATGTCATGTACTACCGTTGGCGTACACCGAGCGATGTGGCCCCTCGAGGGACGGTGCGCTTCGAGCTGGTGTTGTTCTCGCAGGTCGCGTCGGTGGACTTGGCATCGCTGACGGTCAGCTCTTGGGAGGTCCGCCATGGCAGCGAGCTCCGCAGCGCCGCCGTTGACAGCCGGATCTTCGATGTGCCCCTGCTCAGTCTGCTGACGCCGACTCCGATCACCTACCAATACACTCTGAGCGGCGTGTCCGATGAGATCCACTTCAAGGTAGAGGTGGACAACATCGTGACTACTGGCGGCACATTGGCAATCCTTGGGGCTAGCGTGGCTTACACCTCGCAGAACAACCACCGACACACCCCATGAGCCAATCCGTAGTTCACAAGATGGAGGCTAGCCGACTGTACCGGCTGGCCGAACTCATCGAGGAGTTCGCCAGTCACCACGCCCCGAACCCCGGGCAGGTGGCTAACAGTTGGCATGAGTCAACCGTGCGCCAGATGGAGGCGGAGCTGTGCCATGTCTACTTCGTGACGGAGAACGGCAAGCCCTCAGGTAAGCCCATCGGCATGTTGAGCGTGTACCTCATGCCGCATCCCTGGACGGGCAAGATCGAGATCCACGAACAGATCTGGTTCGTGACTGAGGAGCACCGCGACTTCGGTGCCGGCCTCGACCTGCTGCGCTTCCTCGACGAGGAGGCGCCGCGCCTTGGTGCCGAGCGCATCATCATGACCCACTTGAACAACCCGACTGGCGACAGGCTGCGCAAGGTGCTGCATCGCTTCGGGTACCAACCACTCGACATCAACTACTACAAAGAGGTGAACTGATGGGCTGGACGGCAGCGGCGGTAGTCGCCGGATCAGTGATTGGGGGCCAAGCCCAGAAGAGCGCAGCCAAAAAGTCTGCGCGCGCTAATCTGGAGCAGCAGCGGAGAGCGTTGGAGTTCCAGCGTGAGATGACCCAGAAGGGCGTAGAGGCTCTGCGGGCTGGACGCACGGAGACCTATGCTCAGGGCCTGCGCATGATGCGACAGAGCCAAGCTGACATCCGTGAGTCTGCCGCCCGCCGTGGCATGGACCAGTACGGCAGCCTCGCCATGGGCGCCCAGCGCGGGGCTCTCGCGCAGGGGACCCAAGCAGCCCAGCAGCTACAATACCAGTATGCTCGAGACATCGCGGCGCTGTACGGACAGCAGGAGTTCCCGATGGTGATGCAGGCTGGGCCGCAGGGCAACTGGGGCGCTGACTACGCCAAGCTGGCCTCGGCTATTGCTGGCGGTCTAAACGAGGGCGATGGGCAAGGCACGGCGTCAACGCCGCCGGCTGGGCAAAGTTTCGACGACCTCGACCAAGGTGAGGCTCCCGCGAGCGACGGGATTGCGTGATATGGCACGACTGTTTGTAGCTTACGAGCAACAGGGCGAGCAGAGCCCTCTGGCCGGGGCGGGGGACGCCCTTCTCGACGCCCAGGCGCGCGCGCAGGAGATCCGCGAGCGTGAGGAGGAGCGGAGGCTCAAAGATAAGCAGATCCGCGTAGGCGAGCGCCGCAACGAGCTTGAGTCCGAGGCGCTGAAGCAGAGTCGTCAGGACACGCTCTTCGAGCGCAAGTACAGGGCGCGGCGCGACAAGAAGCAGGACGAGATTGATGCGGAGCTCCGCGCTACGGAGCAGGAGCGATACGAAACCGCACAGGAGCGCCAAGCCCGCCTTGATGAGGAGGAAAGCAAACGGGCAAGCAAGGCTCTGGGCATTGAGGAGCAAAAGGCGCGAACGGAGCGCATGGATGTTGAGCGCAAGATTGAAGAAGGTGCCAAAGCCCAAGCCGATAAGGAGGGTCAGCTTGCAAGGGCGCGCAAGGCTCATGGCGCCGTAATCAATGTCGGCACGACCAAGCTAACGGACAAGCACAAGAGCACTAGCCGTAGTCTGGCCCCCTCGCAGGCTTGGGTCGAAGAGCGCAAGGCGGGCATTGAAACCGCCATCCAGCAATACAACGCGGCAACGGACCCTGCGGAAGCGGCGCGGCTGGCTGCCACGGTGTCCAACCTCCAAGCCGAAGCTCTGGAGGACTACGATCAAATCGTAGAGGAGAACCGTGCAGCCGCTCTCAACGAAGAGATCGGTGACCTTATGGCCGTAGCGCAGGACCCTGATCTCGCTATTCCGGCCCGACTAATCGCTACTGCAGAGGACGCGCGCACGCCTGAGTCACAGCGCAACAACCTGCGTATTCTTGTCGAGGAGTATCGCGGCTGGCGTGCCGTGCAGCGTGAGTGGCAGGAGAAAGCACCTGCCTATCAGGATGTCATCGGTACTTCTGACAAGCCCGGCAAAAGTACTAACGCCGTGATCAACATGGCGCGAGAGGAGTACTGGAAAGTCATGACGGACGATAGATCCGATGCGACTGCCAAAGCCCAAGCTACTCGCAACTTCTTGGCGGTCCTTCAGGCGGACGGCAATGCTTTGCAAATGACGGAAGCCATGATGGAGATTGATCGCGGCATCCAAGAGGAGCGCATCAAGGCCATCGAGGAGCAGGCGTTCTTCGGTGAGATCTTCGCCTCGACGGCTCCGAGCTTGAACACCACCTTCCTAGCTGCTGGGGCCATCGCCGGCTATGACGAGTTCGGGCCAGATCCCGACTCACCGGAGTACGACGAGTTCGTCGAGCACGCACCTGCGGCCAACATGGTGCTCAATGTGATTGAGGCGACCTTCGGGGACAGCGCCGCAGTCATGCCGGAGTCGGATGTCATGCGCGCTCTAGCGAAGGAGATCATGCGCGGCGAGCAGGCAGAAGCGAGTGGCGAGCAGGCAGAAGCGAGTGGCGAAGGCGAAGCGCCGACCGTCACGCGCGAGGATCTGCGAGCCTTCTTCGCGTACATCAACGACAACCGCACCGACGCTGGGCATGCCCTGTGGCTCGCGACGGCAGACATTGATCTGAGCGAGGGTGAACGCCCTGGCCGGGTTGGGGAGCTGGAGCGCAGCCTCGTTAACGAAAAGTAGTAGAGCCTGATATGTCCGATTCTTTCGACCGCATGTACGAGGCGCAGCGCCGCGCCTACGGTCCCTACAAGCCGCAAGAATCGGTTCAGAGCCGAGTACGCCGGCAGGCTCAGGAGAATGTTCGCGAAAGGATCGCCAAGCGCGAGGCATACGACATCCAAGAGGCGGGGCGCGCCCCCTACAGGGAACGCCTTCGCCGCATCAGCAACCAGATGCTGTCGGCAGCGGACGATCCCAACCGGGTCTTCTCGCTGAACAACAACGAGGCGTTCGGGCTCATGCGCCTTGGTCGCGACCGCAGCGACCGCAGCTTCTTGGAGGCCGCTTCAACTAACGCCGCAGGCCAAGATAAGAGCTTTTGGGGATACATGCCCTTCCTCGGCACTCTGGCCGAGGGCTCCGACCAAGACGCTCTGGAAGAGGCGTCTAAGCGGGTCAACGCCGGCACCGGAACTCGCGAGGACTATGATCGTCTAGCGGACTTCCTGAACTGGTCAGAGCGCGAGATGGGCGGCGCGGGCATTGCCGGCGCTATCGGTGGGGAGCTCTTCTCCTTCATGGGGGAGACCTGGGGTGTTGGCTTGCTGGGCAAAGCCATCAAGTTGGGCGCCGGAGCAGCGCGTGCCGGCTCCGCCGGAGCCCGCGCGAAGTCTGTGGCTGATGCTGCCGCCCTCGTCGCTACGCGCACTCGCCAAAGCGCCGCGTTCCAAGTGCCGCGCATGCTTGCCCGAGATACCGGGCGCGCGGTCATGGGAGATGCTGCTGCCCGCAACCTCGCGCGCATGGCGGGCGTTCCCGTGCGCGCCATGGGCACGGGCCTTGGTCAGACCGTGGGCAAGGAGGCGATCTCCAACGCTCTCTCTCTGTTTGGGGACACTCAGCGCAGCCGCACCATTAACGCTGCTCACCTCGCCTACCTCCAGGACAAGTACCAGTACGACGCCAGCGTGTTCGGCGTGGGCGTTGCGGTCGATGATTCCGTCGAGCTGTTCCGCTACCTGCCCAAGGCGTTCGTCGATCAGTTCATCGAGAACTGGTCCGAGGCGACCGGCGCCACGCTGACCGAGGGCCTGTCGCTCCTGAACAAGGTCGCCAAGATCAAGTTCATGGACGACCTGCTCGCCAAGCGGCTGGGCAAGGGCAAGAGCATGGCGCAGCGGCGCATGTGGGAGGCCACGCAGAAGGTCGGCTGGGACGGCATCATCGAGGAGGGCTTCGAGGAGGTCATGGGTGCCGGCGCCAAGCAGGTGCTGGGCTGGACTGGAGCCGGGACCTTCGAGCTTGATGGCTACGGTCAGGTGTTCGTCGGCGGCGAGGAGTGGTCCGAGGAGTACAAGCAGTGGCTCGACTACGACCAGTGGTGGGGCATGGCGCTTGGCTTGGCACTCGGCGGCGGTACGACGGCGACGATTGCAGCGGGTCTGCAGCGCGCCGTTGACGCCACGGACCCCTCGAGGTTCTTCAAGCGACTCAGCCGCGAGGGCGAGCGCCTGCGCGCGGAGCTTGGCGCGGCGAATGGTCGTGCGCAAGTCCGCGAGGCTCTGGGCGCGGGCGACCGTGCCAATGTGCCGGCGGTCAACGAGGAGGCCGAGGCCCGTCGCCTGCTGATGGGCCAAGTGCAGCAGAAGCTGCTGCGCGAGGAGGCAGAGGCTCGCGGCGTTGGCGTCGATGAGCTTACCGACGACGACAAGCTGACCATCATCAACCGCAACGCGGACAAGCTGACCGAGGAGGCGGATGATGGTCTGGCGGAGTGGCGCAGCCTTGATGAGGCTGGTCGCGCCAAGCAGCTTGAGGAGTGGCGCTCCTTCGATACGCCGATTATCGAGCGCGTTGCAGAGGAGGAGGAGGCGCCTGCCGAAACCCAAGCGACCACAGAACTGGCCGCGCTGCTGGACAGCATCATCCCTGGCTTCGGTGAAGTTGTTCAGGACGCCGAACCCAATGCGAAGGGGCTTGGCCGTCTAGCGGAAGAACTGCTTCAAGAGTCGCAGGATGAGCGCGCTACGCCCGAGAAAAGGGAGCAGGCAAGGCAAGCTCTTGAAGCCTTGGAGCAGGCAATGCCTGGACTGGGCATTGAGACGGTTAACCCGTCCATTGGCGAGGAGTTTCGCAACAACCCTCTTATAGCCGACAAGCCGGAAGTCGTTGAGACTGACGATCCCAACCTAAACTGGACTGTCGCGGAAGTTCTTGAGCCTGCGCGTGTTGGCCGTGATGCTAATGGCCGCACCGTTATCCATCCGGGGCGCGTTCGGATCTACCGTTACAGTGGCGATGCCCAGCGGACTCAAGAGGCGGGCTATAGCGAGGCGACCACGGCCATCAAGGATCGTCTGCGCGCAGACAGTCAAGCCAAGTTGCAAGAGGCTCAGGCTGCACCCGCTGCACCCGCTCCGGCGCCAGTCGCAGCGCGCGAGGGCGAACTTGTCCTCTTCGATGAAGACCCCCAGAAGCCGGGCGAGCTGGCCCCTGCGGCTGTTGAGCGTGACCGCGAAATCTACGAGGAGAACCGGAGGCCCCAGCTTGGCCGTCAGGGTGATGCCCTTGGTGTCGCCACCGCCTCCTACGATGAGCTGACTCCGCACCAGCAGCGGCTTGTGAACATGCACCAGCGCCAAGGCGTCAAGGTGCTGTTCCGCAAGGGCGGCGAGGGGCGTGCGGCTGCGATGACCCGCGCAGACGGCACCATCGTGTACAGCATCGAAGGCACGATGCAGAACACGACCGCTCGCGGCCTTGACGGCCAAGGGCGTCCTGTCGATCAGGCCCTCACGGGGCAGGCTGCGCTTGACTCGCACTTCCTGCACGAAGCGGTTCACCGGCTGGTGCAGAAGTACGGCAAGCAATGGCTGGACTTCATGGCGCGCAACCTTGACCGCGTCATGCCGGGGATCCGGGCAGAGAACGCCGAGCAGTACACGCAGAACTGGAAAGCGTTCCAAGACGCCGAGGTTGCCGCAGGCCGGCAGCGCCCTGCTGACCTGACCGAGCAGGAGCTTTACGAGGAGAGCGTCTCGCGCACCCTCGAGATGATGTTCCCCTACTTGGGTGCCCTGGCTAAGGCCAACAACACCCAGCAGTTGGAGAAGCTCATCTCCCAAGGCGTCACGCAGCGCGGTTTCTGGGGTCGCGTCTGGGACGCCATGCGCGCAGCCCTGTCGGTGATCCCGGGCGTTGGAGAACCTCGCCTGGAGTCGATGAAGTTCCTGCGGGAGGCCATCGAGGGAGTCGATAACCTCACTGAGCAGGAGCTCGCCGGCCAAGCGGCCATCGTTCAGGAGTT
>Ga0099848_1001416_pt1 | contig 11195 bp, 22 predicted proteins | sample CB_VirMetaG_3_FD_78179 | JGI IMG/M metagenome (GOLD analysis project Ga0099848, IMG submission 78179) | Freshwater to marine saline gradient viral communities from Chesapeake Bay - CB_1508_1S Viral MetaG | ecosystem: Environmental > Aquatic > Marine > Coastal | place: USA: Chesapeake Bay... | reverse complement strand
GCAACCTTCTATGTAAGCATCCATAATCACATCTTTCTCTTTCTCAAGCATTGCTTGTTCATTCTCAAGCAACATATCTATTGCGAATGCCAATCCGTACTCGTCATTTTTTGACGCTTTCAGTTGGTCAAACATTTCTTGCATCGGTGTTTTCATTTCATTTAAATTTTGTCATCAATCCACTCCCAACCCAAACACAATTTTATCATAGTACGATGAAACCAATTTGGTTTAACGGTAAAATTGAATTGAACACCATACTCCCCTCCCAATCTGTAACCACCTACATAGTTTGGTGTTTGAATAGTAGCCATAGGGACGTAGTTATAGTTATTTGCTATATACTTATTTGTTGATGTTTCTTTTTTCATTTGAATTAGATTTAAAGTGTGCCCTCATTTAACCGCATCAGGCTTCTCGGTTGGTGTTAAAGGTTGTTGTTTCACAATGTGTATTCTATCACAAATTATGCTAAGATTTGTGACTTAAATCGGACATTATCCGAATTACTGTACAAAATATTCCATATCGCGATTCGCGAATCGTGTATCACTTTGGTACGCGTTATATGCGATCGGGTATAATGTGGGCTGTTTAGTCATGTTTTATATCTTATCGCGTATAATCAGGCTGGCTTCCATCATCCTTGATAAACACACCGTCTACTGTCTTCCCGGTACGATCTTTAATCACTTGGTATGCTGTGTTCAGGCAGTGTACTGGATCCAGTCCTAGCTGTTCTGCAAGGATGATCAACGTGACTAATGTGTCACCCATAGCGTCTACCTGCTCGTGCTTGTCGTTACGCACCATTGCCGCAGCCAGTTCGCCTACCTCTTCAATCACCTTCAGGAACTGTTTTGGGGCATTCTCCGGGGCTGTAATGCCTTTCTGGTCTGCCCAGTATAGGACACCCACCTGTAGGGCTTCAAATCTATTATCCATTAGTCTTGAATTTGTTTTTCATTAAATAAAACCTTTAGCTCTGCAAGGTCGTTTACGTCTAGGTTCAAAATTAAATCAATATTCTCCTGAATATGGTTGAACAGATGGTAATTTATGCTGTCAATAGCATTCAATGGCTGCTTAACGTAGTCCTCCAAGTCTTTCTCAAGCATCTTCATCTGCTTCTTGATCTTGTGCCTGTAAAGCTGCGTATCCTTCAGGGAATCCATGGTCTCTAGAGCTAGCTGGAGTATAGCTATAAGCTTTAGCGCGTCTCTGAATCGCTTTGGTACGTCTTGGTTAGTCATTCTCAATTCCATTTTCGTCCAGATCTCTCTGGCACAAGGTTACTATGTCTCTCATTTGCTGTTGTTTTGTTTGTACCCCCGACAGGACTTGAACCTGTAGCCGACAGCTTAGAAGGCTGTTGCTCTATCCATTGAGCTACAGGGGTGAAAAGATGAGCCGCTATACACCACCGGAACTGCCTATCGTATAGCGCTACCAACTTGCTGCTCATCCTAGTCTGAATCCTTCAGAAGCCTATCAATCATCTGAGGATCATGCTTGCGTACAGATCTTAGATTCTGTCGCTCTTGCACCTTTGCCTTCTCGTATACCGTCTTGGAGCAATCTGATCCAAGGTTAGCAAACAACAAAGCATTGGTGTGAAGCACTTCGTCAATGATCGCTTTGCATTTATTACACGTGTGGTACGACATGATTCAATCCTTTTAGTCGTTCTTCGTTAATGGTATCAATGTGATACTCCTCCCGTACACGCTCGTAGAGGTTGTCCCCTAGGCGCTTAGCCACTTTCTTGGTCATGGAGTACACCGCGTCCTCCCATTCCAATTTACTGGAGCACAAGATCCCGGTCACGCCGTGTTCTATCAGCTCCTTGTATGGGCTCACGTTGCTGGCGATGACTGCTGTCTTTGTAAATCCAGCCTCCACTACCTTCAGTGAGCTCTTCATTCTGTTAAACTTGTTGTCTTTTAGTGGCACTAGAGATACGTTCATGCGCTGGTAGAGCGTGCCATACTCCCAGATGCTAAATGGATCAAAGGTCAGGTTGGTCTTCAATAGCCCTTCATAGTCCACGTGACGCATTCTTACCGCTAAGGTGAAGTACTTGTTCCAATCAATGTGCGCAAGCTCTTGTACGTCCTCCATATGCGAGCTGGCTCCGGTGTATCCAAACCATAGATTCTTACCGGTGATCTTTTCTGTGCTCCACTGGTCTTCGTCCGGGTTGATACCGTTGGGAACGATTCTGATCGTTGCTGTTGGGTTCAGCTGTAGCTTGATCTCTTTGGCTAGGATCGGGCTTGGCGTCCAGATCTCGTCCGCAGCACGGACTGTTCTCTTGATCGCGTTTCCGAAACCATCATATCCCTGCCATGCCTTGTAGATAGGGTTGCTCTTGCGCACCTCCCAGTAGTCGTCAAGGTCTACGATCAGCTTAACACCTGCCTCTTTTAGGCGCTGGCGAAATAGTTTCACGCCTTCAATCTTGGCGTAAAGGGTACGAGACACTACGAAGTTGTCTACGTGTTCTAAATTAAAATCCAATAGCTCAAAGGGATCGCTGACTACGTGCAGGTTGATCTGTCCCTTCTCCTTCATGCGGAGGAATGGGACTAGGAGCCTGTGGTAGTTAACCCCGTGAAGCTTTTCAATAAAAATAATGGTCATCCTTTTTTGATTTTTCCTCTACTGCTGTTTTAATTATGTCAAGCTCTAGCCTGACTTTTTTGATCATTTCGTTAAGCTTTAGGCTGACAAAATCAATGTCGGCAACGGGGTTTCCAAGGCTGTCGTGCAGCTCTTCGTAAAGCTCCTCCAATACGCGGGAGGCTCTGGAAGTGCCGCGGAAGTAGCACTCGCTCAGTTCTTTATCAGTCATGGGTAATAGCATCTTTTATAATTTTAACAGTTTCGTCTACTTGACTTTTGTTCTTCGGTAGGAAGAGCATATAGTCACCCATGCCATTTAACTGAAGGTGATGCATAAAAAGCTTCCAACGGATCGGAAAGCTATGCTGAGACGGTACGTATCCTTTCGTCTCAATAATAAACTTATGGGTATGTGATACGAAGTCTGGTGTATAGGTGACTGCCAACACTTTCTTACCCTGCTTATCGGCTAGGCTGCTTGCTTTCGGTGAGCTCTTGTAGTACTTGCCATTGTAGGTCAATGATCCAAGCACTTCAAACTTTTCAGACTCGTACCCAAAGGCTAGTCCTGCATCCTTTAATTGGTTGTAGCAATACTTCTCAAGCGCCGACGAGAACTCTATGCCGCCCACCTTTATCTTTCTGTGGTTGACGGCTCCTTTACTCCTTGTTGTGCGCTTCAGTTTTTTCACTAGAAAATGTTTAAATCAAAGCTAGGGGTAATATCTGAAAGTTGCAAGTTATTTTTTGCCCTTTGTTCCTTAACTGTTAGCGGCACAGGCTTGTAGATCTCATCGCCAACCACTGGGGTGAACCCGGTACGTGATGAATTCATGCGAAGCAGGAACGGATCATCTACCGGTGTAGGCTCACCACCAAGCTCCTGTGTACGAACCTTACGTACGTGAAACTCTGCTGTTGTACGTACATGGTGTTCCGGTGACTGGATTTTCCTGTGAATCGTGACGAATGTATCACAGCGGTTGATCATCTTACCGCCGCCTTCAGTGTCCTCTGCGTATGGAGCAACGGCAAGTCCGTCGTTACCCTTACGGCGCTGGGCTTCTGTCACTGCGTGCATATTCACCCACATGGCTATGTCGTTAGCCTGACCGTACGTTAGGATCTCAGAGATTGCATTGTAGTGGTACTCGTGCGTGCTTAGGGCTGTGTTTCCACTCATGGAAACTTTTAAGCTGTTGTACGGATCAATCAGGAAGCCATCAAGCTTCTGGTTGCGGCGTACCTTCTCGCACATAAGGATCAGATCCTTGTAGCTGTAGATGTCATGGTTGCTGATGATCGTGAAGTTGTCCTGCACCCATTTGAATGCCAGCTTACGCTCCTGATGGGTCATGCTGTCAATCTTTCTGTTCACTAGGAACTCCATCAAGCGTACCTTGATCAGTGCTGTTTTGTTCTCGGCGCTGTAGATCAGCCATTTCCAGTTATGGCGGATGACGCTATTGAGCACCATGTACAGAACGACAGTGGTCTTACCTACGTTACTGTGACCGTTAAAGATCACGAGCTCACGCTTGTAGCGAAAGTATTTGTCCAGCTCAGTGTTTCCTGTGTCTAGACCAACCTGTATCTCCCCGGATACAAAGCGCTCAATCCAGTCGTAGTAATCGTTGTCGGAGCTGACAAAGTCCATGTCCATCTCCTCCAGCTCAATCTCCTTGATTATAGTCTTCTCCCGCTCAATTGTTTCATTGATGGGCATCTGTTTTCCGTGCTCAATGCCATCCCGGATGGTCTTCCGTGCAGAGTCGTCTGAGTCAATATCGCGCTTGGTGATCTCCCGGAATAGTACGCGCACTACTTCGTCTTCTTCCAGTTGACCAACAGCAATATATCCCCCACACAGGACAGCGGCATTCCGCAGGGCGGCGTGCTTTTGTCCATCCTCTGCCTTCTGAATCATCCGGGCGGCAATGGAGAGCTTACGGTAATCTGTGTATTCCTGAGGACGCTGCTTAGCCACTTGGTGCTCAGCTCTCTCAGTAAGTATCCCAGCGAATATCTGGGACTCTTCGTTCAGTACTAGGTCAGGATCATAGCTCTCAAAGCAAGCTCTGGATTCGTTGATACCTGACTGGTCTACCTCCAGACCATATTGCTTCTGGAAGTACGTTGTTAGTCCTCTAAAGTGATCTCTGTGGCGTTCTGGGAACTTAACCTTGACCAGCACCTTGATACCATTGCCTGACGGGCTCACCCACATGGCGTAGGTGTATGGATCTACAGCCACTTGGCTGCGTACATCATCTAGTGATTCAAGGTGATCAAAGTCTAAGACGATGATACCACTGTGCTGGAACAGACCTTCGTCTGTACGTGTTTTAAATTCCCCAGAAAAGAATACAACGGGAAGGTCTAGCTTAGCCTTTTTGTTTCCCTGTCGTACCTGTTCAACTATAGATTTGCTCTTCCCTGATCGGATACGTGCTAGTGCTTGTCCAACCGTTATGTAGTGCAGCTCCTCCGTCTCCTTGATGTTCTGGATCGCCGTCACATTGGCGTTGATTGTTTCTTTCATGTAGTGCGATTTGTAATAGAATTAAATATCCAATCAGGTCTTGGACTGTGTCTTCTGTCTGATCATCTATGCCTCTGTTTTTGATGCGCATGAGCTTGTCATCAATCCGGCTACATAGATTCTCAACAGCATCACCCTTAGCAAATATGTTTGCCGGGCGCAATGCGCTGTCTCCATAGGCTTTGTTTTTCTCAATGAGCAGGTCTACCACGCCCATGCCTATCTGTTTGATTTTGTCTTCGCTAGTCATCGTGTACTGATTGTCCAACTTGTTTCATGTCAATGATCTCGGTCACAAGTATATCTGGTTTCTTTTTGCTCCCGCTCCAGTAGTGATTCGCTATCCATTCTGTCTTGTACTTGTTGATTTCAGACAGCTTTGTATACTTACTCACCAGCCAGATGCGGCGCTCTCCAGTTACCCGATTTGCTTGCCTATACGTGATCTTTACTTGCATATAGTAAATCGGTCTTCCCATAAATAAAGTTTAAGTAGGGGGGCACGAAGCCCCCCATTAATTAAAATGGCAGATCGTTGCCACCTGCGGCTGCTGGAGCAGCTGCTTCACGCAAACGCGGATCAAGGACTTTGCAAATAGCCTTGCCGTTCTTGGTGAACTCAACATTGAAGTTGATCCAACCTTTGTCGTTAGCGTAATTCAATAGATCTTTTGCTTGATCTACTGTGATACCGACGTTGAAACGTACGGTTGGTGACTGCACGTTGCCAATGAGGACGCCGTCGTTTTTGTACTGCTTGTTTTCTTGTTGATAAGCCATGGTACAGGGATTAAGGATTAAACATGATTAAATTTCCCCGAACAGTGCGAAACTGCTCGTGTCCTTCGCCGGGGTATCCAGCCACCGACGAATATTGTTAACTGCGCTGCGGAATTTATCTTCTCCGCTTTGAAGTGTAAGTTCTGATGCTTTGTACACACCACACAAGTGCGGGCTAGACGTATCCTGAACAACCCAGTAGAAGTCTGGCATCTGCTCGTGCTGTGTATATATAAATGCTTGGATATCGTAGTCGTAGCTGCGTACGTCGTAACGGAACCCGTATAGGCTGCGAGTACTCTTAGAGTCCGTGATGAAGTTCTCATTACGAACGTCTAAGTAGCCCCGCACAGGGATGTCATCAATCCAGCCCATGATCTCCTGCTGGACTTTTCCAGTCAGGAAATAACGTACCGGGACAACTTCTCCGGTCACTGGGTTTACGATCTCAGACTCATCTAGTCTGTTGACCATGTTGATCACACGATCCATGTCTTCTTCGGCAACCAATGTTTTGCCTGAAGCTTTAGCCTTAGCTTCTTCTTCCTCGCGCCATTCCTTGTAGACCTTTGTGGATCTTGGGCTCTTGCCTCCGATCTCGTCTAGCTTTGGCTGGTCGTATATCACATGGTAGCGCTCTTCTACTTTCTCAGGCTCAAGGAGCATACAGTCATACAGAGATCCAAACGTCATCGCTGCGCTCTCCTTCTTTAGTAGTCCTTTCATGTAGAGCTCAAACAGCTTCATGTCTTGCTGTCTTCCTCCATCCGCGGCATACTTTAGAGCGCTGTAGCTCAAGTACCCCTTGCCGGTACGTTCTAAAAGCTTATTAGCAAACTCCATTACTTCACGAATTTCAAGATCGCATCCTTCTGCTTCTGTGTCCAGTTGGTTCCGTACTTCTTGATCACAGCCTCGTAGGCACGCTCCCGCGCTTCTTTGTTTGGCTGGTTCTTTACGTACGTAACAGCCTGTCCGAACACATCCGATTCTGGTGCTGGTGCAGCGTACTGTTGCTTATTCACCGCCATGCTCACCTCGTCTGCTGTGGCAATAGAGCTTTCAATACCGATGCCAAGGAATCCTAGTGCACGTCCAACGGCGGACGTCTCACAGTTTTCTACGTAGCTGGTCTTGTTGATCATGCTGGCTGCTTTGTCCTCCTGTGCCATCCCCTGAGCTATGATCACACTGTTTGCATCTGTGATCGTCGCACGTACAACACAGCTGTCGCTGTCTAGGTGAAGAAGTTCTGTTGAAATGCCGAAGCCTTTAAACTCTGGCAGCTGACGGAAGGCTTTTACACGTTCGTTTACTTCAACGTATTGCTTCCCCTTGATGTTCGTCGTCTTGAACTGGTACTGACTCATAATTCCATTCGTATTTAATTAATTCATTCTCGTGATATATGACCTCATGGTTCAGCACAATTTTAGCAAAGTCCTTTGCTGCCTCAAATCCTTCTCCCATGTGGTTACGGGTTTGGATCTGGCGGGCTAGTGCTGACATGATGATCTCTCGGTCTTTACGGTACTTACGCACTTCACGATCTAACGCTTCAATGCGTGCCTGTAAGAATTCTATTGTCGCTGTCATTGTTCTGCTAATTTACGAAATACAAATGGGGTGTGCAAACTTTTTCAATCTTGATTGTGAAGAATGTAAGTCACAAGTTCCTGAATTTCAACAGCAAAGGATACGTTTTCGTACTTGCCATTAAAGTAATCTAGGTGATGTTCTCTTTTGAACACTGCCCACGTACCGCGATACGGGCTGTAGTGGAACAGATAATCCTGAAGTATTTCCATGTTATTTAGAATGATTCTAGTTAGCTTAATGCTCGGTTGAGCTGATCAAAAGTGTACTCCGTCTCTTCGTTGATCCATTCCTTGAACTCCTCTACGTGAGCTGCCGGGACGATAATGTCGCAGCCCATGCTGAAGACATTTGATGTCGGAGCGATAACGATGTACACAGGGCATGGTGGGAACATATCACCTTCGTAAAGTTCTTCGGTGAAGTAGTTGATAGCGTGCTTGTGCGGCACATCTTCAAACAGACCGGTAACCCACCCAGTCAAAACTGTCTCATACCCAGAAGCCGGAGTAACATCTGTATGACCACGTTGACCGTAGGATACCCAAGTAGCATCATCAATGCAGTCCGGGCTGGTGTGATCGTAGTCTCCGTACTCAGCGTCCATAGTAATACCAAGCTCAGGGCTGTAGTATGACTTTGTTGTCTCGCCTTGAAATGATCGTGTGATCGTTATAGGGCTCTGCCAGATGCTTTGTTCGCAGCTTTCGCAGTAGGGGTTTCCGTCTTTGTCGTGCGTGTAGATCTCATCTTCTTCGTAGTGGTCTTCACAGCTGTGGCATTTGATCATCGTTGTTTCCATGATTTAAATAAATAAAGATTCGTCGTTGCTTGTTAGGTCTTCAATACTTGTGTCGTACTTCTCCAGTATGGCTGTTACTTCTTCAACTGGGATTTTTGGGGCGTAGGAGATTGCGAGCTCCTCTAGTTCGTCATGGAGATCGGGCAGCAAATAGGCTGCCGACCCCATGAGCGAAATCATTTCAGGTAATGTGTACCAGCCCTGACTCATTACATTTCAATTTTGAAGTAGTAAGTCTTGCCAGCTTTGAGTTCTGCATGGAAGCGGTGCTTAGCCACTTCAATAGCTTTCTCAGACCGTACGAGCTTTAGCTCTTTAAATGTTTCAGAGATCATCTTGTTTGACGCTCCTAAGCGGATCATTGCTACCAACAGCATACGCTGTTCTTCTGTCCACTTCTTGCCTCCCGTGTAGGCACGACGGGTTTTTGGCTTCTGCTGTTTTACGAATAGTCCGGTAATGAAGGACTTGGAAAGGATGTTTGCCATGATTGATTTTTATTTAATTAAACTACCACGCGAGCATGGCAAGCCCGCGATCAAACTCTTGGAATTCTTCAAACGTAACAGAACGAAAGCTGTCTTCGTTAGGCACAAGAACAACATTGTTCTTGAAGCGTGCCACATCTTCAAAGGAGTAAGCTACTCCATCACGATCCCGGAGGTGAGCTCCGAATGCTTTAGCGCGAGATATAGCGCTCTTCTTGCTGTTGGCAAAGACATGGTTGCCTCCGCCGCCGACCCATGAGAACACGTAGCACGCGTCTCCGTTATGGTTTCTATATCTTGGTTTAGCCATGGTATTAAAATAAACTTTTGTGGTACTTAGCGTATAACTGGTTGACTTCATCCTCCAGCCCGCTCTTGGTTAGCTCCTCCATCTTTTGGTTGATGGCTGTGCGCTGCTCTGAGCCGCGGCGGTAGTAGCGAGGATCTTCGCTCATCATGTAGTACCAGTCATGGGTACGTAACATCTGCTCTAGTTGATTCAATTCTTCCATGATTACTTATTTATGATTGCAATGAATTCGTATGACGTGTATAGGCTTGCAACGTATGGTACGTTTCCTCTGAAGTAAATACTGCGGCTTGGCGTCTTCTTGATGTACTTCTTCAAAGCATCAAGCTTGCTTGTTCCGGTGATGCGCTCTGGCTCGGTACGTCCCTTGCGCTCAATGATCAGATAGTTCTTCATGTCTCGTGTTGTTTTGATATTGCTAAACTACGAAGACTATTTGGATTGCGCAATACTTATCCACAAAAAAAATTCAAAAAAGTTGTAAGTCGCTGATTGTCAGAGAGAAAAATTTTATTTAAACCAAGGTTTTGCACAATAAATGTTAATACGTAACTTGGCAGGCTCAATTTAATACGTATGTACATGACACTATCAGAAGAGAAGAGATTGATAAAGACTGTGAACGAGTACTTCTCAGTAGACATCACAAGCAATAAGCGCCAGCGTGAGCTCGTAGATATCAAGCACGCATTCCGCTACAACATGAGAAAGCTTGGCTACAGGTTTGCAGACATCGGGCGTATGCTAGACTGTAATCACGCAACCGTAGTGCATTCGGTGACAGCTTCAAAGAATCTAATTGAAACGGACAGGTCTTTTGAAACGCTCTCAAACATCATGGGAGACGTTATAAAGGACTTTCATGCCGCAAACAAGCTGCTTAGCCGGGTGAACGAGAACATCGCTAAGAAGTCAATTACGATGCTGTTCTGTGATCTTCTGGATCGCTCGTCAGAGTTTATAGATCACGAAGAAGTAGTCAGTTGGCTTGACCGGGCTGGAATAGAAGAGTTTGAATTCCACAACATCGTGGAAGTAACGAAAGGGGTTTAGCGCCCCTTTTTCTTTTTATGTCTGTTTGGGCATTGCGCATACTGGCACGACCCATCACACTCCTTAGGCTCTACCTCACAGTAAGTTTTAGATAAGTGCTCTTTTTGTGATAATGACTGCAATACTAACTAGTAATAATGTGATGAGTCCCCAAAAGGTAAATCTTTGAACTCGCTGTAATCTAGTTTCCCCAGCAACCAGTTGAGGCACAGTAACAGTAACAGTCCGAACAATCGTATCAGATTCACAACCGCCATCTATTAAAAGGGTGTCGTAGGAGCGAATAACTTTTACTCGGAATCTGTCCTTTATCAGTTCTACCGTATCCGTTTGCGATGTGATGACCGTATCCCTGACAACAATCGGTTCGGTCACAACCGTGTCCGTGACAGTCAATGTCCGCTCCTTGATGATCGTTGGATCTTTTTTTACGGCTCTTGATAGATGCCATTCGGCTGAGCATCCAGAAAGTAATAGGGTAACAAAAAGCAGGGTGAGGCATCTCATAAAGACTTTAGCATTTGAATCATTTCAGGCTGCGGGAAGATGTCAATCTTGTCCTTGCGTACGCTGTTATGCGTATATACCCCTGAGACGCCTTTTAAAGCGTTTACAGAGACGTTCCACATATCTTCCTCCCGGTAGTCCAGCGGGATGCCGTAAACGTCATTCCAGTAGCGTAATAGGTTTTCTACGCTTCTGATCTGTTCGTCGGTATATCTATGGAAGTGCGTGTATCTTTTATACGGATCCTCCAGCGTGCACACATCTTCTTTAGCGACCTCACGGTTCACGTAGTTGTAGAACTTGCCGTTCTTTTCTTCAAGCTGTCCCCATGCACAGATCTCTACACCAATGCTGATCTTGTCAAGGGCAATGTACGGTACGTCATAAGCCTTGAAGATCTCTTGCTTAGCGCCAAGATGATATGCCCAGTACTTGGAAATGAAGCCCTGTACAATACGACCATCTCCCTCCGGGGCTCCCTTACCGCTAATG